>OBJT01000374.1_pt1 | contig 11734 bp, 14 predicted proteins | sample 1519861 | NCBI WGS metagenome assembly OBJT01 (sample SAMN02401118, study PRJEB22541) | soil metagenome, isolate JX
TTAATGGGATGTAGCTCGACCCATGATGAAAAAGTAAGAATGCCAAAGCCCCTGCAAATGGAAAAACCTGTCTATCCCTATTACGCCTATAAAAATCACATAGAAGGTAAGGTTAAATTCTTTTTTGACGTGGATGCTGAAGGGAAAGTCAGTGAAATGCGCATCATTGAATCAACGCCCGAACATCTCTTCGATGACGCGGTCATTCGTGCAGTCAGTAAATGGCGTTTCGAAAAAGGTCATCCAACCAAAAATATCCCTTTGAATATAGTGATGCGAATGAGTCATCCATAAACGGATTACCACTCACCGCCATAGCTCATTCTGTCAAAAATTAAATGCGGTGAATGACAAAAACGTTTGAGTCATCACATCTCAACCAATGATGCTGTTCAAAATGTGATCTTTTCAATAGAAAGCGGCAAGCATTCTTGTATGGTAGTTGGTTTAAGGTGAATCATCGATACCTACTCCCAGAGAAGGTGCCGCTGATGATTAATCGTTCGGAAGAGAAACCTATCAAGCTAAAGAACATGCTGGCATATGGTGGCGGTGATGTTTTTGGCGGTGGCAGTTTTACCGTGCTCGGCTTGTGGCTGATGTTCTTTTATACCACCTATGGTGGACTGAGTCCGGCAGAGGCAGGCGCAGTCATTGCGTTTGCGCGCTTGCTGGATGCGTTCTTTGATCCGCTAATGGGGTATGTCACTGACAACTTCTGGCGTAATCGGTTGGGACAGCGTTTTGGGCGTCGGGGCTTCTTCTTCTTGCTTGGCGCGCCACTGGTGTTTCTCAGTTACATCATGATGTGGATGAGCGACATGGGCTTTGCCTATTATCTCGCGACTTACATCTTGTTCTACGCCTGCTATACGCTGGTTATCGTGCCGTATGAAACACTGGCGGCGGAGATGACTCATGATTTCCACGTGCGCTCCCGACTGACTGGCGTTCGCATGTTCTTCTCAATGGGGGCTGGGATTCTGGCTGCCTGGCTACCGGGTGTCATTATTTCGCTACTCGGAGAAAACGCATCCTCTTCCTTCTTTTATATGGCGATTATCTTCGCCACGCTGTTTGCTATCGTCATTTTCGGGCTCTACTTCTTTACCTGGGAGCGTGCGATCGAGATTACTGAAAAACCCGCGCCGGTGGATTTCAAACGTGACATGAAAGCGCTGTTTCGCTCTTTGCTTTCGACCTTCCATGTTCGTACCTTCCGCCAGCATGTTGGCATGTACCTCGGTGCTTTTGTGGCGCTGGATGTGTTAGGTGCCGTGTTGGCCTACTACATCATCTTTGTGCTTGGACATAACGCTGTCGCTGCAGCAAACAGTATGACGTTTATGTCGGTGGTGCAGTTCATCTGCATTGCGGCTTGGATTCCATTCTGTATCCATATTGGTAACGGCGCGGCCTATAAACTGGCGCAATATTTGATGTTAACCAGCGTCGCGTTGTTTATCAGTTTCTATGCCTTTGGTATTAGCGCAGAGATGTGGATGGTATGGGGCGCGGCGATTGTGATGGGGATGGGGCGCTCGGGAACACAGTATGTCTGCTGGAACATTTACAGTTTCATTCCAGATGTGGATGAGATGTTGACGGGGCAGCGCCGTGAAGGGATTTTTGCCGGTGTGATGACCTTTGTGCGCAAGGCCGTACAGGCGGTAGCCCTGTTTATCGTCGGATTGGTGCTACAAGCTTATGGCTTTGCCGGAAAAGGCGCGGTGAGCCAACCGCCTGAAGCGATCCACGGCATTGCCTTGGTGTTTGGCGTGGGCGCGGTGATTTTCCTCGCCGTTGGATTATTCAGCGCGCGTGGCTTTAGCCTCAACCGTCATAACCATGCACTGTTGATTGCAGAGATTCAACGCCGTCATGCGGGGGGTAATCCCGCGGAGGCCAGCACCGAAACGCGTGCCGTAGCGGAAAAACTCACCGGCTGGCCGTGGGCCAGTTTATGGGGCAAAAACGACATTATGAAGCGCATTGATCCACGCGCAGAATCTCTCACTGCTAAAGGAAATCAGCAACATGACACGCATAACCTTTGACGTAATGCAGGCCACCATTGAGAAGGCGTTGTTGAACGCCGGTCTGGATGCACAGCAGGCAGCGCTCTGTGCGCGCATCCATACAGAAACCAGTTGTGATGGCATTCCCTCACATGGATTAAACCGCGTTGCCCGTTTCGTGGATTATCTGCAAAAGGGTTGGGTGGATGCCCATGCGATACCAGAGCGCGTGAAAAGCTTGTCTGTGATGGAAGTGTGGGATGGACAGCGTGGCCCAGGCATCACCAACGCCATCCGTGCGGTGGATCGCGCCACAGAGTTGGCGCGTGAACATGGCATGGGGTTGGTGGCGATGCGTAACACCACACATTGGATGCGCGGGGGGACCTACGGTTGGCGCGCTGCCGAACAAGGCATGGCCGCCATTTGCTGGACCAATACCGAATCCTGCATGCCCGCATGGGGTGGCAAGAATACGCGCCTTGGCAACAATCCGTTTGTGATGGCGGTACCCGGAAAACAGGGTCCGTTAGTGCTGGATATGGCGATGTCGCAATACTCCTATGGCAAGTTACAGGTCACCCGATTGAAAGGGGAACAGTTACCCTACGCGGGCGGTTTTGATGCGCAGGGAAATTTAACCTGCGATCCTGCACCCATTGAAGCGTCAATGCGGATCTTGCCGACGGGGTACTGGAAAGGATCGGGTTTGGCAATATTACTGGATGCGATGGCGGCATTGCTGTCTGGTGGCAGTTGCACTGCAGAGATTGATGGTGTTCAGCAGGGGAGTTGCACGGGGGCCAGCCAAATCTTTATGGTGTTTGATCCTGAGCAGATCAGCGGCCAGAACTTTAGTGAGCAACTGGTAGAGACCATCCAGCAATACGTCAATGGCTCAATGGTTGCCGAAGGATTCAGTGGTGTCACATGGCCCGGTGAACGACAAAAAGCCACGCGTGAACGCAACCGGGAAGTGGGCATTCCCGTGGATGACGGTGTGTGGGCTGAGGTACAGCACCTGGCAAGCTAGCCACAGGCTTCTCACTTTGCGGCAAACAGCCATCGCATCATGGCTGTTTGCCTTAAGAGATTAAACTTGTGTTAATCCGCCATCGACGCAGATTTCCGCACCGGCAATATAGCTGCTCTCGTCACTGGTGAGGAATAAGGCCGCATTAGCCACTTCTTCCGGTTTACCCATTATGCCAAGAGGGATGGCGTTGGTTAATCCATTGCGCACATCTTCAGAAGCCGCAGCCATCATCTCAGTATCAACAGGGCCCGGCGCGACCACATTCACACGAATGCCTCGCGTTGCCAGTAACCATTTATGGCCTTGGCGAGTTGGGCGATGGAGTTCGGGCCGGAGAGGGAACAAGCGCAGTCCGCTTACGACATTGCTCGTAATGAAGAAAAAAAATGGCTGAAGAAGCCTAATGGTTGGGTTTTAATTACAGGAACTCAGAATGACTGGCAGCGCGGTATTTTACATTTCATACGCTGCCGTTTTAATCACCTTTATTTGTACCTGACTATATTACAGGGACGGATAATGCTGAGACTTTTTCTATAGCCTCAGCAATCAAAATAATCCCCTGCAAAGATTCATCAGGATGAACACTCCATATTTTACTTTCGGGGATGCAAATGCCGTCATAACGTATTTGGGTGCCGTCGTAGGGATAAAATTTACCTTCGTTTGTATCCAAAACAAATACCTGTAACAGACGAGACTTTTGCGCAATGTGTTTCCAAAGTGCTTTCCCGCCTTCATAGTGGTGATGATCACTCATCAGCGTGATATTTTGATGCACCACCAACGTTTCGTACATGCGTGTTGCAAGACCAAAACCTTGCATGATCTCTTGTACCACAACCCCTTCGACCTGCAGCGCGGCAGCATCTTGCCAAAATGCCTTTACGCTAAGCCCATCAAAATTCTCAACGCGAATCAGTTCCAACGTAGCAATGACACGATGGCGTAGATCGTTTTCAATAAGTGCTGGCCCAGCATCGACGACTGCAGAAAACGGTGTTTTTCGATCATAGATAATCCAGTAAGTAGAATTACCCATTTCAAACTCATCAATAATATCAAAGCGTCGTTGTAATGTATTGGGGCTGTATGATATTGGCATTATGGCCATATTTTAACCCCCCTTGTTAAGCACTGGCATGTGTATTCCTTCACTTAATTTCTCTCTCCATTTATTAACTTAACACATGACAAGATAGCAGCGAGGTAGATTTAATGGGAGCCAGACTCCTATTTTCAATTTTCATAGGGAGGATGGCATAACTTAATTACCTCAACCCAATCTCACCCAGCGGCGACCAAGTAGCACTGTCAGGACGATAATCACCGCAATTGCGGCCAGATGCATCACGAAATCCATGGGATGCAGATGTACCGGATGGCAAAACGCCAGCATGGTGACTGCCATGCAGGAAATGCCCAGTCCGGCCATCGCCAGGCTGCGAACCGGATGGAGTGCACGTGTCTTCCGTAAACTGGCAATCATCAGCACCATCATCGGTGTGCTCACCACTAACAGGAAGGTAAAACATCGCGTGCTGTCATTATCATGTGTCTCCACTGTGGCGTGCGGGATACTGCTCAGGCTCAAGCCCAACCATAACAAACCCAGCGGCAACAGCACCTTCCAACTGACACTGCGTCGGCCAGGGATGCTCATGTTGAACGCATTACGAATCGCGAACAGGCCGAGAACAAATGCCAGCGCCAACTGAATGAGCGCGCGCATCGCGCCGGGTTGCGACCAATCGGTAAGCGTACGCTGCACCAGAAAACTGGCGGCGATGCCGCAGGGCAGTGCCAGTAGCAGCCATATTAAGACACGCCAATAAGTCGGCCGCATCTTTTGAACGGGCTGCATGTCGCGGCTGAGTTTTTCGATTAACAGGTCATGATTATTCATGGTGTGCTCCAAAGCGACGCAGATTACTCAGCGCGCGATGCAACAGCGATTTCACCGCTGCCACACTCAAATTGTTATGTTCTGCCGCTTCAGTCAGGCTCATTTCGCGTAGATGGACGTGTTCAACAATCTCACGTTGGCGAGAGGGAAGCTGGCGCAAATAACCTGCCAACTCTTCTTGCGTATCCAGCGGTGGTGTTTCTGGCGCAATGGCGGCTTCAGTTAACGTTTCTTCATGAACTTCCCATTGCTGATGTCTTCCTCGCCTCCGCAGGGCATCGACTGCGCGAGCGGAGATGATGGCCATCAGCCAGGGTAAGAACGGATAGGCAGGATCATAGGTGTGACGCACCCGATGCACCGTTAACAGCACATCCTGAATCACATCTTCCACTAATGTCTGGTCGGTGAGTTGTTTGCGTATTTGTCCGCGTATCACCGGCACTAGCGCTTTGAGCAGTCGGGTGTAGGCGAGCTGATCGCCCGCCTGCGCCTGTTCCATTAGCACGGGCCAACTTTCGCGCGCGCTATCACTTGCTTGCATAATCCGCCTTGAAACATTTACGCCTTAGTGCTGGCCGCTTGCAGCGCATTCACCACAATGCTCGGTGTCAGCACTTGCGGCAGCACTTTTGGCGGTCCGCCATCGGCGGGGTAAACCAGATACATCGGTAATCCGCCTTGGCCAAACTCGCTCATGGCGTCATCGACATCGGGGTTAAACTTGGTGGAGTCAGCCACCATATACAACGTACCGGTTTTCGCCAGCGCGTCTTTAACCGCTTGCGTCGAGAGTGAGGTTTTTTCATTAACCTGACAAGTGATGCACCATGATGCGGTGAAATCGACAAAGATGGCTTTGCCATGTCCGCGCTGTGATGCAACGGCCTGAGGTGTCCATTTCTCTTTGGTGAGCTGTGCGGTGACCTGATCGCCAGCCAGTCCTTCGCCCGGTTTAATCAACTGCGGCAAGGGTGCCAGTACGGCGACAATCAATACGGCGGTGACGGCGAACAGGACTTTATGGCCTTTACCGGCAAAACGGCGATGTTGCGCCATCCCATACAACCAGCCAGCAAACGCGACCACAACAGATGCTGCTAACAGTGTAGCTAAAGCTGCGCTGCCCGCCTGTTGCGCTAATACCCACACCAGCCAGGCGTAAGCCCCAAACATCGGGAAAGCCAGGCCACGTTTCAACACATCCATCCAAGCACCGGGTCGTGGCAGGAACTTTGCCAGACGCGGGAACAAGGAAACCAACGTGAAGGGCGCGGCAAAACCCAGTGCCAGTGCAAAGAAGATCACCAAGGCCACCGCCGGAGGTTGCACCAGTGCATAGCCAATGGCACTGGCCATGAAGGGGGCGGCGCAGGGGGTGGCAACGATAATCGCTAGCGCACCGGTGAGCGCAGAACGTAAGAATGTGCCGCGATTGATTTCCACCGCGCCCACGCGCTGAACGGACAAGCCTACTTCAAATACGCCAAGTAAGTTGAGTGCGGCGGCGAGGATCACCAGCGACAGCAGGGCGATCACCAGGGGGGATTGCAGTTGGAAACCCCAACCAACAGCGGCCCCGCCTGCGCGCGCGGCCAGTAAAATCCCTGCCAGCGCCATCATGGTGACAATCACACCAAGCAGGAAGCCCAAACCTTCGCGTCGCGCGCTGGCGGCGTTGTCTGTATGGCGTAATAAACCCAGCGCTTTCAGCGAGATGACCGGAAAAACGCAGGGCATAAGATTAAGAATAATGCCGCCAATGAAGGCGGCCAGCATGGCGGTTAACATCGCTGGCCTCTTTGCTTAGTGAGTTTGCGGATGCGCGTCGTCGTACTGCTTCACGGCGGCCAGAGCTTTCTCGATATGCGTATCCGGGTTTCTATCAGTGTAACTCAGCAGGATATTGCCATCCGGCGCAATCACATAGGAAGTACGATCAGAGAGCGTTTTCCCTTTCATTTGCATGGTGGTCTGGTACTCAGCCGCAATTTTAGCGCCGGGATCGGCAGCGACAGCAAATTTGTCACGGCATTCCAGTTTGGAGAAGTCGCTGACCTGATCGGTATTCCCAGCGGTTACGCCAATAACGGTGGCGTGCATTTTGGTGAAGTTATCGGTGGCTTCGGCGAAATCATGTGCCTCAAGCGTACAGCCCTTACTGAAGGCTGCAGGGAAGAAGTAGAGTACTACAGGACCTTTCTGTAACGCTTTCTGTAGCGAGAAGGTCATCGGTTTGCCCGCCAAGGCGGCTTGCAGTTCGAAATTCGGCGCTTTGGCACCTACAGGCAATGCGGCGCTGGCGTTAAATGCGGTGGCAGAGAGGCCCAGTGCGGCCGTGATACTCAGAGTACAAACGAGGGTTTTGAACGATTTCATTATCTGCTCCTGCGATGTAAGGGAGGTCCGGTTTTGGTGACTCAATACTTCAGTTCGCTTGAGGAAGCGGAAAGGTTTCGGTGCCAGAAGAAAAAAGTTAAATTAGCGGCGCAATGTGACTCATGGAAAAAGAGGCAAAGAGAGATGAACCGGAATTATTTCAGTAAAATCATTTTGTTAATTGGGCTGTCTTGCTCTGCTACCGTTTTGGCGGCTTCGGGGATAAACAGTGATGTTGCTTCACTGATTAACCAACGGCTGTCCTATATGAAAGATGTCGCCGGTTACAAAGCGGCCAACCATCTTGCGATTGAAGATCTGCCGCAAGAAGAAAAGGTGCTGGCCAGTGCGGTGCAACAAGCTGAAAAGTTAGGCCTGGAAGGGGAGTCGGTTAAACCTTTCGTACAGGCACAGATGGACGCCGCAAAAGCGATCCAATACCGCTATCGCGCGGATTGGCTCTCAACCCCTGAACAGAATTGGCAGCCTTTGCCGCTGGATCAGGTCAGAACCAAAATTAATGCGCTAAGCGCCAGTATTCTGGGTGGTATTCGCACAGATTTAACCCGAGGCGAGCACTTTTCCAGTAAAGCCACCTTTCTGCACACGCTTAATCAAACGCATTTGGCAGAGAGTGATAAAGCGCGGTTGTGGGAAGCTTTACAGAAAGTTCGTCTGAAGCAATCGCAGTGATGAAGAAGCGGGGCAACATTAAATTAAAGTTGCCGCGCATAAGCCTCAAGTTGATCGGCAACGATTCCCCAACCGGTGTGGAAGCCCATTTTTTCATGTTCCGCTCTTGCTTCAGCATTACGGTGGCGCGCGATGGCCACGTAACGCGTGCAGTCTGGGTTAAGCGGCTCCAGCAGCAATATGGCGGTCATAAAGGGGTTTTCAGCGGGCTTCCAACCCTCGGTGTAGGTATCCGTAAAGACCAGTTTGCGACCAGGGATTAACTCCAGGAAAACGCCATCGTTGCGCATTTCGTTGCCATCCACTTCAAATACCGTGTTGAAGCGGCCGCCGGGTCGTAGATCAATCTCGCAACTGACTAACTGATGGGGTTTTGGCACAAAGAAGTGCTTGAGATGTTCTGGCGTCGTCCAGCAACGCCAAATGACATCAGCGGGTAACTGCAGCGTGCGTTCTAATTGCAAATCGGTTTCGGCATCAAGAATCATTGGGCTGTCCAGTTTATGGGGCATCAACATTAGCAGTGTAGTTGCGACCTAGGTAACCGGTTAACTGACTGGGCGAATACCGTGACAGAACAGACTCAATGTGTGGTGCACAATGCGTTGGATATCAAATTCTGGTTCATTCGCAAAGCGGGTAAAGGGCACCAGAATCATGCTAAGAATCGAGGTCATCAGTAAGTCGGGATTGAGTTCAGCATTTAATAAGCCCTGTTCCTGCCAGCGCACAATTAAAGCGCGGACTTTATCTCGCCCCGCGTGGCCATAGCGTGATTTGATGTGCTGACCCAATCCATGCGAACCGCTGGTCACTTCTTGCATCCACAGGGGCGCGAACCACTCGTTACTCATCACGATATCGGCGATTTCACGAATAAACCCACTAAATGTTGTGACAGGGTCACTATTGTCATTATCGAAGTGCGCTTCAAGACGCTGGCGTAAAGGCAAAAACCGCTCCTCAATCACCACATCCAGTAGTGATTCACGGGACTGAAAATAGTAGTTGAGCATGGCCGGGCTGACGCCAGCCTTTCGCGCGATAGCATTTAGCGACGTCTCAGCAATACCGTTTTCAGCGTAAAGAGCCAGCGTGATGTCCAGTAAATGCTCACGCTGCTGCGCATTGATTGCACCGCCACGCGGACGGCCCGGTCGGCGTGGTTTGGCAGGGATGCTCTTGTCATCAGAAGGGACTTTTTGTGCGGTCATCTTTACGCGCTCACTTGTTTCATGTCAGACTTCGATCAATATTAATTGTGTATTTAATTAATTTCAATTGGTGTCTGATATGAAACCTGAAACTTTGACGCCGCTATCAGGCAGCGGGGAAGAGAGTCCACCTTCCGTTCGCTTGCTGATGGGCGCATTGATGCTGGTCATGTTGCTTTCTGCACTTGATCAGACCATCGTCTCTACCGCATTACCGACCATTGTTGGCGAATTGGGCGGTCTGGATCGCCTGTCATGGATCGTCACGGCCTATATGTTGGCATCGACGATTGTGGTGCCGCTGTATGGCAAATTTGGCGACTTATTTGGCCGTAAAACCGTACTGCAAATTTCCGTGGTGTTATTCCTGATTGGCTCCGCGCTGTGCGGCCTGGCACAAAATATGGAGCAACTGATCCTCACCCGTGCATTACAAGGTTTAGGGGGCGGGGGCCTGATGGTTGTCAGTATGGCTGCTGTGGCCGATGTCATCCCGCCGGCCGACCGTGGCAAATACCAAGGTTTATTTGGTGGTGTGTTTGGCCTGGCAACGGTGGTGGGGCCATTGTTGGGTGGCTTTATTGTGCAGCATGCGTCATGGCGGTGGATTTTCTATATCAATCTGCCGCTAGGGCTGTTTGCACTGCTGATTATTAACGCGGTTTTCAAGGCGAATACCAAGCGTAAACCGCACGAGATTGATTACCCAGGTGCGGTATGCCTCAGCCTGGCGCTGGTGGGTATAACGCTGTTTACCAGTGAAGGTGGCACGCTGCGCGCATGGAGCGACCCGCAACTGTGGTGCATCCTGGCGTTTGGTCTGGTGGGTGTGATTGGTTTTATCTACGAAGAGCGTCGGGCTTGGGAACCCATCATTCCTTTAACGCTATTTCGTAATCGTAGCTTTTCGCTCTCCAGCTTGATGGCCTTTATTGTTGGCATGTCACTTTTTGGTAGCGTGACGTTCCTGCCGCTTTATTTACAGGTGGTCAAAGGCTCAACGCCAACCGAAGCGGGCTTGCAACTGTTGCCACTGATGGGCGGATTGTTGGTCACCTCAATTGTGAGTGGCCGTATCATTAGTCGCACCGGTCGCTATCGTCTCTTTCCCATTGCGGGAACTCTACTGGCAACCATGGGAATGGCGTTAATGACCACGCTGACGCTGCAATCCCCGCTATGGCAAATTTATCTCTATGCCTGCGTGCTTGGAATGGGGATGGGTATGGTGATGCAGGTGCTGGTATTAGCGGTACAAAGCAGTGTGACACCAGACAGCATTGGGGTGGCCACTTCCTCTGTGACGCTCTTTCGTTCTGTCGGGGGGTCCATTGGTGTCGCACTGTTTGGCGCGATGTTCAGCCATGTACTGAAATCAGGTTTAACCAAGCTGGTGGAAAAAGGTGATGTGTTGCCTGCGACATTAGATCCTAACGCCGTGCATCATTTACCCCATGATGTGCAACAGGCCTATTTGCAGGTATTTAGCGAAGCGGTCCATTCGGCATTTCAAATGGCGGCGGTGGTCATGGCCGCGGCATTTATCCTCTCGTTGTTTCTGCCAGAATCGCCGTTGCGAAGCAAAGCCAAACAATAAACAGTACGATGCAGCTAAGCCACCGGGCACTGTGCACCGGTGGCTGGATGAAATAGCACCAAAGTAGGTCGAATTAATAACCGCCGCAGCGAAAATTGATGAAAGAATATATAATTTTTATCTCAAATACATGATGTTACCTTTCCGTAAACTTAGGTAAAAAATCAGGAGATTAAAAGAATTCAACGGTCAGCTATTTATTTCTGCAACTTTTTTGCGGTATAAGTCTCTAACCACTGTCTCCCTCAGCGAAAACGTCATCTCATGATCAACTCTGCGGCCAGCAAGATTATCGCCTGCTTGTTTTTATTCACCCTGGCAGGATGTTCATCCAAATCTTCCCACACTCCAGCGGACGAGAGTGTTGATACTTCAGCCGATGGTGGTAAGCAACCCGATTTGATTCCTGTGATTGCAGCCTTGCACGATCAGATGCACTCCTGGGAAGGCACTAAATATCAGTGGGGCGGCACACAATTAACCGGTGTTGACTGTTCCGGTTTTGTCTGGCGAACCTTAAAGGATCGTTTCAATATTCCGATGGATCGCGTCACTACGCGCGAATTAATTGCAATGGGTCAGCCCGTTGATAAGGCGCACTTGCAACCCGGTGATTTGGTGTTCTTTCGTATCAAGCATGAGTTACACGTCGGCTTTTATGACACCGATCATCAGTTCCTTCACGCATCGGTCAGCCAAGGCGTAATGCGATCTTCGCTGAATAATCCCTATTGGAGATCGGTGTATTTGGAGGCGCGGCGTTTACCGCGTGAACAGAATTCGCAGATCAGTTTCAATTACAAAAATAAAGTCTGATGCAAAAAGAATCCCCGGCTTAGCACCGGGGATTTTTCTATCAGAACTGATAGGACACGCTAACCGAGAAGTTGC
>OBJT01000375.1_pt1 | contig 11726 bp, 11 predicted proteins | sample 1519861 | NCBI WGS metagenome assembly OBJT01 (sample SAMN02401118, study PRJEB22541) | soil metagenome, isolate JX
TATTGCAGACACTTATTCTGACTTATATTCAATGCATGCCAGCGGGGTGGAATGAATTGATAAATAATCTGTTATTTAACATAATCTTTGTTATGCGCACTGGCGATATATTGGCTAAATTGAGATGTCCGTCTCTGATCAAATAGACATGTCTGCGCACAGTCTCACCACGCGTCTCGCGGCCAGCCTGGCAACCGGCAACTGATACCGGGCCTCGCTGAACATTCACTGCGTATTATCCGCGAACGATACGTTGATTTTGGTCCAACTTTAGCCTGTGAGAAGCTCGCCGAGGTTCATGGGCTGTATCTGGCAAAAGAGACTGTACGTAAGCTGATTACACAGGCTGGTTTATGGATCCCCCGCAAGTTACGGCCACCGCGTGTACATCAGCCACGCCCGCGGCGTGCCTGTACCGGAGAACTCATCCAGATTGATGGCAGTGAGCATCGCTGGTTCGAGGATCGTGGCCCAGCCTGCACACTTCTCGAATGCAGTTTTTCGTTTGATTTTTATACAGAATTTTATATTGTCAATTTACAATAGGCTGTAGCTGGCGTCGTCTGTAGGGTTCGGTTTTTACTTTGTGCTACATCAATAAAATTGTAAACATCCTTGATGCAAATCACTACATATAGAACTTAAAATGCGACCTGGAAACAATGACATACTATATGTTGTATTGTGTTTTCTGGGTCTCTGTTCGGTGATACTGCCAGATCACTTATGCGTTCAAACAGAGCAATATTTTTGGTGGCAAGGCTTCGCTCAATTAGTCGTTCCGTCATAGAAGCGCAGATAGTGTCGGATGCCGCCCCTGATTACAGGAGGCAATATGAACAGGTTGTATTACTGCATTCTCGTTCTGGCGCTCTTTGGTTATCCGATGGATAGCCAGAGTGGTTGGTCATTGAATGTCAGCCATATCAATATCAGCATCTCTCTATAATCTGATGAGTTATAAACAAAAAAACCACCTGCCAGGATGGTTTTTTTGCGCCTTTCTCGTCAGGAAAAAGACTGGCAAGACTTCGCTCAGGACGAATTATGCGTCGTCCGGTTACGTCCCGCAATGTTTTTATTAACCCAAACGGCTAGCCTTTTATGACCATAGTCAAGATCACACACCCTGTGTTAGTGTTAGCCATTACCTTCAAAATCCACTGTTTCGTGCCGTTCAGCGACTTAAAATCAGTTAGGTATTCGTGTAGGACGGCGTCATAGACTGGGTTATTCTTGCCGTAGTTACTCCCGCGAAGCCATTACCTTTCATGCACAAGACTCCGTAATGCCACGCGCCTGTTTTCATGCCTGTATTTCTCGTCTATCACCAAGTTTTTCGCGACAAGCCCCGTCCTTTTAGGTCGGAGAGGATGTCAATACTGTCGGCGACTGTATCGTTAAGGTCAACTAGTGCCTGGAGACGCTGTCGCAAATGACCCCCTTGCTGCCTGCTCCACTTAAAACTCGTTGGTGTTTACCCTTTTGGCTTCCTGTTAGCTCAGATTTATAACTGTTTCTTCCATTACCAAGGCTGTACTGGCTGGATTAAACCAAGCCATCATTCGAAGGTATTACAGACGGTACAGAGAAGTCTGATCATTATTGTATCAAGCCTGATTTCAATATTTGATTGCAGTAGAGGCAAAGCAATGAGTGACACATCCGGAGAGGTGCGACCGAGGTATGAGGAAACCATTGGCATGCAATTGCTCAGTTCTCCAGTTCGACCTCTTACGGCAGTGTAGTGGTCAACTAAAACCGGCCCACTAAACCCTGTTGGCGCTAATGACTGGTTACCTGATGAGGTAGGGGTCAGTTTGGATATCGGAAAATCTTGTACTTTAAGCGCATTATTTAACCAATCGAAATGCGTAACAAATTGATGTTTCGTCAACAGCTATCGCTCTTGTGGTATTGCATTTAGGCTATTCGATTAAGGCCAGATCCTCAGAAAACACCGTATAGCGCGGGAGTAGACCCTATTGCGATGGCCTGACCTGTTCAAAAAACAGGTCTACCGACAATAATTCTCTATATCTAAACTGATTCCTAGTTCACTTAACAATCTAGCTTGACGATTTACACTTAGATCTCTATCATAAGTGTAAAGAGAGGGGCTGAATTATGAATACTTTAGATAGAAGCACTCCACACAAAGAGATTCCTAAAGAGCAAAAACTGTTGCTTGAGCGAACTGTTAGCATCGCAAGTACAGCAATTATGCAAATGGCTAAAGACCGAGTGTTATCTCGTGCAAGTGGCATGAATGATACTGAGTTGATGCAGTTTATCTTTGAAAAGATACTGGAGAACAACTCTCTGTTATCTGAGCGTGAACTGCGCCGCATCCACCGGTTAAATGAAGGCACCAGAGCATTCACTGAGCAACTTAAAGAGCAAGGTGGCACGATAAAAGCTGGGGATGTAGCGAAACGACTGAAGACCAGCAGACAGACTGTCAACAATAAGCTGAAGGCGAACAAGCTTCTTGCTGTTCGCCCAGGAAATGATTATTTATTTCCTGAGTTTCAGTTTTCTGGAACAAAGGTAGTTGATGGTTTTGAGGAAATACTTTCCTGTCTTGGTGATGACTTGGGTTCAGTTTCAAAAGTCTCATTCTTCACGAACATGTACTTCTTTGGTGAGGACGGCCCCAACGTTATTACTGCTATGAAGTCAGATAACGCAAAGGATTATTGGGAAGAGATTAAACACCAAGCTTCGATTTTCGGTAGGCACATTTCTTAATATACCCGGCTTAACAGGCCGGGCATTAGATTTACACGTCTTCTTCGTTGTTATTTACTACTGTGAAATCTAACGTTTCTGTCAGAATTTCAAACCCGTCTATATCCGACTCGGGCCAACCTTGCGGGAAGTTTTCCTTGTCGGTGTCAACGTATTTGTCCAGTTGTGTCATATCAACATCTTTGAGGGGTAAATCCATCCCCTCGCGCTGCCAGAACGCGGTGCATGTCCCAACCCCAAGTAAATGACGGGACATATAGGTAATGCCGTCATAATGGAGTCCTGGCGTATTAGCCGCCCAGTCAGTCACAGTCCGTGTGATGTCCTGACCATCGCCCATTACTTCGTCTGCTGTGATATGAAGCAAACCCAGCAGTCTTCCCATGTCGATAGTTGTTGTTTCACGGGTTGTTTCCAACGTACACATTTGAGCCTTCGAAACCTCATCGAAGCCGATACTGAACTTACAGTTTGGTTTTTTGTGATACTCGCGTCCGTACGATTCCGCAATTGCCGTGACAGCGTAGTCTGCGACGTAACAGATTCCAGTTTTCGCCGTTGGGTCATTGTAGCGGCCCATATTGGACTTTTCTTGAGGGCATCCGAAATACACACCGGATTCCTGCTTGCTACGTTGCCAGCGTTTGAACTGGATAATGCCGTTAACCTTCACAGGTATACGGCCCGAATTATGAATAGCTGTTAGCTGTTCATGTAATAATGCTCCTGCTTTCTCAATCTTACTTGCCATTTTACACCGCCTAAACGTCTGAAAATCATATTAGCCATAAAGTCACCATTGCTGGGTTATGGATGAGTTGAGTGGCCAAAGGGAACTAAAGTAGGTGCGTTAATAACCAACATGCTTGCCTGCTGGTTCGCACTTATCTGGCTGTATGACCGTGTTTTGCCTAGAAAAAATCTAGGCTGTTGCATCATAGCTAGGAGGGTGAGAATCATCAAGTCACCTAATGTCGGATAAGCACTGTCAGGCAACTGGCTGTGCATATCCGATTCAAAAAACAGGTTTGCCGTACAATAATTCTCTATATTCAAACTGACCCCTTCTGAATGCCGCGAAGCGGCATGGAGGCGCCAGCAGGTGGTGAATATGTCTCTGCTGGTGAGTGGCGGCGTAGCCGGTTGATCGATAGAAGATCGCTATTAACCCCCCTTCCCTTGTATGTAATAGGTACATGGTGGTTAGCTACTGCCATATGAAGCTGAGTTAGCCAGTCCCCCTTCCGCTTTGCAGCTTATGGCCCTTCGCTTCACCTTTCACGCCAGCAACAATCTTGAACGGTTACCAGAGGAGCTCGACTCTGAATGAACAAGGCGAACCTACGCTGGCATAGCACCCGTAACCCAGCGAAGTGGTCAAAAATCCTGGGTACACTGGCGTTGACAGTGCGCGAAGTTCATCCGACAGACATTCGTGGAATGGACTGCGAAGACGGTTAACTCATCGTATTGGGCCAGACTTTTTATGAGAAGCATGGTTTCAAACTTTTGCGAGGAAGATGCCCAGTTACCACGGCAGGTAGATCTTAAAAGCTTCAAAAATTAAGGTCCGCAGTTCGCTCATTGTGGACCGTATCGAAATATGAGTTTTTAAACTGGCGAGCAGTGCGCAGCCAGTCATTCATGCCCAAAGGGCATAAAAGGCGATGTTCCGGTGTTAAACAGGAGTAAATAGTCGAATCGCCGATACCCGGCGAAGCCGGTCCGTTTTGATAGGTTTCACCTATCTCATCCCTAGCCCTGCCAGATATCAACCAACTTTTAGACAATTTTGTGCTTACCAAGCCTCCCCGATGGGGCGCAGTTAGCGCCGGACGCTTGCGGCCGGGAACGGCTGGACACTTGTGGCCTGCCGCGCGGTACTGCGAGTGCGCAGCCGTAGGCAAGCTACGGGGGCGTTTCCACGTAATTACAGGCGAATTTGCTTGATTTAACATGGTAGCTGCAAAGTTATAATCTGCTTTCAAACGACGCAGGCATTGATGTGCGCTATCGGAGTGCGTAGCCGTAGTCGGGGCGTATCTCCGCGTTAGCGGGCCGTCAGGGCCGCTAACGGGCGTGTTATATAAAACTTCCAGCGATCATAACTAACAGCGATTAAAAAGTTTAGTTACATCATCCAGTATTAAAAGCGATGTAGTTCCCGGCCTTCGGCCGGGTTGACGGCGCTTTTCAGTGGTGGGGAGGGGCTGGATGGTTGGATGGGCACTGATTTTTGGATAAACAAATTGGATGTTGTAACTATTAGTGTTTGTTTTTTGCCCGTCACAACGTGACGGGTGGCACATTTGTTCTTTCCGAACCGGCGCGGACGTGAGTCCGCAGCAAGGGCGGTCATTCTCTGGAGCCTGTCCACTGGGCAGGCGATGAACAGGTTATGTATTTATAAGAGAGAAAGATTATGTCTTTAAAAGAAGTACAGAGCAGGTTTTTAAAGGAAACCATGCACTTTGAAATCAGCTGGCTTGGCGCTCTGTAAGCATAACGGTTGTAACCTTATAGAAAAATCCCTTGCAGTTATTTGTTGATAACTAAATTCAGCGACAGAAAGTGACCCCAGCAATGAGATTTCTGGCCATTCTGATGGCAGGATGAGTGAAATGTTAGTGGGGAGAACGACTGCTCCGCACAGAAAACAGGCAGTGACAGGCAACAGACGTGCAGAATCCTCCGGTGCCAGCCGGATTTTTCAGTCAGGTATGGTTATATGGGGACGGTGGCCAGCCGCGTGTAGTTATTGCCCCGCGACATCAGCATGCGCTCTTTAACGCGCCGCTGCAGCTCCCGCTTCATGGCATCAAGACCGCCGGTAAAGCGCCCGCTGGCGTATTCCCGCGTGAGCTGCTGTTTCACCAGTGTTTCAATGTCCTTGCGGGTTCTGTCTGCATCACGACGCGCCCGGGCGCGTTTCAGGCCATGTTGTTTACGCTCGGACTGGTAACTGCGGAACCGTTCGCGCACAAATCGCCAGGCCTTCGCTATCAGCTCGTCCATTTCCAGCGGCTTCAGACTCTGCTTCTGACGCTGCCGATTTTCCCATTCGACGCGACTGCGCCGCGCGGCCACCACCGCCATATCAGAGACATCGAGTGTGGAGAACAGCGTCGGCGTAAAGGTGATATCGGTCGGGATGTTGCAGCCAATCTGCGGATCATACTCAGTCTGGTAGGTAATCAGCCCCAGCTCTGCCATAAACTTCAGCGCCCGTGTAGCGCGGGTGATGGACAGGTTGCCACTTTTCGATTCCGTGGCCAGACCGCATTCGATGGCCAGATTGGTAATGGAACGCTGTACACGGTTGGCCAGCGGGTCATAGTGGAAGCACAGTCCCTGAAGCAGCGCATCGATGGCACGACGGCGCAACAATGGCGGCATCCGGTGACGCTTACCGAGCGAGCGTACGAACGCTACATGGACGGAAAAGTCAAAACGGGACGTGAAGCCTTCGGCTTTCGCCATCAGCTTACGACAGAACGGCAGGGTCTTTTTCCCTTCTCGCGGCGTGAATGCCGGATTCGGGTTTTTGACCTGTCGGTAATGAGTGAACAGTGTTTGGGTGTCAGTCACTTCTTCCTGCACTTACAATGCACGGAAGGAGTAAATGCCACAGAAACAAGTATTGAACTTTTCTGAGCATAAAACTATACTCCCTGCATAGCCTGATTGATGGCTATACAGTTTAAGTAGGCCCCGTTAATCTTCTCCTCGTCGCCAAACTAGATGAAGATTATCGGGGTTTTTGCTTTTCTGGTCCCGGGTAGATACCCATCAGAACCAGTTCCCTGCCACCTTGCGGCGTGGCAAGCCAAGAATTTCTTAAAACGATCAGTAATCTAGCACTCACAAACTTAAGTATCAAGAATGTGATGTTGTTGCATTCTTTCTACTGTTTCGCAAACGCCATTGCTATCAGTTTTTCAATCATCTCTGCCTGGGTAATACCTTCTTTCTCACAAAGAAGCTGAAGCTGTTTTTTGAGAACATCTTTTACAAAAACTCGAATCTCTTTGTGAGTTGCTTTTTTACGGGCTAGAGCTTGCTGTTGACGTTCTGATGCAGACAGCGGATTACCTTTCCGATACTGACGTTTTTCTTTCGATGAGGAAGTTACTGCATTTCCGGGCTGCGACATCTCTGCCTCCTCAAGGATCAAATAAGGATCTTTGCAGAGAATACTACAGATTCATTAAGTCAGTGGCTTACTTTATGAACGTAACCCGCGTTGGCGCACGGTTTACATCCAAGGATCGTGGATTACTGCGTCAGTATGTCTGTTTCCAGTCTGTTCCCTGCGCCCAGCGTGATGCCGAGTGGTTCAGGAATTTCTGGGCGATAACCGGGTCATCCCACACCACAAGCACATTCTCCGAATTCGAACGGTCTGCTGCACGGGAATAGTTAAACGATCCCACTTCGGTGTGGCGGCCGTCGCTAACGATCACTTTGTCATGCAGAATTTTGTACGCACTGACGGTACGTACCGGGATATCGGCACTTACCAGCAGGTTCATTACTGCCCTGCTGGCGTTGTTTTTTTTACCGGCATTGGCTTTCCTGTCCAGCACCACTTTCACATCAACACCACGGCGTTTTGCGCTGACAAGGGCGCTGACCACCTCCGGAGAGGTGAAGGAATAGCCCATCAGGCGGATTTCCTGCTGTGCGGTCTCAATAGTCTTAAGAACCAGCAGCAGAGCCGTACCTTCCGGAGAAAAACCTGTCTCAATGGTAGCAGCATAAGTGATGGGTACTGGTGAACACATTGCCAGACCGAGCAGACCGGGCAGAAGCCATCGGCGTACATGTATTTTGTGAATTATTTGCATGGTATTTCCTTCACTGGATTAACTCAGAAACCCCGGTAATCGGGGAAAAACGAGTTTCCCCGATTACCGGGATTGGACAACTCCGCCACGCGTAGGCGTCAGGCGATCTCCTTCGCTTTACATGTTTGGTCCCTTGTATATCCCTTTGACATACACACAACCGCCACTCATAATGGATATACGATTTGTATATCCAGAAAAGGGGCAGCTATGCATACAACACTTTTTTTGAGTAACCGGACTCAGGCGGTCAGATTGCCTAAATCGATATCTTTTCCGGAGGATGTGAAGCATGTCGAAATTATTGCCGTTGGCAGGAGCAGGGTCATTACTCCAGTCGGAGAATCCTGGGACAGCTGGTTTGATGGCGAAGATGCCAGTACTGATTTTATGAGCACCAGAGAACAACCTGCAGAACAGGAACGGGAAGGATTCTGATGCTGAAATTTATGCTTGATACCAATATTTGTATTTTCACCATCAAAAATAAGCCCGAGCACTTCAGAGAACGATTCAACCTAAATTCATCCAGAATGTGTATCAGCTCCATCACCTTAATGGAGCTGATCTACGGTGCAGAAAAAAGCCAGGCACCAGAGCGGAATCTTGCTGTCGTGGAGGGATTTGTCTCCCGCCTTGAGGTTCTGGATTACGACGCACAGGCAGCGATACATAGCGGCCAGATTCGTGCCGAACTGGCTCGCAAAGGAACACCTGTCGGGCCTTACGATCAGATGATTGCTGGTCATGCCCGAAGCCGCGGACTGGTGGTTGTCACAAACAATCTCCGTGAATTTGAACGCATTCCGGGTGTCCGAACCGAAGACTGGTGCTAATCCCTGCATCTGGTGCTGTCTCCGGGTTCAGACTCCTTCACGATGGAGTGGAACGTCACGTATCAGCCCTGGCAGGTCAGAGGACGCTGACCATCAGCGCGATAAGTAACAGATGCAGGGCATACTCCGGCGCAAACCACCGTCCGGCCTGCAGACGTCGTCCGGAAGCCGGTACCAGCCCGTGGATACAGAACAGCACAGTCAACGTCAGCAGTACGCCGGAGAGCATCATCACATCACCGTGACGGGCATTAAGCAGGGCGACCAGCAACAGCCAGACAGCAAACAGGGCTGGCCGCAGTGGGTCCCAGACCTGCCAGATAAGAAGTGCGCCGGCGAGCATCAGCAGACCGGGTATACCGTAACTTGCAGAGCTAAGCGGCAGATACCCCACCAGGGCTGAAAACGCCGCAACGCCATTAAACACGGACGCAGCCTGCAGGAATCGAGCCACCTGCATAACAACGGCGAAGGCGAACAGGATATTCAGTTGCCACCACATGAGTCCGGCTTCCCTGAAGGCCAGCCAGTAACCCGGCTGGGCCAGGAGTGCCATTAGCCACAGGCGGTTGAGGCTGTGCTGACGCAGGGTTTTGCCTGCCATGTTACAGCCGCTGACCAGCGCAAACAGGGGGAATGCACAACGCCCGGCCATGTTCAGTAAGGGCATATCCAGCTGGAAGGCAGTGGCGATGTGGTCCCCCACCATCGCCACAAACGCGACCATCCGGATGACATCACGCTGCAGGGCTGAGAGGTTCAGGACCGGGCTGACGTGATGTACGGTAACGGGTTCCGGGTTCATGTTGTCCCCTCCGGACGCTGTGCATACAGATGCTCCCTGATGCGCTCCGCCAGCTGCTGTTCGTCATCACCCCGCAGCAACGGGATACCCGCCTGTTTCAGGACTTCTTCCAGCATCAGGTCCCGGCACTGGCGTTTCGGTGCCTGATGGGTACGGTCGTCCAGCTCCACCGCTGCCACGATACGCCCGTTACGGTCCGTGATAACCACATCGCAGTGCCACTGTGAGACCAGGCGGAACAACTGCCACCATTCCCGGCTGCCGGACTTCCGGTCGGGGGCCACGCGGACGATATCGGCCACCCGGACTTGCGGGCACAGCCGCCAGTGCCGGGTATCGGTCACCCTGTCGAGTCGGCGCAGAAAACGCTGCTCCCGCTCCGTCATCAACTGACCGGCACTGACGAACGACGGTCGGCGGTACAGCAACAGTTCAGTTCTGCCCGGCCGAATCCCCTTTTCACGCAGTCTTTGCAAAAGTGGATGTCGGGCTGAACAGGCCTGCCTGAGCAATACCACAAATCCTGCGAGCAGAATGGCCATAATGAATATTCCGGTAAACATACACATATCCTCCCTGAATCAGTCCCCACCGAGCGTTTTTTCCAGCTCAATGTCTTTTTCCGGTACATTCACCACCCACTCACGCTCGGTACGCAGCATCTGTTCGCGCACCTGCTGGCGGATACCCCGACCGTCCGCCACCGCTTCCTGAATAGCCTCATCCAGCTCACGCTCTCCCCGGGCTGTACCGTCACGCAGGCGACGTTCTTCATCGGAAGACAATAGGGGTTCGGGTCTGGTGCTCTCCTCACCCGGCACTGCCGGCAGCAGTTTCTGCCGGGCCTGCTCCGCCAGCTCCCGGGCCGCTTTTTCCTGTGCCTCTGCCAGTTTCTGCTGCTCATCCGGAGGCAGCGTAATGGGGTCTTCCGCTTTCGCCGCCGATTCAGCCTCCGCCACACTGCGCACTGTCCGTTCCACCTCATCAGGCTCCGTGATTCGTCCCCCGGTCAGGCGGCCTGCATTGAGCAACCGTTCTTCACCGTGCAGGCGTATCACCACCCCGCTCTCCGGGTTCTCCTGTGCCAGGCGCAGCGCCGTCTGTGGATCATCAGCAATGAGCGTCTGTCCGTTACGGCTGGCCTGCAGACCGGCGAACTGCGCATCCTCCCCGCCACGCAGCCGGGACTCATCGCTGAGCACCACGCGCATTCCGTCATCCTCGATGCGGATTTCAGTCAGCAGCGCCCCTGCCTCTTTCCCGTGACGGGTCCAGACCGGCAGGGCCACATACGGTGCGGGGTATTTTTTGCCGGCAGCAATGAAGCGGGCCATTGTTTCGCCCTCAAGGCCGTTTTCCGCCAGAACCCTGCGCCCCAGCGCGGTTTTATCCAGTCGTGAGGCAGTGGCCAGCAGTCGGTTGCCGGTGTCGGATTCGTGGTCACTTTTCTGGTGCAGCAGGTCGTGGGCGGTCTGACCGGCATTTGAGTGCCGGGCATCGGCCCGCCAGCCCGCCAGGTTGTCGGTGTAGACCTGCACATGCTCTTTTGCGCGTGACAGCGTCACGTAGGTGGATTCCAGAGACGCCATTCGTTTCCTGCCGCCTTCCGTACCGGTCAGGGCAATGGCAAAGCGCTCGCTGGCACCCTGCACGCCATACACCGTCAGGGCGTAAGCGAGGTCAATATGACGGTCCTCCGTCATCGCCTGCGGGTCGACGACTTTCTCCTGGTCTCCCTGGCGGAACCGGATGGCACCATCATCAGTGAACCCTGCCACTTCCCACAAGCTGTTGGCCACATAGCCCCGGTCGGTGTCCGAGCGGGTAAAGCGAACCCGGTCCCCCTGGCTGAGCGTCAGGTCGCGGGGCGTGAAGAGGGAAATATCCTGCGACGTGTTCTGCTGGGGAGAAATCAGCACCGATTCCCCGTCGGCATTCCGCAGCGTGACCACGGCGTCCTCCGTGTTCACGTCCGCTACCGTCCAGTAGCGCTCATTCATCATGGCCACCGCGCCGGTGTACGCGGCGAACGTTTCGACGGCCCGCAGAACGTTATCCGGTACCCGCAGCGGCTCCAGCACGGTGAACGTACGCTCCTCTGCGCCGGTATCGCCTTTCTCATGCCGGGCGGCATGGATGGCCTCATTGATGGCATGACGGTCGGCGTTCAGTTCTGCCACAACCAGCGTCTGCTGCTGCGCCTCACGGGTACGGCCCATCCAGTCGTCCCGGATGGCTTCAATGATGTCGGTGCGCACCAGGGCCAGCTGTTCCACAGACAGCGCCTGCTGTCCGGAAGCCACGAGATACCCCTGCTCCGGGTCCTTTTTCGGTTCACGGATTTCCATCACGGAATTATCGGGCACCCAGGCTCCGGGCTGACGCGGAACCTGCTGTGGGGTGACGTCATCCACCTGGTGCAGGGACATCTCCACCTGACCGGCGATGATGCTTTCAATCGCCGGACGCAGCGCCGGGGTCTGGCGG
>OBJT01000376.1_pt1 | contig 11720 bp, 9 predicted proteins | sample 1519861 | NCBI WGS metagenome assembly OBJT01 (sample SAMN02401118, study PRJEB22541) | soil metagenome, isolate JX
ATGCAGCAGGGGCAGTCGAACACGGGGCAGGGGGCCAGCGCCATACAGGGGTTTAAGCCGGCGGAGGTGATCCCCGGCTACACCGATTCACCCGCTGAAAGCGGCTATTACGGGGGCGTGACATCATCCGGGGTGGACATGACCTCACCTGGTTCGACGGCGCTGAACACCTCGGAGGCCGGGAAAACCATCACTGAATCCATTCTGAACACGCCGCCGGATAACAAGCCCTCACTGGATGCGCCGTTTATCGCTGAGGGACTGGCGATGAAAGACAAGGCGGAGACCATTACCGGCGGCGGGTTTGCCGGCTGCGTGGACCAGCCTGCCAGCTTTACCGAAATCACCACACATCAGTGTCTGCGGGATACGAAGATCGAGCAGTACTGTACGCGCACAGCCACGCTGGGGTATGAGGGCAGCACGGAATATGACGTGAGAGTGGTGGAATATGAGCTGAGTGAACTGCCGTCGTGGGAGGAAAACGGCAACATCGTGGTGGCAGTGACGCCGCAAATCAGCGGGGAAATTACGGAGGCCACGTATTCCTGGCGTAATACCAGCGGTAATAAACCCCGTTTCTATATGACGGTCTCCTTTCTCGGCAATAACGTACAGTGGCACCAGAAGGGAGACTACAGCAACGTGAGCTTTAAGCCGGTCCCGTCCTCCCTGACCGCCGGTGTGCCGTTCACTTCCCGTCATCCCCGTAAAGTCCGGGATGGCTCTGGCTCGCTGACGCACCGCAAGCATGTCCCGTTTAAACTGCGTTTTGTGCTGCGGGTAAAAAGAGACAGTTACAAACCCGTGGTGACCTGGTCCGAAAACTGTCCGTTCAGCAAAACCGAAGGGGCAATGACCGGTTCAGAGTGCGTGGAGCCGGGCGAGACCCGCACTATCGTTGTGGGGGGACAGACGCTGAGTGCTTATCAGGCCTGCTGGAAATGGCAGGACACGTACCTGACCCAGACAGAGACGGAAGGAACCTGCGGGGAATACATGAGGGACTCCACCTGTACGGTGACCCGCAGCGAGTGTGCCGACACGGTGGACGGCTTCTGCGTCAGTCAGCAGGTGACCTACTCCTGTGAGCGTAAAAAAGAGAGTAACGGCCAGATTTGCGGCGGGGAATTCTTCTGTAAAGACGGCAGTTGTGCCCAGGCGCAGACGGGAACCAGCAATATGTTTGGTCAGGCGGTCTCGGCGCTCGCGGCAGTGGCCGCTGCCGGGGAAGATGTGGCTCTGCTGAACGGGGAAAACGTCCGCGCCTTTACCGGAGAAGCGCAGCACTGCAAGAAGATGGCGGTGGGCTTCAATAACTGCTGCAAGGACTCCGGCTGGGGCCAGAATGTGGGGCTGTCGAGCTGCAGCAGCGAGGAAAAGGCGCTCGGAAAAGCGAAGGATAAAAAGCTGACGGTGTATGTCGGGGAATACTGCAGCAAAAAGGTGCTCGGCGTGTGTCTCGAGAAAAAACGTGGTTACTGCGTGTTTGATTCCAAACTGGCGCGTATCGTCCAGGAGCAGGGCCGTCGTGATCAGCTGGGCGTGGGGTTTGGTAAAGGCAAGTCACCGGACTGCCGGGGCATCACGGTGGATGAACTGCAGCGGCTCGACTTTGGCGTGATGAACTTCAGCGACTTCTATGATGACCTCAGTGCCGGCAGCGAAATCCCCGAAGACCAGGCGTTACTGAAAAAAGCACAGGCCATCATCGCCGAGAAGATGAAGGAGGCGACGCCATGAAACGCCTCGCCGGCCTGATGCTGCTGTTATCCGCGACCCTGCAGGCCGCACCTGATGCGGTCCTGACATCCAACTATGCCCGGGAAGAGGGCTGGCAGTGGTACAACCCGAATGCGCAGGAGGAAGATGCGGAACCCCCACCGGCTCCCACACTGCAGGAGCGTCTGGCCAGCATGACCCCGTCAGAGCAAAAGAAGGTGCTCCAGCAGGCGACGCGTGAAGCACTCGATACCGCCATTCTGTATCCGTCAGCAGAGAACTTTCGCCACTTTATGACACTGCAGAACTTCTGGACTGATCGGGCGACAGATTTTACCCAGTCCTCGAAACTGGCGCGCCTGAAATATCCGGAACTTGACTATAACGTGAAGCGCAGCCACTACAACGGTTCGGTGGAAGCGCGTCTGAGCGAAGAGAAGAAGGTTCAGAGTGCGGTGATAAGCCAGGTGGCGCAGCGCTACGGCCTGTTCTTCTTCTATCGCGGGAATAATGCCGTCGACAACCTGATGGCCGGAGTCATCCGCGCCTTCTGCGAAGACCGGGGCATTACGCTCATGGCGATCAGTGTGGACGGCAAAATCAGCGACCAGCTGCCACAGAGCCGCCCTGACAGCGGGCAGGCGGAGCAGATGCGCGTCACTCACTTCCCGGCCACCTTCCTGGTCGACCCGAAAACGCACCAGTGGCAACCCCTTGCATGGGGATTTATGAGCCACGACGACCTCGATAACCAGATGGTCAGCGTCCTGACGCAGTTCAGGGCCACTTACTGATAATTCCGACCGCTAAGGTAACGTATGAATATCCCTTTACTGAAGACCGCCATCCTGATGGCGGCGATGCTGTCCGGCCTGACGCAGGCCGGGACCCTGGATGATATCCGTGCCCTCGAAGCCACAAAGACAGGGCGTACCGCCCCGGCGCTGGACGGACTCGCTCTGCCGAAGACCCCGACAACTGCGACAGTTGATCGTCCGGTTCAGGATACGGCCCCTGTCTGGCTCCCGCTCAGTGACGGACGGCAGGTGAACGTGCGGGACTGGAAAGTGGTGCTGTTTATGCAGTCGACCTGCCAGTACTGCCGCCAGTTTGCGCCGGTGCTGAAATCTCTTTCACAGCAGACTGGCCTCAGCGTGTTCCCGGTGAGTCTCGACGGACGGGGTGACGCTGAATTCCCCGATGTGCTCCCGGCTACGCCGGATGTGATGGTGGAGTACTTCCTGAGTGGGGTGCCGGTGGCGACGCCGACCACCTTTCTGACCAACGTCAACACGATGGAAACCTGGCCCCTGCTGCAGGGTGCGGCGGGGGCCGGTGAGTTCCACTCCCGCCTCGATGAGGTATTCCGGATGGCGCTGGACCGTCAGGCCGGGAAACACCTTCCACCACCTTCTGAGGGACCACGATAATGCGATTGAAACCACTCTGCCTGGCGATGGTGCTGGGTCTGTACAGCGCGGGCACGGCGCAGGCCGCGCTGCAGGATGACATGAACTCTTTCTTCAATGACATGAGTTACGCCAGTAATGCCACCTCGGCCAAAGCCTGGCAGGGGCAGGCGGCGCGTTATGTCTCCGGTGGCTCGTTCTATGCCCGGACCGGTAACAAAAATATCCAGCTGATCTCCATCAGCCTGCCGTCCATCAACGCCGGATGCGGCGGAATTGACGTCTATCTGGGGGCATTCTCCTTTATTAACTCTGACCAGATTATGGCTTTTGTGAAACAGACAATGGCCAACGCGGCGGGGTACTTTTTTGACCTTGCGCTGGAAACCACGGTCCCGGAACTGAAAGCGGCGAAAGACTTCCTGCAGAAGATGGCTGCTGACCTTAACCGCTTCAATATGTCGAGCTGTCAGGCGGCAAAAGCGATGGTCGACAGCGTGGCGTCGATGTGGGGAGAAAGCCAGCAGAACGTCTGCCAGTCGGTCGCCGGGCAGAAAAATGTGTTCTCTGACTGGGTGTCTTCCCGTCAGGGGTGTACGTCAGGCGGGAAATACGACTCTGTTACCGACAAGGCTACCGGGGCGGAAAAGGACCAGGTCCTGAAAGATATCAATCTGATGTGGGATGCGCTCAGTAACAGTACGCTCAGCAGCAATGCGGAACTGCGCCAGTTTGCCATGAGTATCAGCGGGTCGGTGATTTTCGGCAGCAACGGGGAGATGCGTATTCTCTCGTCGCTGGCCTCCGACCGCAGTCTGCTGACGGCGATGATGAGCGGGGGCAGCGCGAAGGTGTACGTCTGCGACAACCAGAACAAATGCCTGTCCCCGTCCCTGAGTAACGTGACCATATCCGAATCCAAATCACTGATTCGGATGGTGCAGGACATGCTGACCAGCATCGAGAACAAGGCCATTACCGACTCACCGCTGACAGAGAAAGAGAAGCAGTTCATCAACAGCACCTCCATCCCCATCCTGTCCTGGATAGTGGACCAGTCGTCACTGAGCGTGTCGCAGTCCCTGTTTGCACAGCTGACGGATTATATCGCCGTCGATATTTACCTGCAGTACCTGGAGGCTGTGATGAAGGTGGTCAACGGCTCGCTGGCCACCAAAGATTATCCCGGGGCCAATATGAAAGAGCTGAAAAACGGCCTGTCCGATGCCCGGCAGGCGCTCAACTCGCTGCGTATGGAAGTGCAGATTAAGGAGGATGCCCTCATCTCCGCTCAGCAGCAAATCCGCTTTATCCGCCAGCAGGTCTCCTCAAAGATGAGCGACCGTGTGCTGGGTAACTACCAGTTCAGCAGGGTGAATTAATATGTCAGTGGAAACGATTTATACCGTGGCGGGCGGGGCGTGGTTCCAGGATACGCTCAACGGTGTGGCTGCCTTTTTTAACAGCCGGGCGGGGGATGCGCTGATTGTGATGGCTACTGCCGTGTCCGTGATTGTGGGGGCGGCAACCTATATCCGCACCCGTAACCTGATGGATCTGGCGAAGTGGGTGGCCTTCTATGTTTTTGTGCTGGCCGTCATGATTGGCGATAAAACGAATGTCCAGGTGGTGGACCTGTCTGAGCCTGCTGCTATATATCAGGTGGATAATGTCCCGACCGGCCTTGCCGCGCCGGCCAGCCTGATTACCCGTATCGGGGCCGGGATGGCGCAGACTTACGATTTTATCTTTGCCCGCCCGGATGCGCTGACCTACAGTAAGACCGGGATGCTGTTCGGGGCGCAGCTGGCGGCAGGCAGCACCGACTTCCGGTTCTCTGAGCCGGAAATCCAGCGTATGTTCACGGATTACGTCCATAACTGCGTGGTGGGCGATATCATGCTGAACAACAAGTACACCATCGGGGACCTGATGAATGCCTCCGACCCGTATGCGCTCATCTTCAGCCGTCCCAGCCCGTTGCGCGGCCTGTATGATAAAAACCGCAATTTCCTGACCTGCGAGCAGGCCGCCACCAGAATTAACACTGATTCCAGCGACATCAGCGGAGCCAACCCGCAGCCGTTTCTGCAGCAGGTCCTGAACATGACTCACGGGTTTACCAACCAGGTGTTCGGGCCGACAAACGGGAATAAGGCGGCACTGTTTACCGAAATGCTGGGCGACAGCTACAGCTATTTTCACGGCACATCCCTGACCTCCACCGAAATTATTCGCAAGAACGTGATAATGAATGGCCTGCGCAGTGGTCTGGAGAGTTTTTCTGCCCAGAACGGTGATACGGCGGGGCTGGTGAATGTGGCCACCCAGACCTCGATGGCCAAAATGCGCCTCTCGCAGGCAACCAGCGCCTCGGTGGCCGCCAATACGCTGCCGGTGATGTATTCGGTGCTGCTCGGCATGACGATTGCCCTGTTCCCGGTTCTGGTGGTGTTGGCAATGGTAAGTTCCCTGTCCTGGATGATTATCAAAGGCTACGTCTACACCATCGCCTATCTGCAGATGTGGCCGTTACTGTTCTCCATCCTGAATCATGCGATGAATTTTTATCTGCAGGGCAAACTCAACGGCACGCCGGTGACGCTGGCCACCTTTGACCAGGTGCAGAACACTTACTCCGATATCGGGACCACGGCAGGCTGGCTGGCGCTGTCCATACCGTTTATTGCCTGGGGGATGGTGAAAGGGCTGGGTCAGGTGGTGTCGCAGGCGGGGAACTACCTCGGGCAAACGTTGCAGTCAGCCTCCACCCAGTCGTCCTCGCAGGCTGTCGACGGCAACTGGCACTATAACAATATGTCGACCGGGAATGTGCAGGGGAACAAGTGGGACACCAACTACAGTCATCGTGAGGGACATATGACCAGTCAGCTGGAGAGCGGGGCGACGAAAACCCTGACGTCGTCAGGGCAGTCGGTCTACAACACCACGGAAGCGATTTCAAAACTGCCGGTCGATATTGCGCTGGGTAAAACCGCATCCAGCAGCTGGCAGCAACAGCAGCGTGATGCGCTGAGTGAGGCGCAGAGCCTCAGTAACAGCCTGTCGCAGACCTCCAGTCTGGCTTCATCACAGATGAGCCAGTGGAGCCAACAGCGGGGCAACAGTGACACCACCGTAGCAGGCAGCGACACCTCGGCCAGCAGCAATCTGACCAAAGCACTAAACACCATTCAGTCGATTGGTTCCCGCTATGCCCGCGATGAAAATGTCAGCCTGGCTGAAGCGGTCAGAGCTGCAGCAACGAAGAGCCAGGATATGAGTTTTGGTGCCGGGGCCAGTGTGCAGGGCTCTGTTGACTCGGACCGTCAGATACTGGGTAAAGTTGCCGGCCTTGTCACCGGAGGGAAGGTTTCCGGGGAAGGGCACCTTAAGGGTGAATATACCGGCAGAAGCGGCTCTTCGCATGGCACCAGCTCTGACCTGACTCACCAGGGTGGGACCAGCAAAGGGTTCAGTGCCCAGGAGATGAAGGATTTCCGCGATGCAATGGATGTGGTGACCTCCAGCCGCGTGACCGACAGCGGCAGCCATACGGACAATGCGTCGGCCTCTCTGGCCAATCAGCTGTCGTCCACCTTCTCCAGCCTGAAAAGCCAGGCCTCGCAGTACAACGATGCGGTTACGCGCAGTCACGAGTATTCGCAGCTGGCCAGCTATGCTGAAAATAACAGTGCCAGTATTAACCAGAACTACTCCCAGGAGTTTGTCGGGTATGTCACCAGTAAACGTCCGGGCGAAGCTGACCAGCTGCTTTCTGATGGGGCCAGCCCGGAAGTGCGCGCCGAGCGCGACAGACTGGCGCAGGCATTTGTGGAAGACCGCATGAAGCCACAACTGCTGCAGGAGTTTGAGCAGAGGGCCGTACCGGGAAGGGCATAGGCGGCGTCTCTGCGCCAGCAGACAGTTTTGATTTACAGAGTGAATTCAGGGACCAGAAGTCCGGGATGGATAATCTGGCCACGCAGAATGGTGTGAAAGCAGAGGGTGTGGTGGCGACGGATGTACAGAATCAACGCAGTCATGCTGAAGCGGGTGTCAGTAATGATAAAAATACTGTGATCTCGACAGGTGAATCTGCCGGTAAAGAATACAAAAACTTGCAGAGTGAGCATGAACAGGGTAATAAAAACTTTAATGATGCTAAAACCGCAGAAAATGAAAGGCAGAAGTTTGTTAATAATGATGCCTTTAGTGACTATGGTGATAAGGTTGATGGCATAAAAAAAGAGCTAAGCAAAAGCATTAAAGATTTAAAATAAGGATGTGATATGAAACGGTCTGAGCTTGAAAAAGACGTTTTTGAATTGTTCGATAAAATAAAACAGAGTGATTATGATATTCCGGAAAACTCAGCAGTGATGAGCGTGATTTTTAAAAAGCTGCTGGCTGTTATTGTTATTCAGATGGTCATTGTTGGGCTTGACTGTATTTATAACGATGTGGAATGGAGAGGTGTGGTCTGGATATCGATTGTATCGTTAGTGGTTAATATTGTATTTGCTTTTATCTTCATTGTTACCTTATATCAACCTATTTGTATGGGCTTGTCAGTCAGTGAAGAGATAAAGCGAAGTTCACTGATCGTCCAACTACTGACGAAGAGAGTGAGAAGTTACTGGTTTGGGCTTATTACCATTAACACAGTCGTCGGGCTGGTTTTGGTGCTTTGCGGTGATGGGTTCGTAGTTGGACTCGGGGCCTCATGGTTGGTGACTTACATAATTAGCATGATAATGCTGCAGACTTCTCTTTCTCGATATATGACTCCAGCAGTAGTCAGTAGCCTGTCGAAAGTGAAAGAGTTGCTCTCTGCATCCCCAAAATAACCGTTTTATCATTGTCTGAAACTCCGAAAATCTGTGCAGCATAGCCATATTATTGGTGTGGTTATGCTTCTGCCTGTACATTAACCATTCCTGTACTGAACGTGCAGGTGACAACAGCAGTACCTCCGGGCATGGCATGTGACATGCGACTTATATGGAAATGAGAAAAATTATATGAAACATAACGTTAAGCTGATGGCAATGACTGCCGTTTTATCCTCTGTCCTCGTGCTCTCCGGGTGTGGCGCGATGAGCACAGCGATTAAGAAACGTAACCTCGAAGTCAAAACTCAGATGAGTGAAACCATCTGGCTGGAGCCGTCCTCACAGAAAACCGTGTACCTCCAGATAAAAAATACCTCTGACAAAGACATGTCCGGCCTGCAGGCGAAAGTGACCAAAGCAGTTCAGGATAAAGGCTATACCATCACGTCATCGCCGGACAGCGCACACTACTGGATTCAGGCCAATGTCCTGAAAGCCGATAAAATGGACCTGCGTACTGCCCAGGGATTTCTGAGCCAGGGCTATGAAGGCGCGATAGCGGGCGCTGCATTAGGTGCGGGGATTACCGGTTATAACTCGAGTTCTGCCGGCGCGACATTAGGTGTTGGACTGGCTGCCGGTCTGGTGGGAATGGCCGCTGACGCGATGGTGGAAGATATCAACTATACGATGGTGACGGATATTCAGATTTCTGAAAAAACCACCGTAAGCGTGCAGACCGATAATGTCGCTGCCCTGAAACAGGGTACTTCCGGATATAAAGTGCAGACCAGCACGCAGACCGGTAATCAGCATAAATACCAGACTCGTATTGTGTCATCTGCCAATAAAGTTAACCTGAAATTCGAAGAAGCAAAACCTGTTCTCGAAGATCAGTTGGCGAAATCTGTCGCCAATATTCTTTAATACTTTAAGGGTGATCGGGTGGTCACCCTTAATTCAGATTTTTTTATTCGAATAAAATGATAACTCAAATCTTGACAGGGAAAAATAAAGTTAATGGATTCGCTGTAGATGGTTCAAAAGCGAATTTTGTATAGAAGCTTTTCACTTCATCATTCAGGGCATGAACTATCAAAGCTCTTACACCAACCTGGATTGCAATATTCTGCGTCCGGTATATCGCATCCTTGAGCAGTGCGATACCAAGGCCTTTTCCGGCATAAGCCTGATCAACTGCAAGTCTGCCAAGCACTACCACGGGAAGTGAATCCGGGGCATTACGTCGGTAAGAGCCTGGTGCAGTATTCCGTTGAATGCTGCCTGAAGAAAGACAATAGTAACCGATTACCTGATTCGTATTTTCGGCACAAATAACATATACACGGGAAATACCAGTGCTGTGATTTTTTAATGCTTTCTTTTTCAGCCATTCATTAAGACCCGGATCTGAACAGGAAAACTCAGCAATATTGTGTCCGGGCGTTAAAGGTTCCGGTGCTCTCATTCCCATGGCGATTTACGACTCATGAGAGCATCGATACGCGCCTGCCGTTCCGGGGTTATGGGCGCATCTAACTCAGACAGGAATGCATCATATTGTTGATCATCCAGTACGAACAGACGCTGATCAAGCAAAATGTCCTGAGCCTCACGACACGCGGCTTCGAGAACGAAGTCAGTACGTGATTTTGATACAAGGCTTGCCGCCATATCGATCAGGTCCCGCTGGGATGTTTTAGCCCTGATGTTGATTGGCGCTTCTCTGGCTTCTGATTTCATAAACACCTCTGTGTAGCTTTTGTATACACAATCATATCATGCGTATATCGGAATGCTACACAAAGTGTAGTGTGTTTTATTACTCATTGTTTTAAAAGTGATTTCCCTGCATTGAGGTGAAATCGTTTTCAAGAAATTTATTTTATAACCTCTGGAATAACATAATGAGCCTGAATCCTCGCGACTTAACGCAGGGCGGTCAGGTCGCTTTTATGCGCCTGAAAATGTTCCTGCAAATAAATAACCTGATTTCTTATTACGTTATTATGGGGACGGTATTATTTGGTATTGCCGTCCTGCTGATGCGAATGAGTATTCAGAATCTGACCAACGGTATTATTTACTGGTTCGTCCGGTGGATGTCGCCGTTTACGGAAAGAATGGTCAGCCAGCCGGTTTATAATATCCGGTATTACGAACACACCCTACAGTACAGCGCACGGCAGATTCTCAGTGACAATTACACCGTCTATTGCGGGCAGTTGCTTAAACAGGAGCTGGCGATTGCCGGTTGCGCTTCGCTGCTGGTCGCGTTTCTGGCCACGTTGGCTGTGTACTGGTATCTCGGGCGTACTGGTCGCCAGCAGAGCGAAGATGAAGTTATCGGGGGCCGTGTCCTCAGTGAGTGCCCGAAAGACGTTGCCCGCCTGATGAAAAAACGTGGAGAAGCCTCCGATATTCGTATCGATGATCTGCCGCTTAAGCTGGATTCCGAAATCCAGAACTTCGCTATGCACGGTACTGTCGGCTCCGGAAAATCCCAGCTGATGCGTAAAATCCTGAAGCATCTGCGCGAGCGTGGTGACCTGGTCATCATCTACGACAAGGGCTGTACGTTCGTGGAAGATTTTTACGACGAATCGCGGGATAAGGTCCTTAACGCGCAGGATGCCCGGTGTCCAAACTGGGACATGTGGGAGGAGTGCCGCACTATCTCCGAACTGGAGAATGCCAGTACCACCCTGATCCCGGCCAGCAGTGGGGAAGATCCCTTCTGGCAGGGCAGTGCACGCACCATCTTTGCGGAAGGTGCAGAGCGTATGCGTAAAGACCCCGATCGCAGTTACAACAAATTTCTGCGCACGCTGCTGGCCATTCAGCTGGATCAACTGCGCGCTTTCCTGGCCGGGACGCCGGCCTCCACGCTGGTTGACGGCAAGATAGAGAAGACCGCCATCTCCATCCGAAGTGTACTGACCAACTACGTGAAGGCGATGCGTTATCTGCAGGGGATCGACCGTCCGGGCCGGGAGAAATTTACCATCCGGGAATGGATGAAGGGCCAGGCCGATAAATCGAAGAATGGCTGGCTGTTCATCACCTCTGATGAACAGAATCATGAGTCGCTCAAGCCGCTGATTTCCATGTGGCTCAGTATTGCCGCCACCAGTCTGCTGGCGATGGGGGAAAACCGTCAGCGTCGTGTCTGGTTTTTCTATGATGAACTGCCCTCACTGCACAAGCTGGCCACGCTGCCCCGCATCATTGCTGAAGCGCGTAAGTTTGGCGGCTGTTTCGCTCTGGGGTTCCAGAACTTCGCCCAGATGGAAGAAATCTATGGCCCGAAAGCGGCGGCGGGGCTGTTTGACCTGCTGAACACCAAGTTCTTCTTCCGCTCCCCGAGTGCCCAGATTGCGAAGTTTGTGGAGGAGGATATCGGGGAAACCCGCCGTCTGAAATTCAGCGAACAGACCAGCTTTGGTCATGAGCAGGTGCGTGACGGGATTTCGTTTGGTAAGGAAGAAGAACGCGTCAGTATCGTCAGCTACTCCGACGTGCAGTCCCTGAACGACCTGCAGTGTTTTGTCACCCTGCCCGGTTTTTACCCAGTGGTGAAACTCTCCATGAAGTATGAGTCGATGCCCGGCGTGGCTGATGCTCTTATCCCGCGTGACATCCAGACCAGTCTTGACCAGACCATTGAAGATGAGCTGGTCCGCCGTACGGAAGAAGAACGACTGAGTCTGGACGGGCTGTTTAACCCCGTGAAGCCTGTGCTGGAAAAGGCATC
>OBJT01000377.1_pt1 | contig 11720 bp, 9 predicted proteins | sample 1519861 | NCBI WGS metagenome assembly OBJT01 (sample SAMN02401118, study PRJEB22541) | soil metagenome, isolate JX
CTGACTTCGGCGCAAGCCAGTGTGACGCTGCTGGGGAGCCGAATTATTTATCCAGGCGCGGCTAGCTCGATCGATATTCAATTTAAAAATGGCGACAACATTCCTTATATCATCCAGGCCTGGTTTGATGACGGGGATATTGATGCCAAACCACAGCAAATAAACCGAGTGCCTTTTATTATCACACCGCCGGTATTTCGTATTCAGCCTAAAGCAGGACAAGTTGCCCGCGTCATGTTTAGCTCATCGCGTCCGCTGCCTCAGGATAAGGAATCTGTGTTCTGGTTTAATATGCTGCAAATCCCGCCCGCAGAGCAGGCTTCTGCAGCTAAGCAGAATGCGATGACCGTGATGTTGCGTAACCGCATCAAGCTGTTCTATCGTCCGGCCGCCATTGGAAAACCAGGCAATATTCTGCAGGGTATTAAAGTCCGTAGCCTGTTCGATGAGCGCCACGGTAGTGGAATCGAGATCGAGAATGCGCAGCCATGGTTTGCTTCACTTGTTGCCGCCACCCTGCAGATAGCGAATAAAACTTACCGCTGTGAACCGGAGATGGTAGCCCCATTTTCTCAGCAGACCTGTTGGTTTCACAATAATAAACAGCGCTTACAGGGTGTAGGCACCGTGCGTCTCGACGCCATCAACGACCAGGGAGCAAGAATAAGTGAAAGTTACCCCATCCACTCCCAGTGAATTGAAACTGCCCTTATTCTTCCTGACTGTTTCATTCTATTTTTCTTCACCTGCACACAGCGATGAATTTTATTTTGATTCGTCGCTGTTTAAAGGATCGGCATTTGGTCAGAACATCGAACAATTTAATCATGGAAATTTACCTGCTGGAGAATATCTGGTTGATGTCTATTTAAATAACCAGTTGGTCTCTTCTGGCGTGAAGCTGAATTTTTTACCCTCTGCGGTGGGTCAGCCAGCAGAGCCATGTTTACCGCTCGCGCTGGTCAACATGATGCAAATTAAACATAGCACCGGCAACGTAGCTTCAACGCGCTGTTCGCCACTGGCAGCCTGGACGTCACAGGGCAACTGGGAGTTTGATTCCGCCGCTTTACGTTTAAACATCACGCTGCCGATGTCTGCGCTCAACCGCACGCCCAGAGGATACATCCCACCTGAACAGTGGGATCAAGGCATGACCGCGCTGTTCCTGCGCCATAACACCAACTACACCTGGACGGAAAACAGCGCGGCGGGCTATCGCTATCAGTACTTATGGAGTGGTATCACTGCCGGCACCAACCTCGCTAACTGGCAGCTGCGCCATCAGGGGAACCTACGCTATCTCAGCAGCAGCCTGGGTGGCAGCAGCTATCGCTACAACAGGGTGAGAACCTGGGTCCAGAGACCGGTAGAAGCGATCAATAGTCAGGTCGCCGTTGGCGATAGTTATACCGAAAGCTCGCTCTTCGGCAGTCTAGCCTTCAACGGTATCAAACTCGCCTCCGATGAACGTATGCGGCCGCAAGGACGTCGTGGCTATGCGCCAGAGATTCACGGGATTGCCTCCTCGAATGCACGGGTGGTAGTCAAACAACTCAACCGTGTGGTGTATGAAACCGTGGTGCCACCGGGTCCCTTTGTCATCGATGATCTCTACAACACCCGCAGTCAGGGTGACTTTGAGGTCGAGGTGATCGAAGCCAACGGCAAGAACGCGACCTTTACGGTGCCCTACGCGTCAGTGCCGGACTCCGTTCGACCGGGCAACTGGCACTACTCACTGGCTCTGGGACGGGTACGTCAGTATTACGCAGTCAATAACCACTTCTTTGAGGGTGTTTTACAGCACGGTATCAGCAATAGCCTGACGGCAACCGCGGGTTCCCGATTGGCTGAAGATTATCAGGCTTGGTTGTTGGGTGGCGTCTGGGCAACCGACGTGGGTGCGTTAGGGATCAATACCACTTTCTCTCAGGCAAAAGTCGAGAATGATCAACGTACTTCGGGCTGGCGCGCAGAGCTGAGCTACAGCAAAACGTTCGAAACGGGCACCAACCTCGTGTTAGCGGCTTATCGCTATTCCACCCGTGGCTTTCGCGATCTTGAAGATGTGTTGGGTATGCGACGCCAGCAACAGGCCGGGATCAGCTACTACTCTGATTCGCTCAATCAGCGTAACCGCCTCTCCGCCACATTGAGCCAATCAATGGATGACTATGGTTTGGTCAGCCTGAGCGCCAGCACCGCTGATTATTACAACAATCAATCACGCATCACGCAGTTGCAACTTGGCTATACCAACAGTTGGCGAGGCATCAGTTACGGCGTTAACGTGGCGCGACAACGCACCTACTGGAACACCAGCCGATACGATCTGACTGTCAATGATGATCAGGACAGCAGCCGTCAGCAGAAATACACCGAAAACACGGTGTCATTCAATATCTCACTGCCGTTGAACTGGGGCTCAGGTTTCTCATCGGTTGCTTACAACTACAACCAGTCTAAACAGAGCCGTTCGTCGACGGTTTCCCTCACGGGTTCTGCAGGCGACCAGCGTGATTTCTCCTATTCGCTGTATGGCGGTACCGAGCATTACCGCAATGGTGCCAGTGGAGAAGCCAGCTCATTTGGCGGCAACCTACAACAGAACACTCGCTTTGGGGCGGTTCGCGCCAACTACGGCCAGGGTAATAACTATCGCCAGGTAGGTTTAGGCACGTCAGGCACGTTACTGCTGCATCGCGGTGGGTTGACCGCAGGGCCTTACACCAGCGACACCTTCGCCCTGATTCAGGCCGAAGGCGCCCAAGGCGCTGTGGTTCAGAATGGGCAAGGTGCGGTGATCGATAGCAACGGCTATGCGTTGCTGCCGTCACTGACGCCCTACCGCGAGAACACCGTGAGTCTCGACACTTTGAATATGCGCGCCGATGCCGAGTTGAGCGGAGGAAGCCAGCGCGTTGTGCCATACGCCGGTGCAGTAAGCAAAGTGAGCTTCTCCACCCTCCGCGGTAACGCGGTGCTGATCTCATTAAACACTAACCTTGGCCTGCCGCCTCCCATGGGTGCAGAAGTCCGAGATGCGGCCGGTACGGTGATAGGTGTGGTGGGCCAAGGCAGCCAACTGTATGCACGTGTGCCGCACGACTCTGGCACATTAAAAGTGAGTTGGGACGGCAGCACAAACCACTGCTTAGTGGATTATCAAATAACAGGAAAAACGCAACAGGCGCTGATCCTTCTCGATGGTATTTGCAGGAAGTCATAACACCGTGAACATAAAATACACGCTTTTTGCGCTACTGCTGCTCCCCCTGACGTTGTGGGCTAACTGCATAAAAGTCACCAGTAGCGCTTCACTCTCTGCTGCCGCGATAGCGGCGGGCTACACGGCGTCCTCTTGGACAGGTGCATGCGATACCTGTTCAGGTAACGTGGGATTACCTTCGGTGATCAGTATTAACAGCGGCACATCATTTCAACCCGCAGGCTCACTGATTGCCAGTTCGGTGGGGTCATTTCTGACCTCAGCCAGCAATGTGGCCTATAGCCCAAACCAGATCCTCTATCGTTGTGCTGTCGCTGATGCCAGCAGCTTGTACGAGATGTACGCCACCAACGGCGACAGCGCTTATGCCGGGATGTATGCCAGTAGCGAAGTTGACGGCGCTTATTATGATGTCGCCAAGAACATCGCCGTTCGAATGACCAACACCACGACGGGCGAATATTACAGTCGTTACTGGAAGGCACGCCAGTTTACCGCTGATAACTGGTACTCGGATGGGACGTATATTTATATCCCGGCCAGCGCGTTTAGCAACGTGCTGTATGAGATGTATAAGATCAGTTCTACCAGCTATTACGTCAATGGTGACAATCGCTACAGCGATACATGGAGCCAGCCGCGCGGCTATATCGCTTTCAAAGGTCCCGGTTTGGATACCAACAGTTTGGCGGTGGGTCAGGACAGCGCCAGCTATTGGTATGGCTTTTACGGCAATTGGCCTGCCGCCTGGAGTACCTATAACAATGTCACCTATGTGCGCGGAGCGCTGTGTGAGGTACAAAACTACCCGTCGGTGGTGCTGTTACCCACCATCAGCGTCGGTACCCTTACCGGCGGTGGCAGCAGCCAGGCTCCTTTCTCTATCTCTTTGCAGTGTGAAACGGGTGCTAAAACCAGCACCAGCACCTCAACCAGCAGCTCCGCCAACGTGGCGATGGGATTGTTGGTGAACCAGTCTAATGCCGTATTACAGGCAACCCAGTTGGGATTAACTACCAGCGGGGGCGGCCTGACTTGGCTGCTGGATTCACGTTACGGCAGCAGTGGCGTTGCCTCCGGCGTGGGTATCAAAATCTATGACAGCAATGGCAGCGCAATCAATCTGCTGCCCGATCTGACCAGCACCGGCACGGGCAATGCTCGCGGCTGGTATGCCTATACGGACCTGACCTCGCTGGTGTCATCGGACACCAGCAATATTTACAGCGGTGATTTTACGGCTTCCCTTGAAGCCTTAAGTGGACAAACAGTGACAGCAGGAACAGTGAATGCGCAGTTGCAAGTGGTGGTTAGTTTTCAGTAGCGCGCTGGTCATCGCCTGCCAGTGTTTCAGCGGAAACGCCTTGGCGGTGGTCAATGTAGATCGCACGCGCATCATTTTCAGTGCCAACCAAAGCAGCCAGACGCTGAATGTGAAGAATGGACCGGAGAATCCTACGGTAGTGCAGATTTGGAGTGATGAAGGTGACTTAATGCAGTCACCGGATCTCAGCAAAACGCCGGTGTTCGCGATGCCGCCGATGATGAGGTTGTCGCCCGATGAACAGCGTTCCATTCGTCTGGTGCTGACGACCCGCCAGTCATTGCCTGAAGACAGAGAAAGCCTGTACTGGCTTAATGTTTATCAGATTCCTGCCCTGACTCAGCAGACCGGCAGTGCGGAGCGGAAGATCGTACTGCCACTGCGTATTCGACTTAAAGTCTTTGTTCGACCTGCCACGCTTAATGCACCTAACCCCGATGACGCACAAAAACTGCGCTTTGTGGTCAGCGGTAATCAACTCAGCGTGGAGAATCCCACGCGCTGGTTTATGAGTTTACGCTTACAGATCGCCAATAAGATCCAAGTGAACGATGTGATGGTCGCGCCGCTTACCACGCAATCCATTACGCTTAGCCAACCTGCTCAGCCCAATGAAAAAGTCAGCTACGAGGTGTTTGACGATAATGGCAATCCGGTGAGTTATATCAGCACTACGCGTTAATCGTGAAGGCTGCCGCGCCAAGGTTCGGCGCGGCACTTCAGCATTACTCAGTCCTATAGGGGTCTTTGACCTGTGACACCGCCAGTGCGCCAATCAGTAACACAGCTGAAACGGCTATAAGTGCCCACATAAAACCACCTGACATTTGCTTAACATAGCCAATCAGTGACGGGCCAAAAAATCCGCCCAAATTACCGACAGAGACAATCACCGCCAAGCCAGCGGCGGCGGCATTCCCGGTGAGGAACCCCGAGGGTATCGCCCAAAAGGACGCCTGAAATGCCAGAATCCCACTTACCGTAAAACAAAGTGCCAGCATTTTCAGCACAGGCTCAGACACCACCGCACTGACAGAAAGCGCACATGCGGCAATGATCAAGGCACCACTTATCCAGCGAATTCGATGCGGCGACTGATTGGCTCGCTTAGCCCACAGCAGCATACTCAATGCCCCACAGATATATGGCAGTGCGGTGAGAAAGCCCGTGGCTGTGTGACTGACGCCCATCTGTTTAATTATTTGCGGCATCCACAAGCCAACGCCAATCGATCCCACAATACCGCAAAAGTTGATCATCGCCAGTAGCCACAACAAAGGATTGCGCATCGCATGTTGCATACTCGCACCATGCTTGGCGGCAATGCGCTGCTGCTCATCGTCCAACCGACGCTGTAACACGCTCTTCTCTTCTGCAGTCAGCCACTTTGCCTTGGCTGGTTTATCATCGAGAAAGAACAAACAGATAATACCGAGGATGACGGCAGGCACACCCTCGATCAATAACAGCCACTGCCAGTTGCGGATATGCTCATGTCCAGTGAGTTGCATCAGCGCCCCCGAAATGGGAGCGCCAATAATATTCGCCACCGGAATACCGACTAAGAACGCAGCGGTGATTTTTGCTCGCCATGTGCTTGGGAACCAATAGGTAAAAAACAGGTAGATTCCCGGTGTAAAACCAGCCTCAGCCATGCCAAGGCAGAAACGTGCTACTGCAAAACTCATCGGCCCCGTGACAAATGCCGTGGCCATTGAGATCACTCCCCACGAGATCATGATGCGCGCAATCCAAATACGTGCGCCGGTTTTCTGCATGATGAGATTACTGGGAATTTCAAACAGGAAATATCCAATGAAGAACATCCCTGCGCCAAAACCAAACTGCTCAGCCGTAATGCCGAGATCGGCGTTCATGCCGAGTGCCGCAAAGCTGACATTGGTTCTGTCGAGATAGCTGATGACATAACAGATAAAAATAAAGGGCAGAATGCGGCGGAATGCTTTGGCGACAGCGCGCTCGCTCTGGTCCATCTCTTGTGCGTTGAGCGTGTTAGATTCTGGCGCAGCAACAGTAGCCGGAGTCGCGTCTGGTAAGGTATGCAGGGTCATAAGAGGCTCCAGAGTGCTCTGCGGCACCTGTTATTGTTGTTGTGAGCTGAACAGCGCGTTGCCGGGGATTGCCATTTCGCAAGTCAATATGGAACCGCTCACCGACTCGGTAATGAACAACTTGCGTCGGTGTTGACCGCCATAACAGACATTGGTGGTGGAACGCCCTGCGGGACTGGTGATGATTTGTATAGGTTCCGCCAAAGCATTCAATAACCACAATCGACCCAATCCCGGATTTGCAATCAGCAACTCACCTTCTGCGTTGATGGCCAGCCCATCTGGGCCACTCGGACCATACGAAGTGAAAAATTGGCCGACTTTGCTGACCGACCCATCCCTTTGCAGCGGGACACGCCAAATACAGTTGCCGCGCGTCATGGCCACATACAGCACACTTTCGTCAGGAGATAGTACTAAGCCGTTGGGACTTGGACAGTTGTCCAGCAACAGATCGAGTCGCCCATCAACGCCCAATCGATAGACGCGGCCGGTTGGGTCATGCAAACCGGTTTGGCCTTGGTCGGTGAAGTAGAGATTGCCACAGCGATCAAAAGTGAGATCGTTAACACCTTTGAAACTCTCAGAGTTACGCCGTGTCAGCCAAGGGGTGACGCTTTTGTCAGAGAGTGACAGCTTCATCAGACCATTTTGGTAATCGGTGATAATCAGCGTGTCATCATCCAGCAATTTCATGCCGTTGGGCTCACCCGCGTACTGGACGATCAACTCCCACTCACCGTTCATATCGACACGGAAGATGCGGCCATAGGGGATATCCGTGACATACAGACAGCCTGAAGGGTGCCAGACGGGTCCTTCAAGAAAAGAGTCTACGGCCTGCCCACCGCGATTCGCCGCAGACCAGGCATTGGCTGGATCGGGATGCCGATAGTGGTCAGGCAACCGAGTAAAAAATTCTGCCTCGCGGATGACGGGTTGTGTCAACGTGATCACGGTGACACCCCCGCTTCCAGAGGGTGCTCTTGCAATACCTGCAAAATATTCTGCGCCGCAACCGTCCCCATACGAATATAAGAGGCATCGCTGACTCCCCCAATATGCGGCGAAAGGATGACATTCGGAATACCCTGCCAACGATGGGGTGCCGCGAGGGGCTCCACACTAAAACTGTCGAGTGCCGCAGCATGCAATGCGCCAGATGCCAGGGCCTCGACCAACGCCGTTTCGTTAATCAACCCACCTCGCGCGGTGTTGACTAAAATGGCACCGGGTTTGAATTTGGCTAAGGTTTCCGCATTGATCATCTCGTGATTGGATGCGGTAAGTGGGCAGTGCAATGAAACAACATCTGCCTGCGCCAATAGACTCTCCATGTCAGCGACCGCTTCACAAGCTGGCGGCAGTTCTCGCGCATAGGGATCATAGGCCAGCACTCGCATACCAAAAGCGTTACCTGCACGGGCAACCCGGCTACCAATCGCGCCGAGGCCAATCAACCCTAAAGTACGGCCCTCCAGTTCCACTGACTTATGCGTCGATTTGTCCCAGAACCCGGCTTGCATACGCGCATCCAAGGCAATGACTGATTTGGCGCAGGCCAGGATCAATGCCCAAGTGTGCTCTGCCACGGCGGCGGCGTTGGCCCCAGGAGCAGAGCAGACAAGGATATTGCGAGCTGCCGCCGCCTGCTGATCGATAACATCAATGCCACTGCCATGCTTGGAGATCACCCGTAGCGCAGGTGCAGCGTCCATCACTGCCGCGGGAATTTTGCCGTAGCGCACCAGAATGGCTACTGGATTGTATTGCTGACAAAGCGCGATCAGTTGCGCTTCTGTGGGTTGTTTGCCTGCGAAAACCAGTTGATAGCCATGCAACATGGCCATCGCTTCTGCAGCCAGATCGCTGCCAGTGATCAGTATTACGGGAGCAGCATTCATCACAGAGACTCCTCTTCGCCCAACATACCGGCCTGGCGCAACGCTTTCTCTACCCATGAAGGGCGCAAATCACCTGTACGAATAGCGGCAAGACGCTGGGTTTCCCCTTCCAGTTTTTTCTTCGCGAGTGCGATGATGGCCTGCACTTCAGCACGCGGAATCACAACCACACCATCGACATCCCCGACAACGAGGTCACCCGCCTCAATCTGTGCGCCAGCCACTGAGACCGGGTGATTGACCCGTCCAGGAATGAGTTTTGTCGGACCACAAGGGTTTAAGCCTGCGGCAAAGACTGGATAATTTTGCTTGCTCAGCGTGTCGGCGTCACGCACAGCGCCATCAATGATGATGCCTGCAATGCCCGTCGCTTCTGCCTGCGTCGCCATAATCTCACCCAGCAAAGCACAGCTGAGATCGCCTTTACCGTCCACCACGATGACATCCCCCGGTTGGGCAATAGCCAGCGCCGCATGGATCGCAAGATTGTCGCCGGGGCGGACTTCAACCGTAATGGCCGGGCCAGCCACCTTCATGTGTGATGCCAGTGGCTTGATTCTGCCATGCAGCGTACCTCTGCGACCGGCGACATCCGCCAGTATTGCGGCCTGATATTCCGCAGCCTGCTGTACTTCTTCTGCCGTCACTCGTTGGATATTTCGCTGAATCATGGTGTTGGTTGGGTTTGTCATACCTGCTCCTGTTGTTTTACTCTGTAAAACTGATGTGTACAATATAAAACAACTATAGCCAGGCCGATGGATGATTAGCCATAGCCAGAACAGGGTTTGTGACGTAAACACGAGGTGACTCACAAAATTTCAGGTACACTCTGTGTCGTTCAAAACAGGAGGAATGCATGGGAAATGAAGGCGTTATTGCGGTGGAAAAGGCGCTTGCGCTGCTTGACTGCTTCCGTCCGGGCGACGATAGCCTGACGCTGACAGCGTTGTCACAGGCGTCTGGATATCATAAAACCACAGTTTATCGCCTGATGAATTCTCTGGAACGCATGAACTATGTGGTGCGCCATGAAAATGGCAGCTATGGATTGGGGCCACGCCTGCTTTACCTGGGTAAGCTTTATGAACAATCGTTCCATTTAGCGAGCGTTGTGCAACCTGAACTGCATCAGTTGGCACAAACCAGTCACGAAAGTGCAAGTTGGTATGTGATTGAAAGCGGGCAGCGCATGTGCTTGTTCCGTGCAGAAGCTTCAGAAGGTTTACGCCATAGCCGTCTGCCAGGCACTATTTTCCCCCTAGATAATTCGGCTATTAGCCAAGTGTTACGCTACTGGGGGCAAAATGAGGCGCTGTTTGATGTAGAACCGCCACTGCCACTTTATACCTCGGGCGCACGCGATCCCCATACAGCCGCTTTTGCCATGCCGGTATTTGGCGTGAATGACAAGTTGATCGCCGCATTGGCATTAACCGGTCCTGCCTCCCGCTTAGTTGAATCGCGTCGGGATGAAGGTATTGCCCAACAAATGAGTCAGACTGCCGCTCGTCTTTCCATGAAGTTAGGCGCGTCAAAAGCTTTTTGCGCAGTGCAATATGGTGCTGAAGCACTGGCCAGCGAGAGCTGATAGCCACAATATAGAACCGGTGCGCAATGCACCGGTTTGGTTTTCAGGACGTATGACTGGATAAGGCGTCATCCTGCGTTTCACGCCGCGAAAGGTTGCGCCCCATCATCACTACGGCAATTCCCCCGGCTAGACAGAGCGCAGCCAGTGGTAACAGCGCCAAAGTATGACTTCCGGTTTTCTCATTAATGATGCCGTACGCATTCACCATAACGGCACCACCAATTAGGTTGGCAATGGCACCAATTGCTGCAAGTCCTGCGGCGGCTGAACCACTGCTCATCCAACCTGCCGCCAGCGCCCAAAACGGCCCTTTCATCGAATAAGCACCCACCAAAATCAAGCTCATGATAATAATGGTTGCAGGCAGCGAGAGGCTTACAAAGGCCGCGAATATCCCGCCTGCAATCATGAACAACGTTAGTGCCGTATGCCAACGACGCTCACCTGTGCGATCGGAGCTTCGCCCCCACACAATCATCAATACAGATGCCAGACCATAAGGAATGGCATTCAGCAAACCGGTGGTGAGATTGTCTAAATGGAAAGATTTCAGCAATTGCGGAGACCAAACGCTCAGAGTTGTACCCGCCGCTGACGCGCCCGAGTAGATCAGCGCCATCAGCCAGATATGTTTGTGCTTAAGCAACTGCCAGGTTGAGATGTGACCGATGTTTTTCTGCTGCTGACGTTCCGCTTGTAACGTCTCCACCAGCCACTGCTTTTGCTCTGGATTCAACCAGCGCGCCTCGTGAGGGCGATTACTCAAAACAAAATAGGCGGTAATACCCAGTAACACCGCAGGTAAGCCCTCGATGATAAACAGCAAATGCCAGCCGCGAAGTCCCATCCAACCGTCTAGCGTGAGGATCAGGCCAGAGAGTGGAGAGCCGATAAAATTCGCTAACGGGATCGCCACCATAAAGGAAGCGATGATTCTTGCGCGATAACGGGCGGGGATCCACCAAGTGAGATAGAGCACTACGCCAGGAAAGAAGCCCGCCTCTGCTGCACCCAGCAAAAAACGCAGCACATAGAGAGAGGATGACGTCTCAACCAGCGCCATACACATGGAAACGATACCCCAGCTGATCATGATGCGAGGTATCCACAGTCGCGCCCCCACCTTTTGCATTGCCAGGTTGCTGGGCACTTCAAAGAGAAAATACGCCACGAAGTAGAGGCTACTGGCAAAGCCAAAAGCGGCTTTACTTAAGCCTAAATCTTCATTCATCTGTAACGCGGCCATGCCGATATTGCCACGATCGATAATGGAGACCAGGTAACTCACCATCAGGAAAGGCAAAATACGCCAGATGACTCTCCGCATCGTATCGCGTTCCAATGCCGAGGCCGGGACATGTTTTAGGGTTTGTTCAGTCATTCTTTCCTCGCAGGATCTGATTATGAGTATCAGGAGAAGATGCTTTGTTTTATTCTGTAAAACCAAGTTGTACTTAATAAACTATCAGAAACTGCGCAAAGCTATATCTTCTGGCTGCCGGGTTGAGGTTTGAATCACAAAATCGCCCGCTGTCTCAGTATGAATTGTGATCAAAGCCGGATTGTTTCCACCCGAGCCCATCGTTAGACCGGC
>OBJT01000378.1_pt1 | contig 11698 bp, 14 predicted proteins | sample 1519861 | NCBI WGS metagenome assembly OBJT01 (sample SAMN02401118, study PRJEB22541) | soil metagenome, isolate JX
AGAACAGATTGATGAAAACCTGAGCATGTTTTATCACTTGTGTCGGAAAAATTCCAACAAACACGACCATATTGATGCCTTTGAAGCGTGGGACGCCCAACGGCAAAAAGACCGATTGGTGCGGGACATCGCTGTTGGCGTGAAGGGGCCGGGGCGGAAAATATGATGAGCGCGCAGCGCAAATGGGCCAAATGGTGTAAACTGATGTGTGCAACAGGACGGCGTGTCTCTCACGCTCTCCATAATCTGGGTGGAAAATATGGATTTAACTAAAAGTGAACGGGAAAAGCATTTGAACGCGTGGTCTCACTTTCTCAACGCGGTGGAAAGAGACGACCTACCGACTGTTCAACACATGCGCGGTCAATTCACCGATCAAAAATTGGGGACAGCGTTGCGTGACGCGGCGCGCTTTAACAGTGTTGAAGTGGTTGCGGAACTGTTAAACAACGCAAGCGACGGCATTATGATGTATGTGCACGACGCGGTGACGAGATCCGCACAACAGGGGCACGCGGAGGTTTTACGTATGGTGTTGCAACACGCCGATCCCTCCCGCGTTGGCGTCTACACCTTAGCCTTGTGGGCCGCGTTGGTTCACAATCATCCCCCGTGTGTGGATCTGTTGTTTGATTGGAGTAACACAGATGATGTGCTGCGGATTGTTCACGAGCGTGGGGCAAAATCCAACGCCGCGTTTGAAAATTTTGAACAACGGGTGGCAAAATGCCAGCGCGCTGTTTTGACCGACACCATTGAATCACGCGGGGGCGCGCGGGGAACACGAAAAATATAACAGGAGAAAGTCATGTCTGATTGGCACGCGTTTATTACTGCGGTGGAAAACGACGATGTCGTAACGGTGAAGCGCATGCGCGCTGATTTTATTGACGCCCGTTTGGGGTTTGCGTTGTGGCAAGCCAGTAAAAACAACAGTGTGGGGGTGGTGGCCGAACTGTTGAAGGAACCCAGCGATGATATTCTTGTTTACACTTCCGAGGCGTTGATGGACGCGGCGCGCTTTAACAGTGTTGAGGCTCTGCGAATTATTTTGCCCCACACCGACCCCAAACTTCACGACAGCAACGCGTTGCTGTGGGCGGTGGCCCATAATCACCAAGCGTGTGTGGATGTTTTGTTTGATCTCAGTGACGTGGATCGCGTGTGGGAGATTGTCAACGAGCGGCGGGAGCTTCTGAGTGCGGAGGGCGTGGCTTACTTCGAACAACGGGTGAATGATCGGGCTCAACACGCCACCTTGACGGAGGAAGTCTCCCCAGCGGGGGTGGCGGGGGCGCGCAAAAAAATATAGACTGTGACAAAATTGCACAGAGGTGTGTATGTCTCCCGAACACTTGGCCGAACGTCTGTTGAATTGTTTGCGCGCAAACGACCTGGACGGTTTTTCTGGTTTGTTGCGTGATCCCGTGGCGGTGGAAGCTGTGGCGCTCAACCAATCGGAGGTGTTTTGGCAAACGTACAGAAACCACCCCATGGAATTTTGGGTTCAGGTGATCCCGTATGTGAATCCGTGGGCGCGGGGCATTATTGCCACCCAGTATGTTTACAACAACAATCCCCCTATGTTTGAGTTGTTTGCCCAATCACCCCCGGTCATTTGGGAGCATCTGGAACCCGACGCGCTGGGCTGCCTGGCCCATCGGTGCACCGCCACGGATCATTTCTCCCCCTCCGAATTGATGGCGCACCAGCAATTTTTGGACTTGTTTTTGGACCGCGTCCCGGAGTCTATTGTGCGCACTCACTTGGAATACCTGCGCCGTTACGTGAATTGCCCGGAGGGGATTGTTCTGGTGGAACAAACATTGGCGCAACGGCAGAAGGCGCGCTTGGAGCAAGAAATTATCGAAAAGACTGAGGCAAAGCGGGGGCGAAAAATCTGAACACAACAAATGGTACAAGATGTGGTGCACTCAGAGAGTATTGGAGAAAACGATGTCCCCTGAACAATTTTTGCATCATCTGTTGGAGTGTTTGCGCGCAAACGCCCTGAGCGGTTTTACCCGGCCCTTAAATTACCCTTTGGTTTGGGAGGCGGTGGCCCTCAACCAATCGGAGGTGTTTTGGCGCGTGGGGCAAAAGAATAGGATCGACTTTTTAACGGCGGTGGTTGCATACACGTCGGCCAAGAAAAATTTGATGGATTGCTTAAGTTATGCCCCACCACGCTGTTATATTTTGGGGGCGGTGACCCACGAATTCAACGCTCAATATGTGTTGGACATTTGCGATCGATATTTGACAAAACAGACTTTGGAGTAAATTCAGGTGGGTCAACAGCGAACGATTGTGGAACAGGTTGCGACAACACCCAAATAGAAAACTGAATTGACGCGCAAGATGTCATTTGTACAATTTGTGTTACCATATATTACGCAATGTGTTCAATCCAGAATTTTGAGGGGTCGTATGGATCATATGTATTTGACCGACTGTGTGATTGCCAACGACATGGTTGGATTGCAGCAAGCTTTGGCAAGTGGTGCAAATAAAGAGCAGATTGAACACTGTTTGATCGTTGCCATTCAAGAACACAAGGTGTCTTTTGTTGCGCGCATCTTGCCCCACCTTACAACTGTACCCCGCCAAGCTTTTTTGGAAACCATTTGCGCCAACTCCAAGGCGTGTTTTGATTTAGTGCTGCCTCACTTTTCGTTGAGTGACCCGGGAGCTATGTGCTTTGCGGCGTCTTTGGGTCGCATTGAGTTTGTGAAATTGTTTGCCGCCCACTGCGATATTGCGCACAACAACAGCTGGGCGTTGATGAAAGCTGCCCAAAATGGGCATGAAGAATGTGTTGCGTTTTTATTAAACGGGTCCGCTCCAGAGGATTACACAGCAGCTTTCGGATGGGCGGTGCGCAAAGGCCAGCACGGGTGTATGGAGCTGATCCTCCCTCATATTGAGGATCCGCAAGGCGTTATCAACCAACTTAACGACATCCTTCCTCAACTGTCTGGAAATTGGGCTGGATTGGAAGCCAAACTGCAACATCAACGCTTAAGTCACGTAGTGGACGACACACACAAAGTGAAACCTTCTAAAAAACTGTAAGTCGTGTGGTAAATCACAACGCCAGGGTTTATATTGTTGTTCGATATTTGTTGATTTCAAACGCTACTTTTGGACGTGTCAGCAGCGCGGGCGGTTGTTGAACGACGTTCACAATCACAACGTATTGTGGTGCGAAAATATAGTTGTTCATTGGAGGTTGGAGAGGGTGTGCTACTATCGTGTTTTCTGTGTTGGAGAACCGCTATGAACTTGAACACCTGTACGATTGTTGACGCCAATGCCATTGCCCAGTATTTGCCCGAAGGGGTGGCCGATGGCCAGTTTGAAGATGGTGACACGTGTGTTGTTCTGGGGTTTTTGGGCATAGAGGACGAGATTGTGGTTGTCTCGCCGCGCACGGGTCTGGTTTTTAAAATCTGCAACGATGGCGCTTCGGTGGTGGTGGACAGCTAAACTGTGGGCCAACCAAATATGGACCCCTTAGCGCGACGGAAACTGTAAGTGGTTGATTGATATTTTCACTGTTTGAGCGCGAAGGGAACAATATTTTCCGCCAAACCAGCATCTTGCAACGCGCGGCGCGCCTGGGTTTTGATGGACAAGGGCATATTGGGGTTGGCGAACATCAACTGCGCCAAGGACTTTTCCTGCCGCGTGTAATTCCAATCCACCCCAGAGTCAATAAGCATTTGTGTGATTGCACTGTTGTCGTACTCTGCGTTCATCAACACGGTGCACAAGTGCGTTGAAAAATGAGGAGCGTGGATGTTGGCGGCGGCAAACAACCTGGGAAGATGTTTTGTCGCCGGCTCGCCTTTGGCTTTGCTCAGATTCAAAAACCGCAACCACACCTTTTGATTGTTCAACGAGTTCAAATCCAAATTAAAGCCTCCCCACCCTTGTTCCACCAAGTCAGTGAGAAGCGTAAAATAGTCGGGGACGGTAATTTTAAGAGCTGATTTCACAACATCCACACTTGCAAACGCAACGTCCGACATTTTTTCAAACATGCACCGCATCACTGTTCCATCGTCGGGGGCGGGCAAATCAATTTTTAACAGTGTATGGGGCTGGTAGCGCGCCAAAATTTGAATGTGGTGTTGTGTGTATGTGTGCTGCCCCACATTGTCGAGCAACGCCTTGCGCAACACATCGTGGTCGTGATTGAAATCGTCAATATACAGCGCCAATCCCGCAATGAGATCCGCCAAATTACCGTTTTGCACAAACCGTGCGTAGCAGCAATGCGCCGCCATTTCTTTCCACAAATCTTCGTGTTGCTGTTCGTGCGTAATGCTTGTGTCACCGGTTATGCTGCTCATCGCGTCGATAATATTTTGGATCTTGTCTTGATTGTCAACATTTTGGGCCGCCGCGTACGACACGGCAATTTTATCATCTTCGGTTAATCTGTTGGTGAAAGCGCGCACCACCACCTGAATGAAACGGTGGTCTAGGATACGGGTTTCCAAACTGTTGATTGTTTTTCCCACCAACCGTCCGATTTCACTTAACCCCGCTTTTTGGGTGCGCAACACATTCCATTCGGCGCTGGTGTGGAAATGCTCCCACGCGCGCAACACGCTGGCCCATTCCTCATTGGCCACACCGCTGTCCAACACACACGCTTGCACGTTGGGCGCGTCCAAACCGCCAGAAAGTTGAGAGATCGCGCTGGCAAAACGGTGCGCGTCTTGTTGGGCGTTGGGGTTCCAACCGACCACCCCATTTTTTTGCATAATCGGGCGCACCGTTTGCACGGGCGCATACGTCCAAGATGTGTCCCGTTGCAGACCCAAAGCTTGGGCGGCGCACGCTCCACATCCGTCGCGCAACCATCGTTGCATGTGTTCCACACCCTTTTCCATCTGGGTGTGGAGTTCGGGCAGCGACACCAGTAACGCGTGTCCGTCAAACAAAGCACCCCCCAATGCCGCCAACTCTTCGTTGTCGTGCACCAATACCAATGAGCACAACGCAGCGGCGCCTTCAAACGTGTGCGCCAAATGAATGCTGCCATCTGTTTGGGTCAGTTCGTCCATAGCCAAAATTGGCAAATTGTAGGCAAACTCCATGAGTTCACCAGGCATATTCAAAAGATTTTTAACCCCGCTGTTGGTCTCGGGTGAGATTTTCAGATGCTGCGCAAATACATCGAGGGACACAGTGGACGACGGAAACGCAACGACAGTGTTCATAGGCGCCCCACAGTGACAGATATTATATTTTAACAGAAGGCGCACAATGGGCAATCTTGGTTTGCCCAGCACCCAAAGATTGCAGCGAAAACAGACTACTCCAATTTCCGCCCAATTCCCACCACGTTGGTTGTTCCAAATTTTGCGTCTGACAATTGGCGGCGGATGAGAGATTTCAGAGATACCGAATCGGTTTTTCGCAACACCGCGTCCCCCAGCAGATCTTGGCGTGATCCAAAGGGGGCGGGCGTCTGCAGATTGGCCCCTTTGGCAATTAAGGTTTCGTACACGAGGGCGGGAACCGGTTCGTGCTCGCACAACAGCCACAACAGTTGGGTGGCAAAATTGGGATTGAGGGAGAGCGCTGCGTCCACCAAGCGCGGCCAGTGCGCTTCTAAGGCGTTGCGTGTTTGATCTTCATCATGACCGGCCAAATCTTCAATCATAAACATCCAACTCAACCCCCGATCGATTTGTTCATCGCTTCCGTCCCACTCGGTATCGGCGGCCAAATCGGTGGCGTTTTTTGCCCAGCCTTTTTCCAGGAGCGCAATTAAGGTGTTGGCGAATGGGGCGCAGTTGTTGCTGTGCTCCCACGGGTGATTCACAAAGCTGGCGGCCACAACCATAAAGAGGTCGGCGGTGGGGGGTGGGGTGGAGGTGCTAAACGCTTCGAGCAACAACTGGGGGGCCAGGTGGGCCAGGTCCACAATCTCTTGAGAGGACAACGGGACGCGCGCACACAGTTTGAGGGCCTCTTTGCTGCATTCGTCTTGGTGTTGGGGGGCGGTGACCAAGGTCATCAACTGGTTGCTGGGGGTGGGGTGGTCTTTCCATTGGGCGTAGGACAAACGGTGAAGCATGTGTTGACGGGTTTCGCTGTGGTCAGCGCCCAAGGAATCCATTTTTCCGTTCTCGCGATAATTGTCGCACTCCACCTGCCATTCCACCAAAATGCCCATAACGGTGTCCACGTCGTTGTCGGAATTCAGGTGGTCGGCCGCGGCCAAAAAAATGCTGTTGAGTTGTTGTTCGTCCATCGCCGGGCACATCTGACTGAGGGCGGTCCACAGGGCGCGTTTGAGCAAAGCCCCCTCCAATTGGTGGGTTAAACCCGCCACCACTTTTCCAATTTCGGGCGCGCCCTTGACCGCCACGCGTTGATTGGTCCACTGTTGGTGGGCGCGCGTGGTTTCCAACGTGCGTAAAATCTCGCCCCACGCCGCGTTGGCCTCGCCACTGTCCCACACCGTTTCCACCGCGTGCTCTTCCACACCGCAAAGACGCAACGCGCTTTGGTAGCGGGCTCGGTCTTGGGCGGGGTGGGGCGCCCATTGTTCAAACACGTGTGGGGTGTGTTGCAGCAAGGCGCGCAACTGTTGAGGGGCAATGGCGTTCCAATAGGTGGGGTACTGCTCCCGCCCCAACGCGATGTTGGCGCACAAAGTTACCCCGTCTTGCGCCCAAGCCACCAAGTCGTCTTCGCTTTTTCTCAACAGATCCGGCAACTGGTTTTGCGGCACCCACAACACGTGCCCGTCGGTCACACACCCCAAGGGGTTTAACGCGGGCAAATCGTGCACCAGCACGCGCGAACACAAAGCCGCCGCGCCGGTGAACGTGGAGGCCAGGCTTACGGGAACACCGTGTTCGTTGGTGGGCAAGGGGTCGCAGGCCAAACTGGGCAACAGTCGACCAATTTTTGACACTTCAGCGTGGACGTTCAGCGCTCCTTTGGGGTCGGAGGTGGCTTGCAACCCCTCTTCCAACAGTTTCCAGGTGGAAGATTTGGCGGTGGGAAAGGAAAGAATATTGGTCATGCTGGTCCACCCAAAAATATACCGCAGTGTACCAAATAGGGAGAGGAAGAGCAATGGAAGATGTCAATCCCCACCAAATAGGTTATACTGAAAAAAACAGGACAATAGTATGTCAACTGAAATTTTGTTCCACAGTCTTTTGAAACGCCTGCGGGCCAATGACCTTCAGGGGTTTAAAAATTTGTTAACCGATCCGTTGGCCGCGCAAGCCCTCGATTACAACGAGGGGGTGGTTTTTAAGTTGGCCTGCGAAAACAAAAACATTGAATTTGCGCGCGCCACATTGTCGCAGACATTACCCAAACATGTGGGAAAACAATTACCCTATTGCGTCAGGTCTCGAAACATTGAATTGTTCACCACCCTTGTTCACTTTCACCCAGCTATTTTTGATCACTTTCCCGACGGTCTATTGCATTACTTGTCGGGATTGTGTGTGGGCGCACCAAAAGACCCTGAACCCCCATACATTGCGCGCGAGATAATGACCGTCCTGTTAAACGCGGCGCCAGAAATTTTTATTCAGCAGCAACTTGAACAGATGCACAAATTTAATCCGAAGGATGACGTCCTTGTGTTTGTTAATGAAGCTTGGGGGCAACAACAAATCCAACGGCAAAAAAACCGTTTGGCGCAGGAAATTGAAGATCATGGGCACGTTGGACGGGCGCGAAAAATATAACAGTTGGACTCTTGAGACCGTTTCAATTTTCGATTCATTCCCACCGCGTTGGTCGGTCTACATTTTGATGAGAAAGGGGATGGCGGCAATGGCCATCAATACGCAGACAGCGCAAAGGGCGAGAGTAAGCTTCTCGTTCAACGTATAAGGGCGACTTTTTTCATCTTCATGTTTCATAAAGATTTCTGACCGACTTTTCGTTGGTTATATCAGAGGAGTTTTTGGTGTCAATGGTGGGTGGAGGCGAGACATGATATATCCAAGCGGAATGAAAAATGTGGTACAATCACAACTCTGGGCGTTTATTGCACTATATGACCGATCTTGACCAAATCCATTTGTATAACAATGCCGCGCTTATTCAAGCTTGTAAAGTGGGCGACTTCAAGGAAGTGCAGCGTTTGTTGCCCCTGTCCGATCCTCAGGCGCACAACAGCGCTGCGATACGGTGGGCCGCAGAATACGGGTGTCTGGAGATTGTTCAACTGCTGGCCCCGCTTTCCAACCTTCACTCCCAAGGGTGCTTTGCGGTGCAAGCGGCGGCGGTCCATGGGCGGGTGGAGATTTTGAAATGTCTTTTGGAGTATGACATTCCCCCAGCCAAACTACGCAGCGCGTTGGAATTGGCCGCGCCGATGTACAACCCGGAGATTTTCAAACTTTTAATTCCCGGAAGCAACTATCAACAGGTGTTGCACAATATTCAACAGGCCAATGCCGCGCGCGTAAGCTATGGGCAAATTGACACCACGGTGTTGGAACAGTGCATTGAAGAGTATGAAAACGAGCGGCAGCGGCAACGGTTGGAACAGGCGATTGCGCCACCGACAACCTCCAGCGTTCGCAAAATCTGACGCTCATCGTTGAACCATTTTACGACAAGCTCTGTGGGGCGCGGCTCAGGCCCTGAATGACCGTTGTTGTATGAGGTTAACACGACGCGTCAGTTGCGCGTGACACATTCCCTGATCGAGAATTTTATGAACACACAACAATTGCTTGAACATTTGGGCTGGCCGATTCCCTGATGTGCTCGATAAATTGAAACTGTACGGATACGCTACCACTGTTTTAGAAACATTGCTGCAAAAACAGCGCTTGGTGCGTGGTGCGTGAAGTGGAACCCCGGGAGACGCTAAACGCACGGCGGAAGATGCAAGAGCCGTTCGCGCTTTCATAGACAGCTACAAAAAAAAATGGTACTCTGCGCTCGGTTCAAACAAAAGTGGATCCATTATGTCGCACAACACCAAACGTATTTATAGGAAGTTCAATCCCCTATGGACCAACGACAAATTTTCCACCGCGTTGGTGCAACTTAAAGACACAACAGGGTTTACTATTAACGACGTGGACGCGGAGGGGAAAACCGTATTGCACCACGCCTGCGATGATATGGTCTCGTATATGCACTCTCTTTGCATTTTTCCTTTATTTCTCCAGGGCGCCGACCCTTCCATTGTTGACAACAACGGGCAAACCGCTTTGGAGGTTGTGCTGCGGTCCCGCTCTTCGCAGCACCGAAGGATATGTGATATTGCCAGCGATTTTTTGCACTTTGGTTTGGATTTTCGCATGATTTCCCCCAGTGTTGTCCCTGATTTTTTGCGCGACTTTTTTCAACACATTTGTGGGGTGATGGATCAGAGGGAGGCGTATACACAACACGATCGGCGCGTGGGCGAAGAACTTATTGAATGCGTTCAACGCAATGATTTGGAGAACGTGCGCGCGATCTTGGCGCAGAGACCCAGGGCCGCCGATTATTGTGACGATTATTTTTCAACGGTGTTGCGCCACGCGTGTGAAAAAGAGGTCAGACTTGAAATTTTTGAAGAAGTTTTGGCGCACTGCAGGGATGTGTGCGGTATGGACGCGGAGGGAAACACTGCGCTGCATGTGCTCAATCTTTCCCAATTTGACAAAACCCAACGGCTGTTGCAATGCAACTGTCCTCCACAGCTTTTTGAGCGGCGCAACCATTTGCAACGCAACGCTTTGGAACATTGCGTTGTACGCATTGAGGCCGATCAATTGGAGCACAGATTGTTGCAAGCAGTCGCAATACGGTACACCCCCTCACAGTTGTCGCGCAGTTTGTGCGCGGTCCTGGGGGCACCGATTTTTGGGCGAAAATATGACAAACGTTATTCTTTCCACGCGTTGAAAATCGCACGGGTTTTAATTGCCTGTGGGGCGGATATCAATCATCCAAATTGCAACGGGGAAACTCTTTTGCATCTGGAGGCAGCTGTTGAAGAGAACAACCCCAAAATTGAGCAACTATTGGAATTGGGGGCGGATTGGAGGATCGAAGATCATGCGGGTTGGACAGCGCATTCCCTTGCGTCGCCAGCCAACCGCCATTTATTTGACCCTCTCGTTCAAAAGGATGCGATCCACGCGGCCATTGCAGGCGTGAGTGAGGAAGCGGGGGAGGGCAAACGGCGTTTGTGAGTCCGCCGGGCCATGAGCACGAAAGAGCACAACACGGATGGCCTTTGAGGGAAAAAATGAATATGGTACAATACCACAATGTTGTTACCATCGTGAGACCAATATGTCCCAGCGCCCAGATGTCGATCTTGCTTTTGAAATTTTTGAATGCCTAAAAACGGGTGATTTGCCAACACTTTTAAGCCTTTTGAACAACCCTCTTAGTTCGGCGGCGGTGCAATGCGAGCACTCGTTTTGTTTGCGCAAGGCGTGCGACATCAATCGAGAGGATTTTGTGCGCGCTCTGTTGCCCTACTGTCGTCCTGAAGATATGGGGGCGGCTCTGCACCGTTGTCTTGCCAAGGGCGCATTGACCCTGTTTGATTTAATTGTCCAACACGATCCAACATCTGTTCGGTTTATGGGTGTGGACACCTTGAGGATCTTGGCCGCTAGACATCATCACGCGCATCAAAAAAACCTGACGGAAGAGGAACAGGAAAGCCAGGCGGCGTTGTACCGGTTTTTGGATTGGGTTCCTCAAGAGACCGTGGACAAATACCTTTACCAAATGCAAAGCTACCCACACAACGCGCGCCCCCACGTGGAGCACCTTCAAGCCGTATTGGCGCACCGATTGGCCCAACAGCAAAAAGAGCTCTTGGAGCAGAATGTTCAAGCGCAAGTGGAGACAACAAAGACAACGACCGTGCAACGGAAAATATGACACCAGGGCACATATATGAAAAACAGTTCAAACACCAAACTTATAAGAGCGGCAAGAGACGGACAGACAGACGAGGTTCGACGCTTAATCCCTATTTCGGACCCGAAATACGACGACAGCGCGGCGTTGTACTGGGCGGCGGCCAAGGGGCATACAGAGTGCGTCCGGCTTTTAGTACCGGTATCGGACGCCAATTCCGATGAGGCCTCGCCTCTGTTCAAATCCGCCCAAAATGGGCACGCGGAATGCGTTCAATTGCTCTTGCCCGTTACCGACCCCATCCACTATCCCCGTGCTCTTAATTTTGCCGCAATGGAAGGGCGTAGGGATTGTGTGGAAATCCTGATGAGGGTGACGGATCCAACAGACGAACACAGCAATGCGTTGCGAACCGCTTCGCGGTACAGCCGCCATGACATTGTGGATGTGTTGCTTGAGACCAGCGATCCGGACACCGCGTTGGACATCCTCATGGGACAGTACCCCAACGCACCCCAATACTGGCAATACCTCAAAGACAAGGTGGAGGCTTTCCACGCCCAACAGCAAAACCAGGTGCTGCGCAAGGAAATCGCCCACAGCGGGGCGGGCGTGGTTCAGCGGAAAATGTAGTGTGTTCCGTACATTTTCAACTTGGAGGCGTTGCTGCACCTTGGAATGATCCCGCCGAGCACCGCCCATTCATGTGGGTGTTCAGAACAGGTTGGGTTGGTGTGTGCTATTATTTCCCCACAGCACAAGGAGACGAGTATGAATAAGGGTCACGTTGAAATTGTTGCGGTGTATGATCGCCGCTATT
>OBJT01000379.1_pt1 | contig 11694 bp, 9 predicted proteins | sample 1519861 | NCBI WGS metagenome assembly OBJT01 (sample SAMN02401118, study PRJEB22541) | soil metagenome, isolate JX
TCTGCCCGACCGGCGTATTCACGGATAAAACCCACTCCGAGCGCTATAACCGTAAATGGGACATGCAGTTCGCGCCAAGCATCTGCCAGCAGTGCAGCGTGGGTTGTAACACCAGCCCAGGTGAGCGTTATGGTGAACTGCGTCGTATTGAAAACCGCTATAACGGCACCGTGAACCACTATTTCCTGTGTGACCGCGGTCGCTTCGGCTACGGCTATGTAAACCGTAAAGATCGCCCACGTCATCCAGTACAGAAACGCGGTAACGATTGGGTCAGCCTCAACGCTGAACAAGCGGTGAATGCTGCTGCTGACGTACTGCGTCAGGCGAAACGCGTGATCGGCATTGGTTCTCCACGTGCCAGCATTGAAAGTAACTTTGCGCTGCGTGAATTAGTTGGCGCGGAAAACTTCTCAACCGGTATGCCTGCGAGTGAGCAAGCTCGTGTTGAACTGATGCTGAAAGTCTTGCAGGAAGGCGGCATCTATACGCCTTCGTTGCGTGAAATTGAAAGCTACGATGCGGTATTGGTGCTGGGTGAAGACCTTACTCAGGTCGGTGCGCGTGTCGCGCTGTCTGTTCGTCAGGCCGTTAAAGGCAAAGCCCGTGAAATGGCTGCCGCGCAGAAAGTGGCTGACTGGCAGATCGCAGCAATCCTGAACATCGGTCAGCATGCCAAACATCCGCTGTTCGTCACTAACGTCGATGAAACGCGTTTGGATGATATCGCAGCGTGGAGCTATCGCGCACCGGTGGAAGATCAGGCGCGTCTTGGCTTTGCGATTGCTAACGCGCTGGATGAAACGGCTCCGGCAGTGAGCGGCTTCGACAGCAAACTGAACGGCAAACTGGATGTGGTGGTACAGGCACTGGCGGGGGCGAAAAAGCCGCTGATCATTTCCGGTATCCACTCTGGTAGCATCGCCATGATTGAAGCCGCCGCCAACGTGGCGAAAGCGTTGAAAGGTCGTGGTGCGGATGTCGGCATTACTTTCCTTGCGGGTGCGGCCAACAGTTTTGGTCTCGGCCTGATGGGCGGTCAATCGCTGGATAGCGCACTGGAACAGCTGGATAAAGGTGAAGCGGATGCGCTGGTGGTGTTAGAGAACGATCTCTACCGTCACGCACCGAAAGCCACCGTGGATGCGGCGCTGCATAACACCGCACACGTGATTGTGGTTGATCATCAACGCACAGCGACGCTGGAAAAAGCCGGTCTGGTGCTCTCTACTGCGAGCTTCGCAGAGAGCGATGGTACCTCAATTAACCAGGAAGGCCGTGCGCAGCGTTTCTTCCAGGTTTACGATCCGTCTTACTACGACAACAGCATCGTGATGCTGGAGAGCTGGCGCTGGCTGCACTCGCTGCACAGCGTCGTAGAAAGCCGCCACATCGACTGGACGCTGCTCGATCATGTCATTGATGCCACCGTTGCGGCGCTGCCACAGCTGAAAGGCATTAAAGACGCTGCTCCAGATGCCAGCTTCCGTATTCGCGGTCAGAAACTGGCGCGTTCACCGCACCGTAACAGTGGCCGTACCGCGATGCGTGCCAATATCAGCGTGCACGAACCGCGTCAGCCGCAGGATAAAGACACCATGTTCGCCTTCTCCATGGAAGGGAACAACCAGCCGTCCGCCCCGCGTTCGCAGATCCCGTTCGCCTGGGCGCCGGGCTGGAACTCCCCGCAGGCATGGAACAAGTTCCAGGATGAAGTGGGCGGGAAACTGCGCCACGGCGATCCGGGCGTTCGTCTGTTTGAAGCGTCCGCCAGCGGACTGGAGTACTTCACGGCGGTGCCGGCCAGCTTCCAGGCGGAAGAGGGCAAATGGCGAATTGCGCCGTACTACCATCTGTTCGGCAGCGATGAGCTGTCTCAGCGCGCGCCGGTGTTCCAGAGCCGGATGCCTGAGCCGTACATCAAGCTGAACCCGGCGGATGCCGCGAAGCTTGGCGTCAACCCAGGGGCAATGCTCTCCTTTAGCGTGGAAGGCCAGACCCTGCGTCTGCCGCTGGTTATCTCTGAAGGCCTGACCGCGGGACAGGTTGGCTTACCGATGGGCATGCCGGGCATTGCGCCGGTGCTGACCGGATCGCGTATTGATTCACTGCAGGAGGCGAAAGCATGAGCTGGTTAACGCCGGATCTTATCGACATTCTGTTAAGCATCCTGAAGGCCGTGGTCATTCTGCTGGTGGTGGTCACCTGCGGCGCGTTCATGAGCTTCGGCGAGCGTCGTCTGCTCGGTCTGTTCCAGAACCGCTACGGGCCAAACCGGGTGGGCTGGGGCGGTTCGCTGCAGCTGGTCGCCGACATGATCAAGATGTTCTTTAAAGAGGACTGGATCCCGCGCTTCTCCGATCGCGTGATCTTTACTCTGGCGCCGGTTATCGCCTTTACCTCGCTGCTGCTGGCCTTCGCTATCGTGCCGGTTAGCCCGACGTGGGTGGTGGCCGACCTGAACATCGGCATCCTCTTCTTCCTGATGATGGCAGGCCTGGCGGTCTACGCGGTGCTGTTCGCCGGTTGGTCGAGCAATAACAAATACTCGCTGCTGGGGGCGATGCGTGCTTCCGCGCAGACCCTGAGCTACGAAGTGTTTCTCGGTCTCTCCCTGATGGGCGTGGTGGCGCAGGCGGGGTCATTCAATATGACCGATATCGTCAACAACCAGGCGCATCTGTGGAACGTTATCCCGCAGTTCTTCGGCTTCGTGACTTTCGCCATCGCCGGCGTGGCGGTGTGTCACCGTCACCCGTTCGACCAGCCGGAAGCGGAGCAGGAACTGGCCGATGGTTACCACATTGAATATTCCGGCATGAAATTCGGTCTGTTCTTCGTCGGTGAATACATCGGTATCGTCACCGTTTCAGCGCTGATCGTCACGCTGTTCTTCGGCGGCTGGAATGGCCCGTGGTTACCTCCTTTCATCTGGTTCGCGCTGAAAACCGCGTTCTTCATGATGATGTTCATTTTGATCCGCGCATCATTACCGCGTCCGCGCTATGACCAGGTAATGTCCTTTGGCTGGAAGGTATGCCTGCCGTTAACGCTGGTCAACTTGTTGGTAACGGCGGCTGTCATTCTCTGGCAGGCGCAATAAGGGGTGAATTGAACATGACCTTAAAAGAATTATTGGTGGGGTTCGGCACCCAGGTCCGTAGTATCTGGATGATTGGCCTGCATGCCTTCGCCAAACGTGAAACCCGGATGTATCCGGAAGAGCCGGTCTATCTGCCGCCGCGCTATCGCGGCAGGATCGTGCTGACGCGCGATCCGGACGGTGCAGAGCGCTGCGTCGCCTGTAACCTGTGTGCGGTAGCCTGCCCGGTGGGCTGTATCTCGCTGCAGAAAGCAGAGACGGTAGACGGCCGCTGGTATCCGGAGTTCTTCCGCATCAACTTCTCACGCTGCATCTTCTGCGGCCTGTGCGAAGAAGCGTGCCCGACCACGGCGATCCAGTTGACCCCGGACTTCGAGCTGGGTGAATACAAGCGTCAGGATCTGGTGTACGAAAAAGAGGATCTGCTGATTTCCGGTCCGGGCAAATACCCGGAATATAACTTCTACCGGATGGCGGGTATGGCAATCGACGGCAAAGATAAGGGCGAAGCAGAGAACGAAGCTAAGCCTATCGACGTCAAGAGCCTGTTACCGTAAGGAGAGGGCAATGGAATTCGCTTTTTATATCTGTGGCCTGATAGCCATCCTCGCAACCTTGCGGGTCGTCACCCACACCAATCCGGTGCATGCGCTGCTGTACCTGATTATTTCGCTGCTGGCGATTGCCGGGGTGTTCTTCTCGCTGGGCGCGTACTTCGCCGGAGCGCTGGAAATCATCGTCTACGCCGGGGCCATTATGGTGCTGTTCGTCTTCGTGGTGATGATGCTCAACCTGGGCGGCAGCGAAATCGAACAGGAACGCAAATGGCTGCAGCCGGGGATCTGGATTGGCCCGGCCATCCTCTCCGCGGTGCTGCTGGTGGTTATCGTTTACGCCATCCTGGGGATTAACGACCAGGGTATCGACGGCGCGGCGATCAACGCCAAAGAAGTGGGTATTGCGCTGTTTGGGCCGTACGTCCTGGCGGTGGAGCTGGCCTCCATGCTGCTGCTGGCGGGCCTGGTGGTCGCCTTCCACATCGGTCGCGAAGAGCGCGCCGGCGAGGTGCTGAGCAACCGCGTGAACGACAGCGACAAAAGAAAAACGGAGGAACACGCATGATCCCCTTAACACATGGACTGATCCTCGCGGCCATCCTGTTTGTGCTTGGTCTGACGGGGCTGGTGATCCGCCGCAATCTGCTGTTTATGTTGATTAGCCTGGAAATCATGATTAACGCCGCCGCGCTGGCCTTTGTGGTGGCGGGTAGCTACTGGGGTCAGGCAGATGGTCAGATAATGTATATCCTCGCCATCAGCCTCGCGGCTGCGGAAGCGAGTATCGGCCTGGCGCTGCTGCTGCAGCTCCATCGTCGCCGCCAGAACCTGAACATCGATTCAGTAAGTGAGTTGCGTGGATGAACATGCTTGCCTTAACCATTCTTTTGCCATTGATTGGCTTTGTGCTGCTGGCCTTCTCCCGCGGGCGCTGGTCGGAAAACCTTTCCGCCACCGTTGGCATGGGGTCGGTAGGCCTGGCGGCGCTGGTCACCGCGTACGTTGGCGTCGACTTTTTCGCTAACGGCAAACAGGCGGTCAGCGTGCCGCTGTGGACCTGGATGTCGGTCGGTGATTTCAACATCGGCTTCAACCTGGTGCTGGACGGCCTCTCGCTGACCATGCTCTCCGTGGTCACCGGCGTTGGCTTCCTGATCCACATGTTCGCCTCCTGGTATATGCGCGGTGAAGAGGGTTACTCCCGCTTCTTCGCCTACACCAACCTGTTTATCGCCAGCATGGTGGTTCTGGTACTGGCCGATAACCTGCTGCTGATGTACCTCGGTTGGGAAGGCGTGGGCCTCTGTTCTTACCTGCTGATCGGTTTCTACTACACCGATCCGAAGAACGGCGCCGCAGCGATGAAAGCGTTTGTGGTGACCCGCGTCGGCGACGTGTTCCTCGCCTTCGCGCTGTTCATTCTTTATAACGAACTGGGTACCCTGAACTTCCGTGAAATGGTTGAGCTGGCGCCGCAGCACTTCGCTAACGGCAGCACCACGCTGCAGTGGGCGACGCTGATGCTGCTCGGCGGCGCGGTCGGTAAATCCGCTCAGCTGCCGCTGCAAACGTGGCTTGCCGATGCGATGGCGGGCCCGACGCCGGTCTCCGCGCTGATCCACGCGGCCACCATGGTGACCGCGGGCGTGTACCTGATTGCCCGTACCCACGGCCTGTTCCTGATGACGCCGGAAGTGCTGCATCTGGTGGGTATCGTTGGTGCGGTAACGCTGGTGCTGGCGGGCTTCGCCGCGCTGGTGCAGACCGACATCAAACGCGTTCTCGCTTACTCCACCATGAGCCAGATTGGCTACATGTTCCTCGCGCTGGGCGTGCAGGCATGGGATGCGGCGATTTTCCACCTGATGACCCACGCGTTCTTTAAAGCGCTGCTGTTCCTCTCGTCCGGCTCGGTCATTCTGGCCTGCCACCACGAGCAGAACATCTTCAAAATGGGCGGCCTGCGTAAGAGCATCCCATTGGTGTACACCTGCTTCCTGGTCGGCGGCGCAGCGCTGGCGGCACTGCCGCTGATTACCGCAGGTTTCTACAGTAAAGATGAAATCCTGTTTGGTGCGCTGGCGAATGGTCACATCAATCTGATGGTGGCGGGTCTGGTCGGTGCATTCCTGACCTCAATCTACACTTTCCGCATGATCTTCATCGTGTTCCACGGCGAAGAGAAAATTCATGCGCACGCGGGCAAAGGGATTACTCACCATCTGCCACTGATTGTGCTGCTGGTACTCTCCACCTTTATCGGCGCGATGATCACACCGCCATTAGCGGGTGTTCTGCCGCAGAACGAGTTTGGTGAAGGCGGCAAAGTGGCGTTGGAAATCACCTCAGGCGTGGTGGCTATTGTCGGTATCTTGATTGCTGCAGCACTGTGGCTGGGTAAACGCCAGTTGGTGACCAGCGTTGCTAACAGCGCGCCGGGTCGTTTCTTCGGCACCTGGTGGTTTGCGGCATGGGGCTTCGACTGGCTGTATGACAAGGTGTTTGTGAAACCTTATCTCGGCATTGCCTGGCTGCTGAAGCGCGATCCGCTTAACTCACTGATGAACCTGCCCGCGCTGCTGTCGCGTATTGGTAACAAAGGTTTGGTGGTAAGCGAGAACGGCTACCTGCGCTGGTATGTGGCTTCCATGAGTGTTGGCGCCGTGGTGGTGCTGGCGCTGATGCTGGTGATCTAAAGATTGATGAGCGGGGTGCGAGAGAAATTAGCGCCCCAAGTAAGAATGTTAAAAATTGTCTGATGCTCGAGCGTTATCGGCGCAGCCCTTTTTGTCACCGCCAGCGCGCAGCAACCGGAGCGTACTTGAGTACGTGAGGATTGCGAGTTCTGCCGGGTGCAAGATGGGCAAGCAAGATAGCTCGAACAGAGACGAATAATAGGGAAGTATGCCGTGCTATTACCTTGGCTAATAATCATACCCTTTGTTGGGGGCTTACTCTGCTGGCTAGCAGAACGCCTCGGTGCGAAAGTACCACGCTGGATCGCCATGATCACCATGGGCCTGACGCTGGCGCTTGGCCTGCAGCTTTGGTTGCAGGGAGGCTATTCATTAACGCAGGCTGCAGGGATTCCGCAGTGGCAGTCAACCTTCTCGGTGCCATGGATTCCACGCTTCGGCATTAACTTCCATTTGGCGATCGACGGTCTTTCACTGTTGATGGTAGTGCTGACCGGCCTGCTGGGCTTAATGGCGGTACTCTGTTCCTGGAACGAGATTGAGAAATATCAGGGCTTCTTCCACCTCAACTTGATGTGGATCCTCGGTGGTGTGATTGGCGTGTTCCTCTCCATCGATATGTTCCTTTTCTTCTTCTTCTGGGAAATGATGCTGGTGCCGATGTACTTCCTCATCGCGCTCTGGGGTCACAAAGCCTCTGACGGTAAAACCCGTATCTCGGCGGCGACCAAATTCTTCATCTATACCCAGGCTTCTGGTCTTGTGATGTTGATTGCGATTTTGGCGCTGGTGTTCGTGCACTACAACGCCACCGGCGTTTGGACCTTCAGCTACGAAGAGCTGCTGAAAACGCCAATGTCGCACACCGTTGAATATCTGCTGATGCTCGGCTTCTTTATCGCCTTCGCCGTCAAAATGCCGGTGGTGCCACTGCACGGTTGGTTGCCAGATGCACACAGTCAGGCGCCGACCGCCGGTTCGGTTGACCTCGCAGGTATCTTGCTGAAAACCGCAGCCTACGGCTTACTGCGTTTCAGCCTGCCGCTGTTCCCGAACGCGTCAGCAGAGTTTGCGCCTATCGCCATGTGGCTCGGCATCATCGGTATCTTCTACGGTGCCTGGATGGCGTTCTCGCAAACCGATATTAAACGTCTGATTGCTTACACCTCTGTTTCGCACATGGGCTTCGTGCTGATTGCCATCTACACCGGCAGCCAACTGGCGTTCCAGGGCGCGGTCATTCAGATGATTGCGCACGGCTTGTCTGCTGCGGCACTGTTCATCTTGTGTGGTCAGCTGTATGAGCGCCTGCATACCCGTGACCTGCGCCAGATGGGCGGTTTGTGGGGACGTATCAAATGGATTCCAGGCCTGTCGCTGTTCTTCGCTGTCGCCAACTTGGGTATGCCAGGCACCGGTAACTTTGTCGGTGAATTCATGATTCTGACCGGCAGCTTCCAGGTCGTTCCGGTGATCATCGTGATTGCCACCTTTGGCTTGGTGTTTGCTTCGGTGTACTCGCTGATCATGATGCAGCGTGCTTACTACGGTGAAGCGAAATCAAAAGATCCGCTGCCGGGCATGTCACCGCGTGAATTCATGACCATCGGGGTACTGGTGGTGCTGCTGGTTCTGCTGGGTATTTATCCTCAGCCGATCCTCGACACGTCCCATGCTGCGATGAGTAATATTCAGCAGTGGTTTACCGCTTCAATTTCAACTACAAGGCCGTAATTCGCCATGACAATAACTCCTCAACATCTGATCGCGTTGCTACCGCTGTTGATCGTCGGATTGACGGTGGTGGTGGTGATGCTGTCCATTGCGTGGCGACGCAACCACTTTGTTAATGCCACGCTGACCGTGATTGGACTTAACATTGCTCTGTTCTCACTGTGGTTTGTCGGTCATGTAGGCGCGATGGATGTCACGCCGCTGCTGCGCGTTGACGGCTACTCGATGTTCTATACCGCGCTAGTGCTGCTTGCCAGCCTCGCGACCTGCACCTTTGCTTATCCTTGGCTGGCCGGTTTCCCGGACAACAAAGATGAGTTCTATCTGCTGGTGCTGATTGCGGCTCTGGGTGGCATCGTACTGGCGAGCGCCAACCATCTGGCGGCGCTGTTCATCGGTATTGAACTGCTGTCACTGCCGCTGTTTGGTCTTATCGGTTACGCCTTCCGTCAGAAACGTTCGCTGGAAGCGGCACTGAAATACATGATCTTGTCAGCGGCGGCCTCATCGTTCCTGATTTTCGGTATTGCGCTGATTTATGCCGATTCGGGCAGCCTGAGCTTCGTACAGCTAGGTCAGAGCCTGAATGACAGCATGATCCAGCAACCGCTGCTGCTGGTCGGTTTGGGCATGATGATTATCGGCCTCGGCTTTAAACTGTCACTGGTTCCGTTCCACCTGTGGACGCCAGACGTTTATCAGGGGGCGCCAGCGCCGGTTTCAACCTTCCTGGCGACCGCCAGCAAAATCGCTATCTTTGGCGTGGTGATGCGTTTGTTCCTGTACGCGCCAGTCACTGACAGTGAAGCCGTACGCACCGTGTTGGGCGTGATTGCCTTCGTGTCGATTCTGTTTGGTAACCTGATGGCGATTTCGCAGAGCAACATCAAACGTCTGCTCGGTTACTCCTCAATCGCTCACCTCGGTTATTTGCTGGTGTCGTTGATTGCGGTGAAAACCCATCAGCTGTCGCTGGAAACGGCCGGTGTTTACCTGGCCGGTTACCTGTTCAGCAGCCTCGGCGCGTTCGGTGTGGTCAGCTTGATGTCCAGCCCGTACCGTGGTCCAGATGCGGATACGCTCTACTCTTATCGTGGTCTGTTCTGGCACCGTCCAATTCTGTCAGCGGTAATGACCGTGATGATGCTGTCGTTGGCCGGTATCCCAATGACCTTGGGCTTTATTGGTAAGTTCTATGTGATCGCTTCCGGTGTGAATGCGCACCTGTGGTGGCTGACTGCGGCTGTGGTTGCTGGTAGTGCGATTGGTCTTTACTACTACCTGCGCGTGACGGTGAGCCTGTACCTTAGCCCGCCTGAGATGCACACCCGTGACCGTGATACGCCAGCCAACTGGGCTTTCACCGCCGGTGGTGTGGTGGTGCTGATCTCTGCGATTCTGGTGCTGCTGCTCGGTGTCTATCCGCAGCCACTCATTTCGCTGGTGCAGATGGCACAGCCGCTAATGTAATGTGAAGTGACGATAAGAATCAGGCCCACGGGCCTGATTTTTTTTTGCCTGTAATCTGACAAGACTGATGTGCATTGCTAGTTTTTAAGCAAGGTTTGCCCGATGCGCAGAGGTTATATGATTAAACTTATCTTTCTGCTTACCGGCGCGCAGGTGCTCCGCAGGCGCTGGTATTGGCTGGCGATAGTCGGCGTCGCCTTACTCATTTTATCCGCTTCCATGCTGTACGATATTGGTAGCGATGGTCTGTTGTCGGTACCGTTAGATGTGCTGGCTTGTTTTTTTGTGGTTGAGGGCGTGGTGCAGCTGTTTTTTGCCCTCACCAAAGAGATGCTCATCGACTGGTTAACGTTGTTAAAAGCAGCGGGCTTTCTGTTTATTGCCTTCCTGATCTTCAACATTCCCGGGGATAACAATGATGTTTCGGCAGCCCTGTTTGGGTTGGCCTTTATGCTTGATGGATTGTTTCGCATCTCTGCGGCGTGGGTACTACGCGGCGTACGCTGGCGTAAACACTGTTTTACCGGTGTAATCGAAGTCACATTAAGCATCTTGATCATCAGTAACTGGCCGTTCCATCATCATATCGCCGTCCCCCTCTGCTTCGCTTTAATGCTGTTGAGTATTGGCACCAATCTCCTGCAGATGGCCCGTCAGGCCACTTTGTTGAAAGATGACAGTTCCGTCACGGCTCTACCGCTGTTCAAAGCTGCGGGATTACGCCGCTGGCATAGCTGCCACTATTCTCATCCTCCTTTTCCAGAAACATGTGTTGCCAGTCCGCTCCTCGTGCATATCTGGACCCCGGCGGGATCTTGTCAGGTGCGTGAACGTTATCGATTACTTGATCGCTATATCGCGGCGATAGATCAGCAGGGGGTGATCTCGACGGGCCATGCGGCGATGGAGGCAGACGAAGGACTCTATATTAGCCACTATCCGCGTAACCAAATTGATCGTGATAGTGGGAATTTCCGCGCAGTGCTGCGTTCAGGCAAACACAATGACGATGCGGGGCGATTTCTTCCCTCGCTGGCAAGTGAGGTTGCCGATTGGTGTTCACCCGATAAGCAGGTTGAATTCAAATATTATAATCTCGTCGCACTGCAGAATTATTGGCGAAATTACAGCAGTGACAGTACTTACAACCTGACGGCTCGCAACTGCTCATCAACGGTGATTCAGGCACTCGATGTGGCGATGGAAGGGATTTTGGCGCAGCAAGCCTATGCGGGTATTCGTTTGATTATTGATCCGAATTTTTGGTTATTGGGGGTGGTGCGAGGGCGCGCAGAAGAGATGACGTGGACGCCGGGCTTAGTGCTGGACTACGTGCGCTTGCTCAAGCGCGTGCTGGAACCGCAATCCAGCCAGTTATGGCCGCAGCGTTTGTGGCAGGGGTTACGTTTACGACATGCGCTACGGCAGCAGAAGCGATTGCCCTCAAGCGGTATCGTGAAGTAGGCCATGAGATTAAAAGTGAGATATTGGTCACGTAACTCATCAGGCAAGGAGGGCGTGCCCGCTCTGCTAACTTTGCACGATATGATAATCTCTTGGGATCACTTTTTTCGCTCTAACAAGGAAGCATCATGGATATGCAAATGCAATGGCTTGATTGCCACCACAGCGAACTGAGCGCTCAGCAGTTGTATACCGTGCTGGCGCTCCGCAATCACGTCTTTATTGTGGAGCAAAACTGCCCTTATCAGGATGTCGATGGTCAGGATTTGCGGGCAGATAATCGCCATATTTTGGGCTTTTTAGACGGAAAATTGCTGGCCTATGCCCGTGTGCTCACCCCCTCGATTGATACCGCACCTGTGCTCATCGGTCGGGTGATTGTCTCTGAGGAGGCGAGAGGGTTGAAGCTGGGTTATCGGTTGATGGAGCATGCATTAGAGAGTTGCGCGAAACACTGGCCACAGAGAGCGATTTATCTCTCTGCGCAGGCGCATCTCGAAGGGTTTTACGGTCGCCTGGGCTTTAAGGCGGTAGGTGAGGTGTATATGGAAGATAATATTCCGCACATCGGCATGCAGAAAGATTAATGGCGAGGATTGCTCCTCGCCATTTATACCCGTCATACTTCAAATTGCAGGTGCGTTGGCTGCTCTCGCTCACCCGAATCACT
>OBJT01000381.1_pt1 | contig 11641 bp, 8 predicted proteins | sample 1519861 | NCBI WGS metagenome assembly OBJT01 (sample SAMN02401118, study PRJEB22541) | soil metagenome, isolate JX
TAGTTCTCAAAAAATAGCCTGCTAAAGATAAAATACGCAAAAAGCAGGCTGTTACGGGCCTGCTTTTTGCGTATTCTGGAAGCCGGAGTCGGGGCCGGCTTCTTCTATTTATCGTTTACTCGAAATAGCATCTTAAGAAAAGCTTATTTGATCTTGTTTCTGAGCACCATCGGCAAAATGCCTTTGTTGCGGTAGTAGTCGATTTCGATTTCAGAATCCAGCCTTGCGATGGCCTGGAATGTTTTTTCCGTTCCATCCGCAGCTCGAGCTGTCACAGTGATCACTTCATTCGGTTTTACTTCATCCGTGATCGCGATTGCGTACTCTTCCAAGCCTGTCAATCCCAGCGTGTCCGCATCTTCGCCTTTCAGGAATTCCAGCGGAAGCGCGCCCACCATGATCAGGTTGGAGCGGTGGATCCGTTCGAAACTCTTGGCGATGACTGCATCGACGCCCAACAGTCTGGCGCCTTTTGCTGCCCAGTCACGGGAAGATCCCATCCCATAGTCGTCTCCGGCCAGGATGACCAAACCGGTGCCATCTTCTTTATATTTCACGCTGGCATCGAAAATCGGCATGATTTCGTTGGTCGGCACATATTTTGTGTAGCCGCCTTCCAGTCCGTCCGCTAAAGCGTTTCTCAGGCGGATATTGGAGAAAGTACCGCGCATCATCACTTCATGGTGTCCTCTGCGGCTACCATACGAGTTGAAGTCTTTCGGCTTTACGCCACGCTCCATCAGATATTTTCCGGCTGGGGACTTCATAGCGATTGCTCCTACCGGTGAGATATGGTCGGTTGTGATCGAATCTTGGAATTTCCCTAAAACGCGCAATCCTTTCAGGCTCGTAATCGGCTCTGTTTCCAATTGGAAGTTTTCGAAGTATGGCGGATTTGCGATATAGGTTGAATCGGCATCCCAGTCGTAGACTGGTTTATCTGCGGATTCAATTTTGTTCCACAAATCGTTCGAATCGAATACGGAACGGTATTCTTCTTTGAACATGTCCGCCAGCACGGATTCGTTCACGACTTTTTGGACTTCTTCGTTGCTTGGCAAGATGTCCTTGAAATAGACGGGCTGCCCTTCTTTGTCTGTCCCGATCGGATCGGTGGCCAGATTCACTTTGACGTTGCCCGCTAAGGCGTAGGCGATGACCAAGTGCGGCGCAGCCAGGTAGCCTGCTTTCACTTCCGCATGGATGCGCCCTTCAAAGTTGCGGTTGCCGCTCAATACAGCCGAAAGCAGGATGTTGCCCTCTTTGGCCGCTTCGCTGACTTCCGGTCTCAGCGGTCCGGAGTTGCCCACGCAAGTCATGCAGCCGTAGCCGATGATGTTGAAGCCTAATGCTTCCAGGTAAGGCAATAAGCCGGATTTTTCATAATAGCGCGCCGTCACTTTCGATCCCGGCGACATGGATGTTTTGACGTAGCGTTTGACGGTCAATCCTTTTTCGACTGCATTTTTTGCCAACAAAGCCGCGCTGAGCATCAGGTACGGGTTGCTTGTGTTCGTGCAGCTTGTGATGGCTGCAATCGATACCGCTCCGTTTTCCATTTCTTCTTGATAGCCGTCTTCATAAGTGATCGTCACTTTGTTGTCGATGTCGGCTGCATCCAGCCCATAGCCTTGATTCCCCATTGGTGCGGCGTATGCCTCTTTGAATTTCTGGCTGACATCTGACAGTTTCACTAAGTCCTGCGGTCTTTTCGGACCGGCCAAGCTTGGTTCCACTGTTGAAAGGTCGATTTCGATCAGTTCGGAATATTCCGGTTCGATTGCATCATTGTAGAAAAGATGGTTCGCTTTGACATAAGCTTCGATCCGGTCCACTTTGGCATCTTCCCTACCAGTGAAGCGCAGATAGCCCAATGTCTCTTCATCGACCGGGAAGAATCCGCAAGTCGCACCGTATTCCGGCGCCATGTTGGCGATGACCGATCTGTCGGCGATCGTCAGGTTTTTCAGACCGTCGCCGAAGTATTCGACGAATTTTCCGACCACTTTTTGCTCACGCAGTACTTGGGTCATTTTTAAAGCCAAATCAGTCGCGGTTGCGCCATTTTGAAGCTTGCCGGTGAAGCGTACACCAACGACATCCGGCATCTGCAGGTAGCACGGTTGGCCCAGCATGCCCGCTTCCGCTTCGATGCCGCCAACGCCCCAACCAAGGACACCCAAAGCGTTGATCATCGTCGTATGCGAATCGGTCCCTACCAACGTATCCGGATAGAGGATGGTTTCCCCATCGGCTTCGGCTTCCTTGACGACATCCGCCAAGTATTCCAGGTTCACCTGATGGACGATCCCTGTCGCTGGCGGCACAACACTGAAGGAATCAAATGATTTTTCCGCCCAGCTGAAGAATTCGTAACGTTCGCGGTTGCGATCGAACTCGATTTCCGCATTCATCCGGAAAGCATCATTGAATCCGGAGTAGTCGACTTGAACAGAATGGTCGATAACCAAATCCACCGGTATGTCCGGATTGATGATCGCCGAATCCTTACCCAATTTATCGGTGACATAACGCAAAGCCGCCAAGTCCACGATTGCCGCTCCGCCTGTCAAATCCTGCAGAATGACACGGGATGGTTTGAAGGGGATTTCCGTTTTCAATTCATTGACCGGTTTCCAGTTAGCCAAGGATCCGACATGGTGTTCCGTGATGACTTTGCCGTCTGCTTGGCGCAGCAAGTTTTCCAACAAGACACGGATGGAATAAGGTAATTTCGCGATCGTCACTTGTTCGTTTTCCAGTGATTTCAGATCATAGTACTTGTACTCCTGACCATTTGTGGTGATGGTTTTGATTGATTTCTGTTTGCTGTTCATAGTACCTCTCCAGTTTTTGAATTCTTGTATTTACTTAATGTGATTGTATCCCTATAATGAACATAAATGAAATATATATTATTTATGTAAATCATAATCAAAACTTATGATAAGGGGATGATTTTTTGGAAATGAAAGATATCGAATACGTGAAGGCCATCCATGACTGCGGCAATTTGACGCGGGCAGCGGAATCGCTTTACATTTCGCAACCTTCATTGAGCATGTACATCAAAAATATGCAGGCCCGTTTAGGATTTACAGTCTTCAATCAGATCGGAAAAAAATATGAATTGACTTTCCTGGGCGAACGTTTTCTGGCTGCAGGGATTGAAATTTTGCGTATGCGCGAAAACTTCTACGATGAAGCTGCCCATATTCTGGACAACAAGATCGGCCGTCTGCGCGTCTCCATCCCATTCATGCGCGGTTCCTACTTGGCTCCGGACATCTTGCCGAAGTTCAACGAAATCTATCCGAACATCGAAGTCGAACTGATCGAGGAGTCGTCCAAAGTCGTCGAAGAAAAGATCAACAATGGGGAGGCGGACATCGCCATCATGAACATGCCTCACCATGCGTTGAATCTGGACTACGAGGTCATCAAATCGGAAGAAATCCTTTTGGCTGTGCCCTCAGGACATCCTTGCATCGACAAAGGCTTGCCCAATCCGAACAGCAGCTATCCTTCCATCGACCTGCATCTGTTCAAAAAGGATCGGTTCATTCTGCATTTCCCGGATCAGCGCACCGGCCAGATCGCCGAAGCGATCTTTGCGGAGCAGCATTTTGTTCCTTATAAAGTGACGCACACGCGCAATATCGAGACGGCCGTCAATCTGACGATGACGGGATATGGCATCTCCTTCCTGAACGAGACCCATATCCGTCACTTGAAATTCGGCAATGCGCCGCGCTTTTTCTCTTTCGAGGGCAAACCGCATTATGCGGACATGATCGTGGCTTACCGCAAAGGCCGCAAGCTTCCTCCTTATGTCAGAACCTTGATCAATCTTTGCCGTGAAGTTGTTTGATGCTTAATTGAACAAGAACGGCAACGGAATCGCACCGATCAGAATAGCGATGATGGTTTGAATCGCGAAGCTCGGAAGACCCCATTTCATGTATTCTTTTGAGTAATCACCAAAGCTGACTTCTGTTCTGTCAACCAAAACATAAAGGAAAGCTACTAATGGACTTGCAAAACGGATGGCTTGACCCATCAAGGAAGCGACACCGATTTCAGTCGGTGTTGCACCGTATTGATAAGCAATTGGTGCCAATACCGGCAGGATCCCAAAGTAGAAAGCGTCATTCGGCAAGAAGAACAACCCTGGTAAAGAAATCAAAGCCAGGAATAATGGAATGTAGGCACCCATAGTTTCCGGAATCATGCCAGCCATTTGTTGTGCGATGGCTTCACTCATGCCGCTGCCGTTCAGAACACCCATGATGATACCTGCTCCATAAACCAAACTCACTGGACCTAATGCTTCTCCGCCATTTGCGATCAAACGGGAAGATTGCAGATTCAACTGTCTGTAGTTGACCAGCAAAGCGATGGCTGTACCAAGCACGAACAGGATACCGCCATTGATGATGTCCATGATCAACATTGTCATGATTGCCGCTGTAAGGATAAAGTTGAACCAAATCAATTTAGGGCGTTTCAAATACGCATCTTTTTCATTGATTTCTTTAATGATGTGTTCCAAGTCGCTGTCATGGATGATGCCGCCATCCGCGGTATAGCCCAGACGAGCGCGCTCTTTTTTACCGTAGTGGTAGCACATATACAACGCCAGAATCGTTGCGCCGATCATACCCGGGATAACGGGTACGAAGAATTCTTTCGGTGTCAAGTTCAGCACCGGCATGGCACGTGCCATCGGTCCGCTCCAAGGAACCAAGTTCATTACCGAGTTGCTGAATCCGATGATTACCGCCAAGTAAAGTTGGTTCATCTTCATTTTTTTGAAAAGCGTCAGAACCGCTGTCGTTACGATCAACACAGTCGTTGTCCCGTCACCATCCAGCGACACGATCAAAGAGATAACACCAGTAGCGACACAGATCTTCATTGGATCGCCTTTTGCCCATTTGATCATCTTTGTAGCCAAGGGATCGAATAGACCGACATCCAACATAACCGAGAAGTAAAGGATGGCGAACAGCAATAAGGTGATCGTTGGGGCTACACCTTTACTGATAAGTGTCTTGTTCTCATCCAGCGAGTAATACAAACCTCCAAAAATCCAATCAAATACTTCCAAAAGTGGTGTTCCACTTATAAATGCTGCGGCTAAACCAAAAACGACGGGAACTAAAATTAATGCTGCAAAAGGTGACATTTTTTTGGCCAATAACAAAACCATGAAGGTAACGATCATTCCATAGCCTAACAAAGCTAACATTTCAACACTTCCTATTCTTTGTGTTATTTCTATCCTTTATAGAAGACTTTACCGACCATGATTTTTCTCGCGGTCCGGTGGCTCGATACGGATTCAATTTTGATTTTTCCATCTTCGTTCTTGTATTTCATGGCTACGGAAATGAGGCCGTCGCTGTGCGCAAGCACGAGCTCGTTCTTGACATTTTCGTTCCCCAACACTTCATTCGGGATGGTGCCCGGGATCGCGCAGGCTGCGGCTGTGCACAAAGCGCCTGTCAAAGCGATGGTTTTGTGGGCTTTTTGCATGCTCATCATCCGGATGGAAAGGTCATACTCGGATGCGCTTATTTCTTTCCCGCTGTCCGTAATGAAATCCTGTGCAGCTGACACGATCGTCATCTTCGGCACTCCCGGCGTCACAGTGGACGCTTCTTCCCAATTTTCGGCCAAGCCCATCTTGACGGCCGCTGCCCCCCTGATTTTTTCCAACAGCTCCAGATTCGCCGGATCAGCATCGATCATGGCGGCTGTTTCTGTTCCTGCAAATCCGATAGCTGATGCTTTGACGTATACCAACGGGTTTGCCGCATCGACGATCGATACTTCGACATCGCCGTAATCAGCGATTTTCAGCACGTCTTTGGTTTGTCCTGTCGGCAACAGTTTGCCGGTGAAGGAACCTTCCGGATTCAAAAATTCCAGTTCGATTTTCGAGCCCGTTCCTGGAACACCCGAGATGCTGAAGTCGCCTTCATAGGTGATCTCACCGTTCGGCGTAGGGATATGTTCATGAATGATTTTCTTAGTATTTGTATTATATACCCTCACCGTCGTTATCGGCGCGCTAATTTCCACCAGGCCATTTTCAAGAGCGAAAACGCCGACAGCAGATGAAATGTTCCCGCAGTTTCCTGCATAGGAGACAAAAGGTTTGTCGATCTGAACTTGCGCAAACGTATAATTGACGTCCCAATCTTCGGTTGTTTCTTTTGAAATGATGGCGACTTTGCTGGTCGTGGACACGGCCCCACCCAAACCATCAATTTGGCGTTGATCAGGACTACCCATGATTTTTAACAGGATCTGATCACGTTCCTCTTTATTTTCCGGTAAATCTTCTTCCATTACGAATGCACCTTTGCTTGTGCCGCCGCGAAAGATGCTGCATTGTAGTTCTTTTAGCATATCGTCCCTCCAAATGTTTGCGTTTTCAAATATCCATGGATGTGTCTATATCCAGCTGAATCTCTTCAGTAGCACTTTTATATGGACTGCAGTTCCATAAATTGCTCATTGCTCAACTTGATATCTGAAGTATAAATTCTCGTTAACCAAATATCCAATCAATCATTTTTATCCAAATCATAGCTTTAACTTATGATGATAACGATTGCAAATAAGCTTCTGATTAATTAGTCAGAAGCTTATTTATGTATCCATTACTCTCTCACTGCTTCATCTGCATATCACGAAAATCTTCCAAAAGAAAAGAGCCCGGAACGTGTTGTCCCGGACTCTTTTTGTATATTTAAGCTGATTGTGCATTGTTCGCAGCCTACAGCTGGTTTCTTCCAGGCAGGTTTTTCCCCACTCTTCGCAGTAGCGTATATGCATGCTTATTGAGAATGGGTGCTTTAATTGAGAATCACCTTGCCGGTAAAATCAGACCTCTCTGCAGGTTAAACCGGTCTCGATGGCAACCTTCGCCTCATGATTCAGCAGGTATTCCTTCAGATGCAGCCCGCCGGCATAGCCAACCAGTTTACCGTTCGTGCCGATGACGCGGTGGCAAGGCGTGATGATCGAGATCGGGTTGCGGTTGTTGGCCATACCGATGGCGCGGACGCCTTTCGGGTTTTCGACAGCGATGGCGATGTCCTTGTAGCTCCGCGTCTCGCCGTAAGGGATCTGGCGCAGCGCTTCCCAGACTTTCAACTGGAAAGGCGTCCCGACCGCATCCAACGGCAAATCAAACGCCAGACGCTCACCACTGAAATACTCCTGCAGCTGGCGCTCCCCTTCCAGCAGCAATGGCGTATCCGCCTCAACCATTTCTCCGGACTCGATCTCCTTTTCGATCCGCGGATCCAATTCCGATGCAACATGCTCCAGAAACGTGATGCCCTTGCCGTTCTCAGCCAACAAGTACTTCCCGAGCGGCGTTTGGATATATTTATATGCTTTCATACTGCTCATCAGTCCTTTTTTCGTAATCACAAAATCTCTCTGCTCCATTATACACAGAGGTGGCGGCAACAGGAAGCACTCTCCATTTGTCATTCCCTCACCAGCCCCTTATACTGGTGTTGTAAACGCACATCATTTCATCATCTACAGAAAAGAGTGGATTCTATTGCGTACATTTGACACCCCATTGGACCGGCGCGGGAACGGTTCGAAAAAATGGGACAAGGATTATATCCAGCGGCGTTTCAGAACAGCGCGCGAGGACATCTATCCCCTTTTCATCGCCGATATGGATTTCCGTCAGGACGCGGCGGTGCTGCAGGCTTTCCATGCGTTCATCGAGACCGGGGACTTCGGTTATTTCGATGTGCCGGACAGCTTCTACGACACGATCCAAGCCTGGTACCGTGACAAGTTGAAGACACCGATCGAAAAAGAATGGCTCGTTCCGGCGAACGGGACCATCGCTTCCATGCATTTCGCGGCCGACCTTGTCAGCAAAGGCCAGCCGATCATGATGCTGACACCGGTCTACGGCGTCTTCAAGGATATCGCGACGAATTTCGGCGGGATGGTTACCGTGCCGCTGCTGGAGGCGGATGGCGCCTACCGGATCGACACCAAGCGGATGGAACAGGAAATCGTGTCTCAATCTGTCGGGACACTGCTTTTCTGCAATCCGCATAATCCTTCCGGCCGGATCTGGTCCAATGAAGAGTTGCAGGAAGTCGTCCGGATCTGCAAAGAGAACGGCGTCACAATCCTTTCCGATGAAATCCATGGCGAACTGAACCTCACGGAGAAACCGTTCATTTCGCTGATTTCGTTCATGGATGAATACAAAGACATCTTCGTGGCCAGTTCGCCGAACAAAACCTTCAACTTGTCGGGATTGACGGCCTCCTACGTGATCATCCGGAATCCCGAGCTGCGGGCAGCCTACCAGCACGAATTGGCCCGCTTCCACATCACCATCAATCGCGCCGGCATGGCCTTCATTTCTGCAGCCTATGAACATGGGGGCGATTGGCACGCTGATTTGATTGCCTACTTGAAGGGAAATATGGTTCTGATGGAAAAACAGTTGGCCGGTTTGGACCTGGAATGGATGCAGCCAGATTCAGGCTTTCTTGTCTGGATCCGTTTGAACAAAGTCACCGATGTCGACCGGTTTGTCCTGGAATTGGCGCAGCAAACGGGTGTCCTTGTGGAGACCGGAAGCCGCTTCGTGGCGGATTATGGGAACCATATCCGTTTGAATTGCGCCACCAGCCGCGGATTCCTCGTGGAGGCTCTCGATAAGTTCCGAGATTTCTATCAGCACTACACAAACTGAATGTTTTGTCGCACGCAAGCGCGCGGGGGAATCACCCTGGAACGATTGCGTGCATTTTTTATTTTCGGACCAAGACACTGTCTTCCGGGGATCGGCTGATTTTTCTTTCCTCCGGTGAACGCAGGCTTCGCCGGAGTTCGCCCGCATTCTGAATGCTCTTCTCCGGGGAGGCGGGCTTCCCCGGAGCTGAGGCTATTTTTTTGAGCGCTCCTCCGACGAGCGACCCCTCGTCGGAGCTGAAGCCCCTTCCGGCCGCTGTACTCCGGCGAGTGGAAATAGAGGCGTATGCCATAACCATTTCTTATGAAATTATTTCAGGCATCTTCACGATTTCTTCACACGTGCGCTCTATAGTGGGTTCACATCATTCCTGTTGGGGATGAATCTTAAGGATTTGCTTAAGAGAAGTTGAACCGCTTGCACAGAGAACAGTTTTGATTTAGAATAGTTTTACATCACAACTATTATCCGGAAAAGGAGCGGATTTCAAAATGAAAATTGATTTTTTGAAAAAAGAGATCTGGGATCTGATGCGGACCATCCAAGTTTCAAAGGATACAGTGATGTGCCCGGTCGCAAAAGACTATTGCATCACCCCGCTGCAACTGCGGATTTTGATGGAAATCAAGCTGAGCGAAGATCTGTCACTCAACCGTTTGGCGAAGGTGATGGATATGAACAACGGCAACGTCTCCACCATCTGCAAAAAGCTGGAACAGCAAGGTTATCTGACGCGGGAACGGCGCGTCGACGACGAACGTTTCATCACACTGAAACTCACCCCAAAAGGCGAAGCGATCCTTCAGAAAATGGAACAGGATATCGAAAGCAAATACTGCTTGCTGATGGAAGGCGTGCCCGAGGAACGGCTTGAAAAAATTGCAGCCGGCATCAAGGAATTGCAGCTTTTGATACAGGAAATGAACGAACAACAAAGAGAGGATTGAACTGACATAAATGGCAGATGATAAAAATAAAAACAACCGAAAATGGAATTTGAATCTGAACAACGAAAACCCGGACAACCGCAGAAGGACAGCCTATTACTTGCTGATGGCATTGAGCGTCCTGATGTTCCTGAACTATTTCGCTTTGCCGAGCTACATGAACCGAAGCGTGGAGGAAGTGACCTACAGCACGTTCCTGAAGCAAGTGTCGACGGGTGACGTCTCCGAAGTCAAACTGGAGGATACCCAGGTCACCTTCGTCGCGACCGATGATGCGGGCGACAAACAAGTCTACGTCACCGGCCTGATCGATGATCCGACACTCGTCACCCGCTTGGAGGAAGCCGACGTCACCTTCAGCAAGGATATCCCGACCGAAGCCTCCCCGATCGTATCCATCCTGGTTTCCTGGGTCTTGCCGCTCCTGCTGTTCTGGGGATTGGGCAGCCTGTTGGGCAAACAGCTAGCGAAACGGATGGGCGGCGGTGCCGGTGGCGCGCTGTCGTTCGGCAAATCGAATGCCAAAGTCTACGTGAAGGCAGGCGATGCGAAAACATTCAAGGACGTCGCCGGACAGGACGAAGCCAAAGAAGCCCTGAGAGAAGTCGTCGATTACCTGCACCAACCGAAAAAATACAAAGATATCGGTGCGAAGAATCCGAAAGGCATCCTGCTGGTCGGGCCTCCCGGAACCGGTAAAACCCTGTTGGCCCGCGCTGTCGCCGGCGAAGCCGATGTGCCCTTCTTCAGCATCTCCGGTTCCGACTTCGTCGAAATGTTCGTCGGACGCGGCGCCGCTAAAGTCCGCGACCTGTTCAAGGAAGCCAACGAGAAAGCACCCTGCATCGTCTTCATCGATGAGATCGATACGATCGGCAAGAAACGCGATAACGGCGGCTATGGCGGCGGAAACGATGAGCGTGAGCAGACGTTGAACCAACTGCTGGCGGAAATGGACGGTTTTGAAGCCAACAAAGGCATCATTATTCTGGCCGCCACCAACCGTCCGGAATCCCTGGACGCTGCCCTATTGCGCCCGGGCCGTTTTGACCGTCGCGTACCGGTTGAACTGCCGGACTTGGCGGGACGCGAAGCCATTCTGAAAGTGCATGCGACCAACTACAAGATGGATCCAAATATCGATTACAATACGATCGCCCGCGCCACTTCCGGTGCTTCCGGTGCCGAATTGGCCAACATCATCAACGAAGGCGGTCTCCGCGCCGTCCGCGAAGGCCGCACCGCCGTCACCCAGAGCGATCTGGAGGAGTCGGTGGAAACTGTCATTGCTGGGTACCAGCGCAAGAATGCAGTCATTTCCCCGAAAGAAAAGGAAATCGTTTCTTACCACGAAATCGGTCATGCGCTGGTAGCGGCCAAACAAACGGAATCCGCGCCGGTCCACAAGATTACGATCATTCCGCGCACTTCCGGGGCTTTGGGCTACACGATGCAGATCGAGGAAGGCGAAAAATCGCTGATGACGAAGCAGGAACTGTTCAACAAAATCGTCACGCTGGCAGGCGGTCGCGCCGCCGAAGAAATCGTCTTCGGGAGCATTACGACCGGGGCCTCGAACGATATCGAGCAGATGACTCGGATGGCCCGCGCCATGATCACGCGCTATGGGATGAGCGACACCTTCGACATGATGCAGATCGAAACCCAGACCAACAAATATTTGGGCGGCGACACTTCCATGAACGTCTCCGCCGGGATGGCCGAGCAGGTCGACCGCGAAGTATTGGACATCATCAAGCAGGCACATGAGAAAGCCATTGCCATTTTGAACGAAAACAGCGAGAAGCTGCATGAGCTTTCCCATTATCTGCTGGTCGAAGAGACCATCACTGGTGCTGAGTTCATGAAAATATTAGGGGAATAATGTCTTCAACTGATCCCTAACCACAAGAAACCGGGCTGCTCTCAAATGAGGGCA
>OBJT01000382.1_pt1 | contig 11573 bp, 10 predicted proteins | sample 1519861 | NCBI WGS metagenome assembly OBJT01 (sample SAMN02401118, study PRJEB22541) | soil metagenome, isolate JX
CGCCTGGCAGCAGGATGGCATGGCGCTATTGCTCGCGCAGGAAGCGGTGAAAGCTCCGGGCTATGCGTCACTGAGTCTGGATGAAAAAGGCTTTCTCTTGATGCCTTGGATGCATGCCGAGTCTCGTGTTGTCCATCAACAAGCCGAAGTGTTGTTCGATGCGCTGAAAGGATCGTCTTACTATCAGAGTGAGTTAGAACATCGACAGATTATCGAGGCGTTTGGTCGCTATCCACATCGGAATCAGCGCCTTAATCGCCCGTCCACCCCGGAAGAACTGGCGTTTCTTAATGAGAAGAAACGCTCATTTTATTGAATCAGCATCAGCCCGTGGTATTTGGATCCGCTGTAAGCGGATAAAAAAATGCCCGCTAAGCGGGCGGGGTAATTAAACCAAGGAAAAAATTCTCGTAGCAACGCATTGCTGTGTGTTGCGTTGCTATATTAGCAACGTTACGCGCGCAGTACAGGAAATGATCGATGATTAAATTTTGCTGATTTGATAAAGGTTATATTTGTGACGAAAGTGTTATTTTGATGTTTACAACTGCACGCTGAACAGGCGTTGAAGCGCCTTTTTCCCGGCTGGTGTGACATTTATCTCTCGATAGCCTGACGTGCGGCTTAGCCATTGTTTATCAATTAGCAGACTAAGAAGCGCGGCTCCCGCTGCGCCAGACCGTTTATCCCACCCAGCGTGACTGACGGATGACGCTACAAAAGTTCATTGGTGAGAAGTCAGGCTGTTTGTCGGCAATGACATCGGCTTTGACATTGCCGAAGGTGGTATCCGGTTTGTTTTTAATACCATCGTAGAACGCCTGAATAATCTCTTCCTTAAACTGAGCGGGGCGAGGATGCTGTTGTACTACTGCTTCACGTTCCGTATCGCTGAAATGATCATAGTTGATGCCCAAGACATCCATTTCCACGCCAGCGGTGACTAACGCAATTTCTGGGGCCATAAATTGCGGAATGCCCGGAGTGGTATGCAGCGCAATCGCGGTCCAGACTTTATCGATATCGGCCTGCTCTACACCATACTGTTGCAAGAAATCGCGCGCCGCATTGGCGCCATCCACCTCAAAGCGTTTGTCGCAGCTGCAGTGTTCGTGCGTCAGTCCAACATCATGGAACATACAGCCGACATAAAGCAGCTCAGCATCCACCTTAAGATCTAAGCGGCGTCCTGCAAGTGCGCCCCAATAATAGACGCGGCTAGAGTGGTGAAAAAGCAAATCGGATTCGGTATCACGGACAAAAGTCGTCGCGTCACGGGTCATTGCAGTATCGGGAATAGTGATGCCGTTAATGGAAAATTTCATGGGGGGGTCTCCGTTCGGTTAAGTTGCAACCAGCTTAATACCGAGGCAGGATGTCTTAAATGATATTTTAACGACCTTTTAAGACATTAAGGCTTTTACAGACGGGAATAGCGCATGAATCATCATCTTGCGATTTTGGCGGTGCCAGGGGCGCAATTGCTCGATGTCTCTGGCCCGTTGGATGTGTTTGCCGAAGCTAATCGACTGCTCAATCGTACCGTTTACCAGCTGCAAGTCATGTCACTGGAAGGGGCCAGCATTCGTTGTTCGTCAGGTGTGCGTTTGATGGCGGATGTCACACTGCAAGATATCCAGCAAACTGACACGTTTCTGATTGCGGGGGCACCCGAGGCGCGGGATATGCAGTTAACTGCGCGGCAAACCGCACGTCTGATTCAGCTATGTAATGAAAGTCAGCGCTTTGGCTCGATTTGTACCGGTGCACTGCTGCTGGCGCAGACCGGGTTGCTGCGCGGTAAAAAAGTGACGACCCATTGGGCCTGCGCTGACGCGCTGGTGGAACAGGTACCGGATGCACAGGTAGAGGCCGATGCGCTTTACATCGCAGATGGGAGATTACGTACCGCCGCTGGCGTCACGTCGGGGCTCGACCTGGCCCTGAGGTTAGTGGAAGAAGATTTGGGACGCGAACTGGCACAGGATATCGCCGCCAATTTGGTGATGTTCTTTCAACGGCCAGTGAATCAGGGGCATTTTGTTCGCAAACAGCAACTTTCCCTTGGGGGGCGCAGTGCGTTTCAAGAGATGCAGCGATGGGCGTTGGCGAATTTGGCGCAAGTCAATTCGCTCGACGATCTCGCCACACATATGCAAATCAGCACACGGCACTTAGCCAGGCTTTTCCGTCAGCATATGGACTCACAGGCGGGTAATTGGCTGGAGAATGCGCGAATTGATCAAGCGCGAAAGTTGCTGGAAGCAGGTTCAATGCCGCTGAAAGCTATTCCGGCCGCCTGTGGTTATCGCAGCAACGATGTTTTAAGACGGGCTTTTGTGAAGGTGACGGGCATGACGCCTTCGATGTATCGCAAGATGTTCTTTAAAATATGAGGTCGCCATCAGGGGGCGACCTCATCATGATTTTTTTGTAGGGGGCTTATTCCGGCCAGTTATCCAGAATGCGCTGACGTACTTCTTCCGGATAACCTTGCTCGAACGAAGCATGCAAATGGCGTTTAGTTTGTAAGGTGTCATAAACCACTTTGGCGCCTTTCCCGGCAACGTATTCTGCCTCGTCGTAACACTGTGGCAGACGAATGACACGTTGATCCTCAAACACCGCACGACGGCCTACCGGGTGTACGCGTGTTGACAATGCCCAGACGACTTCGCGCAGGTTAGTGGGGTCAAAGTCATCATCCACGACATACACTTTAGGGATAAACACCATGGCATCGGTTTTAAACAATACTTCACCGATTCGCTGGGTCAGTTCTTCGCTGCTGACACCCGGCAACAGCTCGCGCCAGTTCTCCGGCATCACGACCAGCAGCCAGTGGACGGTGGAGTCTTCTGGGATCCAGGTGGTTTTTATCGGTAATTCCGCTTCACGCAAATAGGTCAGTGCATCGGCGGCCAGGCCCATCGCCCACAGGGTATGAGATTCATCGGTTGGACGGCCAGTGATCGACATCGGCCAGATAGGATCGTTGCGATGGGTAATGGTCTCAACATGGAACGTAGGTTGCGCCGATGATCCTTCCCCGAGATAGCCGCCATATTCGCCATAAGGGCCTTCCTGGCAGTCACGCTCAATGGAAACGTGACCTTCAATCACGATCTCGGCTGTGGCAGGCACATCAAGATCGAGGCTAATGGCTTTCACGACCGGAACCGGTTCACCTGCTAGCGTGCCGATATAATCGGCTTCATCCGCATTGGCTGGAATGGGAATGCCGGAGACGCAGGAAATCGCCGGAGCAGGACCTTGCACCAGCGCATAAGGCATGGGTTCACCGCGCGCCACCCACTGCGTCCAAATCTGCCCGATATGCTGGCTCGGTACAATCAAGCCGACCATGCGTTTACCATCGACCTTCATCACGCGTGCAATCGACCAGTTAACCCACTCGCCGTCTGGCGTCTTAACAATCAGCGTGCCCCAGGTATTGGCATAGCGCCCACCATCTTTGTCATGGGCGAAAGGAATAGGGAAGTTATCGAGGTTGGCTTCATCGCCACGCAAAATGTTTTGCTGACATTCAGCTTGAGCGGACTCAACGCGTACAGGGGGAATACCGGGTTTAAAACGGGCAGCAGACAGGGCTTCGATGATTTCCGGGCCGGTGGACTCTGGTGCTAAACCCAGTGACATTGCTACACGCGCATACGGCATGTCGCTGCGTGATGAGAGTGCCGCTGGTGCACCGAACAAACGAAAACCGGCTGCCACGCCCGCGACCTTGTGAAACAGTGGGGCGGGTGACTGGATTTCATAGCTGCGCCGGGTAATGGCGCTAGGCTCGAAATCGCCATCAACTTCACGATGCACATGCATGATGTCGCCCATTTCGTCGAGGGCAGTGATAAAGCTGCGTAAATCGCCGTAATATTTCATCAGGCTCTCCTTAAGCCGTGGTGGAACGTGGACCGGCCCAGCGCTGGGTGAGGCTGTTGTCCAGGCCGAACTGGTCGAGAATGCGGGAAACGGTATGATTAATGATGTCGTCAACGCTTTGCGGGTTGTTGTAGAAGGCGGGCATCGGCGGCAGCATCAGTGCACCCGCGCGAGTGAGCGCCAGCATGTTCTCCAGATGAATCGCGTTCAGCGGCGCTTCGCGCGGCACCAACACCAGCTTGCGTTGTTCTTTTAGGGTGACGTCAGCAGCGCGTGTGATCAGTCCATCACCGTAGCCGCTGCGAATGCCGGCAAGGGTTTTCATGCTGCACGGCACCACCATCATGCCGTCGACACGGAATGAACCGCTGGAAATCGCTGCCGCTTGATCGTGTTCGCTATAAGTCTTGGTCGCGAGAGCCGTGACCTCCTGTACACTGTACGGCGTTTCCATCTGGATGGTGGCGCGCGCCCATTTCGAAATCACTAAGTGAGTTTCGACTTCAAGTTCGCGTAATGCCGTGAGAACGCGTACGCCAATTGCCGCACCCGTTGCGCCGGTCATCCCTACAACAAGCTTCATAAGTGTTCCGTTTTTCAGTATAGTTTAAGTTCAAACTGTTTGTGTTCGAACTATATGTTTGACAATTTAAGGAGTCAAGTGCATCGATGTCACAAAATCCCGACTTAATTCTCGCTGCCCCCTTGTGGCCGCACGGCGATTGTTCGTTAATGCACCTTGTACGCCGTGCAGGGCAACACTCGACATTCTGCTGGTCGCAGTGTGTGGATACCGGGCTTTCAGCGGTGCAATACGCCATTTTGGTCGTGCTGGACGAGGAAACCGTCTGCGATCAGCAAACGTTGGGTAACCGCGCTGGATTTGATAAAGCTACGGGTACTTATGTCATTGACCGCATGAGTAAAAGCGGTCTACTGAATGTGGAAACTGACGCAACTAATCGCCGCCGTAAATTGGTGACGATGACCGCTGAAGGGGAAACCATGTTGAACCTGATGGTCGAGCAGGCGAAAAGTGCCGAGAAGATGATTACCGCCAATCTCGATATGCAAGATATTGCCGATCTAAAACGCTTGTTGAGCAAACTGGGCGGATTGCAGGAACCTGAAGACGATGCCGCAAACACCCCTCGCTGATCAGCACAGCGAACCGAAGCCGGATCTCACCATCGGCTTTCTGCTGATGAAAAGCTTCACGCTCGCTTCGGTGGCCGGTTTGGTGGAGTCGTTGCGCTTTGCGGCAGATGAATCCTTCACCAGTCGGCAAATTTTTTGCCGCTGGGAGTGGATGACCTGCGACAACCAGCCAGTCACTGCCAGCTGCGGCTTGCCGGTGTCACCCACCGCCGATCTCGACTTCACTAAAAAATGGGATTACTTCGTGGTGGCAGGTGGTTTGCTGGAAGAGACGCGCCAGCCGCCACAGTGGCTGCTTGAGGCGCTGAAGGCACTGCATGCGCGCAATGTGCCGATTATCACCCTGTGTAGCGGCGCTTTTGTTGCAGGAAACGCGGGTTTATTGGATGGGCGGCACTGCGCGATTCACTTCACCACGCGCGATGAATTCCGTTTACGTTTTCCGAAAGCCATCCCGGTGATCGATAAAACCTACATTAAAGATGGCGGCATTATCTCCTGCCCAGGCGGGACCGCGATTGATCTCGCCGCAGATCTTATCCGCCAGCATTGTGGACTGGTTCGCTCACAGAAAGTCCTCAAGTATCTTCTGGTGGAAGAGCCTGCGGCGCCGGTAAGGAAGTCGCAGCAGAAGAGCAATCTTAACGAACCCGATGTGTATGAAAATGAGCTGGTGAATAAGGTGATCGAGTTTATGAAACATCACCTCGATTCCCCTGTGCCACTGGCCGATGTGGCCGATTTCGCAGGCGTCACTTTCCGCCAGCTCAACTTGATATTTACCAAGTGTACCGGCTATTCGGCGGCGGTGTACTGGCGGCGCATGCGCCTGGAGCAGGCGCGTAAACTGATGGCGGATTCCAGTAACAGCATCAACGCGATAGCCACTGCCACCGGCTTTGCTGATGCCTCACATTTAATTGCCTGGTTCCGTAAGCAGTATGGCGAAACCCCCAGCTCGTTCCGTAAACGCCGGCGAGTAGTGGAAAGGTTAGTGAAAGAGTAGGGGCCCTTATATAGGCCCCTTTTTTAACGTGAGTGCTTGGAGAATGTGCCCGATATTGGCTGCTGCGAGACATCACTATCCAGCGATGCCGCATCATTCAGGTCACGTGCGGCTGTTTCCGGCGCGAGGAACCAAGACACAATCAGACCAACGAAGGTGATGCCCGCTGCGATGTACATGGTAGAACCAATACCAATGCTTTGCAGCGAGATCGGTACCAAATAGGTTCCCACTGCCGCACCTATACGCGACATGGATGTACCAATGCCCACCGCTCCAGCACGGATCTCGGTCGGAAAGATCTCGTTCGGGTAAACCAACTGCAACACTTGTGCACCACCGATAAACAGCGCGTAGGCACCAAACATCAGCAAGATGATCATCGAGGGCCCATCGCGTAATGCTCCCAGCAATAGCAGCGCCAGACCAGACCACAGGAAGCTATGCAGCAGTAACTTACGGCGTCCTAAGGTATTGACCAGTCGCGTGGCGATAATGCAGCCGACCACAAAGAGGAGGGTGATCGCAATAGAACCGTAAGAGGCCCAATCTCCGCTGAGATGCAGCGCTTCCAGCACTTTCGGCGCGAAGGCATAAACCGCAAATACCGGGGTCACAGAACACATCCAGAATATCGTGACGAAGGCCATACGTTTGCCATATCCGGAGTGGAGCAGGCTGGCAAAGGATAAATTCTTACTCTCTGCCTGTTCAGGCAAGTTTTTCAAAGAAAAACCACTGCCATAGACGCGACGAATAATGGATTCCGCTTCCTTGTGGCGGCCCTTACTCATTAACCAGCGAGGTGACTCTGGTGTGCCTAAGCGCACGAGGAAAAGCAACGCGCCGATCACTGCAGTACTGGCCAGGGTGTAACGCCAGGCATCTGTGCCGCCAAAATTAAGGATTGCATCGCCCACCAGGTAGGCGGTGGCAGCCCCGGCAAACCACAAAATAGTCAGCGTAGCGAGGCAAGGTCCACGTGATTTTTTTGGCATGAATTCGACCAAAAAAGCCGTTGCGACGGGATATTCAATCCCCACTGCTACGCCATTAAGGAAGCGTAATGCAAACAGCACCTCACCGCTTTGTACCCAAAATTGCGCGATTGAACAGACGATAAACAGTGTAGGGCCAACGAAGTAAATCATCCGACGGCCAAGGCGATCGGTCAGAGCGCCGCCTAAAAAACCCCCAAAGAAGATGCCAATCAGTGCTGAGGCAGCAATTAACCCCTCCCAGAAGGGACTGAGGCCTAGTGCAGGCGACACTTTCGTCATGGCTATACCAATAATGCTAAGCACATAGCCATCGACGAAAGAGCCGCCACCGGAACGCACGGTTAACAAACGATGAAAGCGATTTAAAGGAACATCTTCAACAGAAATGTTATTCGACATTTTGTACTCCTGTCTTTCCTACGCGCTGAACAGCAGCGTCGCCAAAGCGACGGAAATAAGCACGATAAGCGATGGGTGCCTTATTTCATCAGGGCGCCGAAATAAATATAAACCTGTAGCGATCGTTAAAACGTTATCCAGAACAGATATTAAGATCGTGATGTGTTAAAAGTGATTAACGTGTTTCAAGTTAGATGCGTCATAGGCAGATTCCTCCGGTGCAGGATGGTCGGATAAATAAAAACCTTGCTGTCATAAATCGTTATGATGTGGCTTTTTTATAGCGGGAGGGGGTTAACCTCCCGTTTCATTATTCAGAGACTTTACTACTCAAACTTTTGCTTTCAACTGTGCGCGTTGACCACCAGCACACCAACGATCCCAGACTCACCATGGCAGTGCCTTGCCAGAATGACATCGTTAAATGCGAACTCAGGATGAACGCCGCTAAGATCGAGGAAATAATGGGAATAAAGTAGGATGCAGCCGCCAATACCGTAACGTTGCCGTGCAGAATACCCACGTTCCAGGCCGCGTATCCGAAGCCCATTGCCATCGCTGCCAATGCCAGAGAGATCCACACCTGGAAAGACAAAACAAAGGGCGGCTGAGGTGAAAACAGGAACTTAACCCATAACGTCAGAGCCGTTAAAATAAAGAACAAGGTTATTCCGTTGCTGCCGTTGGCAATTTTTTTCGTCACAACACAATATATTGCCCAAATAATCGCGCCAGTGAATGCCAAACCGTAACTGAGGGGATTATCCATGACGTTGCGAGTCATTTCAGTCAATGAAAAACCTTGGTCACCACCCAATACACGACAAATCCCTGCCACGGCTAAAATAACGCCAGGAATAATCAGTGGGCTGACTTTTTGTCGATTAACTATCACGGCAAGCACAATCGTCATACTCGGCCAGAGATAATTGACCATGCCAACTTCTATCGCCTGTCGACCGTTATGGGTGAAACCCAGCGAGAGCGACAGACAGAGTTCATAGCAGACAAACAGCACGCTGCCGATAATCAGATAGTTGCGGGGAAATTTGCGCAGGTTGGGGAAGCCCACCGTGAACAGCAGCAGAATGGCGCTGCAGCTGTAGATTAATGCTGCGCCTGCGATCGGCCCAAAGCCTTCGCTAACGCTTTTAATTAATCCAACAATCGCGCTCCACAACAGGATGGCAATCAAGCCTATGAGCGTCGCTTTCTTTTGGGGCATAACCCGCTACCTCTTTTTTACTGAATATTCACCCGAACTGGGGGTGAAAGCTTACCTGTTAAATTCAGGTTAAAACCAGCATAAAACTATGCTCCCTGACGCACAGTGTAAATACGTCATAGAGGATGATAGTTGCGTAATGTGATCGCCATCTGAATTCATGTAGAAAAATATTACGTGGATTAAAATAAATTAACTCATTGAAATAAATGAATTAAAAAAATTAATCATGTAAGAATGTTCCATTCATTAGTATTTCCTTTGTATTTTTAAAGTATACAAAAAATTCACATCGGTTGACCTCGCTGCACACCCTATGCAAATTGTTAACAAACGCAACCTAACGGCGTTGCATTTGGTCCTGAATTCACCCTGGAGAGTCTCGCGATGACATTTGAAGGTATCTACACCCCAGCTATTACCCCTTACGCTGCAGATGGCAGCATCGATTACGCTGCGTTTGCTACCGTGTTGGAGTCACTGATTGAAGCACGTGTACACGGCATCATCATTGGTGGTTCTACCGGTGAGTATTATGCACAAAGCGCGGAAGAGCGTCTGTCACTGGTTGAACATGCGCGTAAGGTGATAGGTAATCGTCTGCCTTTAATCGTGGGTACTGGCGCCATCCGCACCGAAGATGCAGTCGCTTTCGCAACCCATGCTCGTGACCACAAAGCGGATGCTATCCTGGTGACTTCACCGCCGTATGCACTGCCAACCGAACTGGAAAATGCGCATCACGCGTTAACTGTCGATAAAGCCGCGCAACTGCCGATCATGCTTTACAACTATCCTGGCCGTATGGGCATCACCATGGGTGAAACCTACTTCCGTGAAGTCAGCCGCTCGAAAAACGTGGTAGCGATTAAAGAGAGCTCTGGCGATTTCAACAACCTGCACCTGCTGGCCTGCAAATTCCCGCATATCGCGCTGTCCTGTGGTTGGGACGATCAGGCGCTGGAGTTCTTTGCCTGGGGCGCACGCAGCTGGGTTTGCGCAGGGTCTAACTTTATTCCACGCGAGCACGTGGCGCTCTATAACGCCTGCGTGGTAGAGAAAGACTTTGATAAAGGTCGCAAGATCATGGCTGCAATGATGCCGCTGATGAATTTCCTCGATGGTGGCAAATTCGTGCAATCCATCAAGTACGGTTCGGAATTAGCGGGTCTGAAAGCCGGTCCCGTTCGTGCACCGCTGCAAGCACTGAATGAAGAAGAAAAAGCTGAGTTGCAAGCAGTGATTGAAGGTGTGAAACGCAATGTTGCTGCGGTTGCCGTGCTGTAAGGAGTGCGTATGAAACAAGTACAGACATTGAGCGATGTAGTGAATGTGGCGCGGGAGCTTCGGTTCCCAAACCAGGCGTTCATTAACGGACGTTTTACCCCAGCGGCATCCGGTAATACGCTGGAGACCACTAACCCGGCGACCGGTGAAGTGCTGGCGAATATTGCTGCCTGCAATGGTCATGACGTTAACATCGCCGTGCAGGGCGCCCGAAGTGTGTTTGAGTCCGGAAGCTGGAGTCAACTGCATCCTGGCGAGCGTAAAGCCGTGCTGCTGAAACTGGCTGATCTGTTGGAAAACGAAGTCACCCAACTGGCGGTGATGGAGAGCCTCGACAGTGGCAAACCTGTGAGCGAATGTCTGGCGGTAGATGTGCCAGAAACCATTCACGTGATCCGCTGGCATGCTGAAGCTATCGATAAGCTGTACGATCAAACCGCACCTGCCGGGAGCGGGGCGATGGCGATGATCGTGCGTGAACCTATTGGTGTCGTGGGCTGTGTGCTGCCGTGGAACTTCCCACTGCTGATGTTGGCCTGGAAAATTGGTCCAGCTCTGGCAGCCGGTTGCTCAGTGATTGTGAAGCCCGCAGAGCAGACGTCACTGACTGCGCTGCGCGTGGCAGAGTTGGCGCATGAGGCAGGTATCCCAGCGGGCGTACTGAACATCGTCACTGGCACCGGTAAAGACGTCGGAGAGCCGATTGGCTTGCATGCGGATATCGATATGGTGAGCTTCACCGGCTCAACCGCGACGGGTCGTCGTTTCCTGCATTATTCTGCTGAATCCAATCTGAAGAAGATTGTGCTGGAATGTGGCGGTAAAAACCCGGCGGTGGTATTCGATGACGCCGACGATTTGGCCAGTGTTGCGACGAATGTGCTGAGCGGTGCATTCTGGAACATGGGCGAAAACTGTTCAGCCACTTCACGTCTGCTGGTGCATGAAAACGTCAAAGATAAACTGCTGGCATTGATCGCTGAGCAGATCGGCGACTGGCGTATGGGCAATCCACTCGACCCTGAGAACCGCTTGGGTACGATGATCACTGCCGAGCATTTCTGTAAAGTTAGCGACTACCTGAAAACGGCGCGCAAAGAAGGTTTACGGATTATTCAGGGTGGGTTCACCGATCGTGGCATCTATGTGCAGCCCACGATTGTGGATGGCGTTACGCCGAAAAGCGCCTTGTTCCGTGAAGAGATTTTTGGTCCGGTGCTGTGCGTTACCACCTTCAAAACCGAGGCGGAAGCCATTGCGCTGGCGAATGATACCGATTACGGACTCGCAGCGTCGGTCTATACTGGCAAGCTTAGCCGTGCAATTCGTGTGTCACGCGCCATACGCGCAGGAACCGTGACGGTTAACTGCTTCGGTGAAGGCGATGCGACGACACCTTTTGGTGGCTACAAGCAGTCTGGTTTTGGTGGCCGTGACAAGTCGGTGTATGCACTCGATCAATACACTGAACTGAAAACTATCTGGATAGACGTGCCTGCCGAGTAACCTGATTTACGCCCGTCAAAGATGGCGGGCGTTCAATCAAATAGAATAATTCCCTCAGGATAATTTGGCCTTACATATCTTCTAACCC
>OBJT01000383.1_pt1 | contig 11569 bp, 9 predicted proteins | sample 1519861 | NCBI WGS metagenome assembly OBJT01 (sample SAMN02401118, study PRJEB22541) | soil metagenome, isolate JX
CAAACTTTTGCCCGGTATATTGAAGGATACGCACACCCATCTTTTCGCTCAGCGGGATATGCTCGTACCAGGCCTGCTGCAGTTGCCCACACCAATCAGCGCGATGCAGGATGTCATCTAGCGTCACCACAGGCTTAATCATCAGGAAGTGGCGCAGCGGCGTGGTTTGAGGCGCGGTGATTTCACCTTGATTGACGAAGCCCAGCTTGGCAAAGAACTCCACGGCATCTTCGCGAGCGCTACAGGTGACGCGCTTCGCCCCTTCCTGACGCGCAACAGATTCCAGCGTCATCGCCACCAACGTGCCTAAGCCTTTGCCTTGCACGGAGGGATGAACGGCCAGAAAGCGGATCGCCGCTTCATTTTCTGCATTGATATAGAGACGGCCGATAGCGACGGGTTTGCCTTGCTCATCGACCACCATCTGATGATGCGCCAGTGCATCCCAGGCATCACGCTCGGAACCCTGCGGCTGGCGTAGTGGTTTACGTAACATTTCCCAGCGGAACTGGTAATACATATCCAGCTCTTCCGCTGTTTGCGGCACACGAAGATGATACATAAAGTGATTCTCTCGTTCGGAGCTTGCGTGGCTGATCCCTGTCCGCTCGGCTAAATACCTCACACCTGCAACCAGAAGGTCACTGGGCCGTCATTAACCAGCGAGACCTGCATATTGGCAGCAAAACGACCGTTAGCCGTGGTCACACCCTGTGCCCGGCAAAAATCGCTGAAATTGTGATAGAGACGCTCGGCTTCCGCCGGTTCGGCACCACCCGAGAAAGAGGGACGCATGCCTTTGTTGGTATCGGCGGCAAGTGTGAATTGTGAAACCACCAGCACGCTGCCACCGGCCTGCTGTACGTTCAGGTTCATTTTGTCGTTCTCATCACCGAAGATGCGATAACCCAGCACGCGTTCAGATAAGCGCTGTGCCTTTTGCTCGTCATCGCCCTTCTCCACCCCTAATAACACCAGCAAACCGGCGCCAATCTCGCCCACCGTTGTGTCATCAACCACAACGCTGGCGCGACTGACGCGCTGAATCAAAGCAATCATGTTTCCTCTCGTTCTTTTTCGCGTTCCTGCTGTTTTAGCTGGCGATAGTCATCCAGGGTGACGGTGATTTCCGCGCCTAACAACACAATACACCAGGTCCAGTAAACCCATAAAAACAGAATCGGGATGACTGCCAGTACGCCGTAAATTAATTGATACGAAGGGAACATCGTAACATAGAGCGCAAACCCTTTTTTGCCCAGCTCAAACAGTAGCCCGGCGACAATCGCGCCGATAAGCGCATCACGCGTTGGCACACGGCGCGTCGGGACGATGCTGTAGAGCAACCAGAACGCGAGGATCGCGAGCACCAGAGGGAAGATGCGTAACACCTGATCGATAAGGCTGGTGACGCCGGTGACATTGACCCAGCGTAGCGATAGTAAGTAAGAACTGATGGCCAGACTGGCACCCGCCAAAATCGGGCCCAGCGTCAGGATCATCCAGTAGACGGCGAAGGAGTAAACCATTGGCCGTGGTTTATCGCTGCGCCAGATCGCGTTGAGCGCACTGTCCACCGAGTGCATCAGCAGCAGCGCGGTAACGATCAGTCCAACAATACCGACCGCCGTCATTTTATTGACGTTGGCCACAAACTGATCGAGATAGCGTTGGATGACGTCACCGGCTGCCGGCATAAAGTTGCTGAAGATGAAGTGCTTAAGCTGGACGCTAATCTCCGAAAACATAGGGAACGCGGCGAAGAGCGCAAACACCACGGCAATCAGCGGCACCAAAGCCAGCAATGAGACGTAGGCCAGATTCCCGGCCTGCGTCGTCATGTTGTCTTCATCAACGCGGCGCCACAGCAGTTTGACCCACAGGAAAAACGCGTGCGCCGAATGGCGCATATGGTTACGTGTTACCACTCAGCGACGGCTCGCAAACCAATTCGGCACGGTTTGATCATCTTCCACCAGCACGCTTTCAATACCCAGCGCACGGGCGGCCTCGATATTGGCGAGGTTATCGTCAAAGAACACCGCTTGATCGGCGGTATAGCCTTCCTGTTCCAGCACAGATTGGTAGATACGCGCTTCCGGTTTCCGCATCCCCATGTCCTGCGACATGTAAACGCGATCGGCCGCTTGCTGCACTTCCGGATACTGCGTAGGCCAAAATTCAAAATGCAGTTGGTTCGTGTTGGACAGAATGACCACGCGCTCACCGTTATCACGTAGCTTATTCATGATCGCCAGCGTTTCCGGGCGTGTGCCGACAAATACCGCCTGCCAGCCTGCGGTAAATTGCGGATAGCTCAATGCTATATCCAGTTGGTCACAAATGCGTGCCGCAAATTCAGGATCGCTGATTTCACCCCGCTCATGTTTCTCGAACGCTTCATCCATACGGAAGCGACTCTGCAACGTCGCCAGCGGCACACGTCCCAGGTCACTCCAGACGCCGAGCACACGATTAAAATCGATATCAACAATCACATTGCCTAAATCAAAAATGTACAGCATGACGCCTCTCCTTTATGTTCCCTGGATCATTCACTCTAGCGGTAAAAGAGAGTGCTGAACAGGTACGATGAGGAGGAAATAAGCGATCTGGAAGCGGGGACAAAGTTCGCAAAGTGAGCGTTGCAGCGGGTTGCAGGCAAAAAAAAGCCCCGCAGTGCGGGGCTTAATATCAGACTGTTTCGCTTACTCTTTACCGCCGCGAGACGCACGCTTACGGTCGTTCTCGGTCAGGTGACGTTTACGAATACGGACTGACTGCGGGGTCACTTCTACCAGTTCGTCATCATCGATGAACTCGATAGCCTGCTCCAGCGTCATTTTCTGTGGTGGAACCAGAGTGGTCGCTTCGTCAGTACCTGACGCACGCATGTTGGTCAGTTTCTTACCGGTCAGGCAGTTAACTGTCAGGTCGTTAGAGCGGCTGTGAATACCGATGATCTGGCCTTCATACACTTCCGCGCCGTGACCCAGGAACAGCTTACCGCGATCCTGCAGGCTGAACAGTGCGAATGCGACTGCTTTACCTTGACCGTTAGAGATCAGAACGCCGTTCTGACGCTGGCCCACTTCGCCTGGACGTACGTCGTCGTAGTGGCTGAAGGTGGAGTACAGCAGACCAGTACCTGAAGTCATGGTCATGAATTCGTTACGGAAGCCGATCAGGCCACGGCTTGGGATCATGTAGTCGAGACGTACACGGCCTTTGCCATCTGGATCCATGTTTTTCAGATCGCCTTTACGCTCACCCATCGCCTGCATCACAGAACCCTGGTGGGTTTCTTCGATGTCGAGGGTCACGTTTTCGAATGGCTCTTGTTTACGGCCTTCGAATTCGCGGAAGATAACTTTCGGACGGGATACCGCCAGTTCGAAACCTTCACGACGCATGTTCTCGATCAGAACAGACAAGTGCAGCTCACCACGACCAGACACACGGAATGCGTCTGAATCTTCGGTTTCTTCAACGCGCAGTGCTACGTTGTGTACCAGCTCTTTGTTCAGACGCTCCAGGATCTGGCGCGAAGTCACATACTTACCTTCTTTACCGCAGAAAGGTGAAGTGTTGACGTTAAAGAACATGGTTACGGTTGGCTCATCAACGCTCAGTGCTGGCAGCGCTTCGACCTTCTGCGTGTCACAGATGGTGTCAGAGATGTTCAGCTCGCCCAGACCGGTTACAGCGATGATATCGCCTGCTTCAGCCTCGGCGCTCTCGATACGTTCCAGACCCAAGTGGCCTAGTACTTTACCGACTTTACCGTTACGGGTTTTGCCTTCGCTATCAATGATAGTAACTTGCTGGTTCGGCTTGATTTTACCGCGCTTGATGCGGCCAATACCGATAACGCCCAAGTAGTTGTTGTAGTCCAGCTGCGAGATCTGCATCTGCAGTGGTGCTTCAACTTCAACCTGTGGTGGAGACACACAATCCACAATCGCCTGGTACAGCGGGGTCATGTCTTCTGCCATGTCATTGTGATCCAGACCGGCGATACCATTCAGCGCTGACGCATAAATGATAGGGAAGTCCAGCTGCTCGTCAGTCGCATCGAGGTTAACGAACAGGTCAAATACCTGATCAACAACCCAGTCAGGACGTGCGCCCGGACGGTCAACTTTGTTGATGACTACAATCGGCTTCAAACCATGAGCAAAGGCTTTTTTGGTTACGAAGCGGGTTTGCGGCATAGGGCCATCCATCGCATCTACAACCAGCAGCACCGAGTCCACCATGGACATAACACGTTCCACTTCACCACCGAAGTCGGCGTGTCCTGGGGTATCAACGATGTTGATACGGTAGTCGTTCCATTTGATGGCGGTGTTTTTTGCGAGGATGGTAATCCCACGCTCTTTCTCCAAATCGTTGGAGTCCATTACGCGCTCAGTCGCTTCGGTACGAGCATCAAAAGTACCGGACTGTTGCAGCAGCTTATCAACCAGGGTGGTCTTACCATGGTCAACGTGCGCGATGATGGCGATGTTACGCAAATTTTCGATCACAGCTTTGCCTCAGGCATTATAGAAATAGAAATAACGCGGTATTGTACACGGATTAAGCGAAAGACTGAACATGATCACAGTATTCCCTTAAAGTTTCTCTTAGTGCTGTTTTTTAGCACCAATAACGGTGCATTAATCTGCACTGCGATGGTGTTTTGCACCTTTTTGGGGCGATATTTGATCTACGAAGCACCAAATCAGTGCACCTCATCCATACTGGTGCAGTGACCGACTCACGAAAGAGCGCGTCACAGCGCCATTTTTACCATTGTAATAAAGTTGGCACAGAATTCGCTTTATACCTTTCAAGCGAAAACGACAGTTACACAACGGTTGAAAGAGCTTGCCGAGATCTTGGTTAGGGGTGGTCAGTAAGCGTGACACATTCCAGGCAACGAAGTTCTCTCACCATGACGATTATGACCATTTCCAGGAGAGTTTAAGTATGTCCGCTGAACACGTCCTCTCGATGATGAACGAGCACGAAGTTAAGTTTGTTGACCTGCGTTTTACCGATACCAAAGGTAAAGAACAGCACGTTACTATCCCTGCTCACCAGGTTAACGCTGACTTCTTCGAAGAAGGCAAAATGTTCGATGGCTCCTCCATCGGTGGCTGGAAAGGCATTAACGAATCAGACATGGTTCTGATGCCAGATTCGACCACTGCGGTTATGGATCCGTTCTTCGAAGATTCAACTCTGATCATCCGTTGTGACATTCTTGAGCCAGGCACACTGCAGGGCTACGATCGTGACCCACGCTCCATTGCCAAGCGTGCAGAAGAGTTCCTGCAGGCATCCGGCATCGCGGACACCGTACTGTTTGGCCCAGAGCCAGAGTTCTTCCTGTTCGACGACATCCGTTTCGGTTCTTCTACTTCAGGTTCACACGTGGCTATCGATGATATCGAAGCGTGCTGGAACACCGGTAAAGAATACGAAGGCGGTAACAAAGGTCACCGTCCAGGTCTGAAAGGCGGTTACTTCCCAGTTCCACCAGTCGACTCAGCTCAGGACATCCGTTCTGCTATGTGTCTGACCATGGAGCAGATGGGTCTGGTTGTTGAAGCCCATCACCACGAAGTAGCCACTGCTGGTCAGAACGAAGTGGCAACCCGCTTCAACACCATGACCAAAAAAGCGGACGAAATTCAGATCTACAAATATGTGGTGCACAACGTTGCTCACGCATACGGCAAAACTGCAACCTTCATGCCTAAGCCAATGTTCGGCGATAACGGTTCTGGTATGCACTGCCACATGTCTCTGTCAAAAGGCGGCGTGAACCTGTTCGCAGGTGATAAATACGGCGGCCTGTCTGAGACTGCACTGTTCTACATCGGTGGTGTTATCAAGCACGCTAAAGCAATCAACGCCTTGGCGAACCCAACCACCAACTCATACAAGCGTCTGGTCCCAGGCTACGAAGCACCGGTAATGCTGGCTTACTCAGCACGTAACCGTTCAGCTTCTATCCGTATCCCAGTGGTTGCTAGCCCGAAAGCACGTCGTATCGAAGCGCGCTTCCCAGATCCAGCGGCTAACCCATACCTGGCGTTCACCGCACTGCTGATGGCGGGTCTTGATGGCATCATCAATAAGATCCACCCTGGCGATGCAATGGACAAAAACCTGTATGACCTGCCTCCGGAAGAAGAAGCTGAGATTCCAAAAGTTGCTGGTTCTCTGGAAGAAGCCCTGATCGCACTGGACGAAGACCGTGAGTTCCTGACCCGTGGTGGCGTGTTCACTGATGACGCTATCGACGCGTACATCGAACTGCGTAAGCCAGACGTTGACCGCGTGCGTATGACTCCGCACCCAGTTGAGTTTGAACTGTACTACAGCGTTTAATTTAAAAAATTCGGCCTTATTCGTGTCGCTTTATCAGTGGCACGAATAGCCTGAAAACTTTTTATATTGCCGTGGAAACTTTGGCCCATCTTCGGATGGGCTTTTTTCTCCGCGCAAACACCGTTTGAACGACAGATTTCCGTCCTAAAAGGCTATAATGCACTAACTTGGTGCAGAGGAACGCTGTATGGCAACTGGCACGCTGCCCGATGCGGGGCAGATTCTCAACTCTCTAATCAACAGTATTTTGCTGGTCGATAACGATCTGGTTATCCATTATGCCAATACGGCTGCACAGCAATTACTGGCGCAAAGCTCACGCAAATTATTCGGCACGCCATTACCGGAATTAACGGGTTATTTTTCGCTGAATATTGAGGTCATGAGCGAGAGTCTTGGAGCCGGCCAGGGCTTTACCGACAGCGAAGTGACTTTGGTCGTTGATGGTCGCGCACATATTATGTCGCTGACCGCACAACGTCTGCCTGATGGCCTTATTTTGCTGGAAATGGCGCCGATGGATAATCAACGTCGCCTGAGCCAGGAACAGCTGCAACATGCACAGCAGGTCGCCGCCCGAGATTTAGTCCGCGGACTGGCGCATGAAATTAAAAACCCGCTGGGGGGATTACGTGGCGCGGCGCAGTTACTGACCCGAGCTCTGCCCGACCCGTCGCTGCATGAATACACCCGCATCATCATTGAACAGGCTGACCGCCTGCGCAATCTGGTTGATCGCCTGCTCGGACCGCAACAACCAGGCATGCATGTCACACAAAGCATTCATCAGGTGGCCGAGCGTGTTGTCAATCTGGTCTCGATGGAGTTACCGGAAAACGTCTCGCTGGTGCGTGATTACGACCCCAGCCTGCCGGAGTTGCCACACGATCCCGACCAGATTGAACAAGTGCTGCTCAACGTCGTTCGCAATGCACTACAGGCGCTGGGTGAAGAAGGCGGCACTATCGTGATCCGTACGCGCACGGCCTTTCAGCTCACGCTGCACGGCACGCGCTATCGCCTGGTGGCGCGCATTGATATTGAAGATGATGGCCCGGGCATTCCAGCCCAGTTACAAGACACGCTGTTTTATCCGATGGTCAGCGGACGCGAAGGTGGCACCGGTTTAGGCCTCTCCATCGCCCGCAGTCTGATCGATCAGCATTCGGGAAAAATAGAATTTAACAGTTGGCCAGGACACACCGAATTCTCGGTTTACCTGCCTATTCGCCAGTGAGGTTTCTATGCAACGAGGGATAGTCTGGATCGTCGATGACGATAGCTCCATCCGCTGGGTGCTTGAACGTGCGCTCACTGGAGCCGGTTTGAGCTGCGCAACATTTGACAGCGCGAATGAGGTGCTGGATGCACTCTCAAGTAAGACCCCAGATGTATTGTTATCGGATATTCGCATGCCGGGCATGGATGGACTGGCGTTGCTGAAACAGATTAAACAGCGTCATCCGATGCTGCCGGTGATCATCATGACCGCGCACTCGGATTTAGATGCCGCCGTGAGTGCGTATCAGCAAGGTGCGTTTGATTATCTGCCAAAGCCGTTTGATATTGACGAAGCGGTCGCACTGGTGGAACGCGCGATCAGTCATTACCAGGAACAGCAGCAACCGCGCAATCAGCCGGTCAGCGGCCCCACGACCGACATCATTGGTGAAGCGCCAGCGATGCAGGATGTGTTCCGTATCATTGGCCGTTTGTCGCGCTCATCGATTAGCGTATTGATTAATGGTGAATCCGGCACGGGTAAAGAGTTGGTGGCGCACGCGTTGCACCGCCATAGTCCGCGCGCCAAATCACCGTTTATCGCCTTGAATATGGCGGCGATCCCGAAAGACCTGATTGAGTCTGAACTGTTCGGGCACGAAAAAGGGGCCTTTACCGGAGCCAATCAGATTCGTCAGGGTCGCTTCGAGCAAGCCGATGGCGGCACGCTGTTCCTCGACGAGATTGGCGATATGCCACTCGACGTGCAAACCCGCTTATTACGTGTGTTGGCCGATGGTCAATTTTATCGCGTGGGCGGCTATGCACCGGTGAAAGTGGATGTGCGAATCATCGCAGCAACCCACCAAAACCTTGAGTTACGCGTGCAGGAAGGCAAATTCCGTGAGGATTTGTTCCACCGCTTGAACGTGATTCGTGTGCATCTTCCGCCGTTGCGTGAACGTCGTGAAGACATTCCGCGTTTGGCTCGCTACTTCCTGCAAGTCGCTGCGCGTGAACTGGGCGTTGAAGCGAAGATTTTGCATCCGGAAACCGAAACTGCGCTAACGCGCCTGCATTGGTCCGGTAACGTGCGTCAGCTGGAAAATACCTGCCGTTGGCTAACGGTGATGGCTGCGGGCCAGGAAGTATTGATACAGGATCTGCCGCCAGAGCTGTTTGAAACCAGCACCGCTGACAATCCGGTTCAATCACTGCCGGATAGCTGGGCCACACTGTTGGCGCAATGGGCGGATCGCGCGTTGCGTTCCGGTCATCAAAACTTGCTTTCTGAAGCACAGCCTGAAATGGAGCGCACGCTGCTGACGACCGCACTGCGTCATACTCAAGGGCACAAGCAAGAAGCCGCACGTTTACTAGGCTGGGGCCGCAATACCCTGACGCGTAAATTGAAAGAGCTTGGGATGGAATAAGTGAATAATGGGGGAGCGGATGCTCCCCTTTTTATATCACGCGGGAAAATTGCTGCTGGCGTACCCTCTGGCGCAGATAACGATCGAAGCACATGCAGATATTGCGGATCAGCAAGCGTCCGACACCTGTTACCTGCAAACTGCGACCTCGCTGCTCAAGCAAACCATCTGCCATCAGCGGCGCTAAGAGCGCCAAATCCTCGGAAAAATAGGCCTCAAACTCCACTGGCCATTGCGCTTCGATTGCCGAAAAATCCAGTGAGAAATGACAAATCAGCGCCTTAATCACCTCACGACGCAAGCAGTCATCTTCACTTAACGTAAGCCCACGCCATAACGCATTGCCGCGCTGCTCAACATCGCCGTAATACGCCTTCAACTCTTTCTGATTCTGCGCATAGCTATCACCCAGCATACTAATGGCTGATACGCCGAAACCGAGCAGATCGCTCTCTCCCTGCGTGGTGTAACCCTGGAAGTTACGATGCAGTACCCCGTCACGCTGCGCCACTGCCAACTCATCCTGTGGCTTGGCGAAGTGATCCATTCCAATGAACTGGTAGCCTGCGCCGGTTAACGTTGCGATGGTTTGTTGCAGGATGAGCAGCTTCTGTGCCGCATTTGGCAACTCGTCATCTTTGATCTTACGTTGTGCCGCAAACAGCGTGGGCATATGCGCGTAGTTGAATACGCTAAGGCGATCGGGGCTCAGTGCAATCACCCTCTGTAGGGTGAAGGCAAAGCTTTCAGGCGTCTGCAACGGCAGGCCGTAGATCAGATCAAGGCTTATGGAGCGAAAGCCTTGGGCACGTGCCCGCTCTACCAGTGCAAAGATGGTGTCTTCGTCCTGCACGCGATTGACGCGTTCCTGTACGGCTTTATTAAAATCCTGCACGCCCATGCTGAGACGATTAAAACCCTCTGCGCGAAGATGATCGATCATCTCCAGCTCAATTTCGCGGGGATCGACCTCGATCGACATTTCAGCATCGTCAGTGATAGCAAAATGGCTGCGTAGTAGCGCCACCAGCCGACTGATCTGAACTGAATTCAGGAATGTTGGCGTACCCCCGCCCCAATGCAGTTGCGTCACGCGGCGACCCGCAAATTGGGGAGCTCGCTGACGGATCTCCTGCTCCAGCACATCAAGATAGCGATCGGCTTTGTGGAGCTGGCGCGTCACAATCTTATTGCAGCCGCAGAAGTAGCACAGGCGATGGCAGAAGGGAATGTGCACATAGAGCGACAGAGAACGTTCAGGATAGCGTTCAACCGCAGCGCGAAAATCGACCTCACCAAAGTTCTCATCGAACTCTAGTGCGGTAGGATACGAGGTGTAGCGCGGGCCCGCATAATTGTATTTTTCAACGAGCGGCTGATCCCATTCAATCTGCTGCGATGACATGCTCACTCCTTAGGGTGACGTCGTCTGAGAGAGGGTCGCGTAGCAGAAGAGTGGATGAAGCGATGTGCCGTACGCCGGCGTAAACGCGACTTCAGACGCGACAGGCGACGTAGTTTAATCGATAACCACAGGAGATAACATGTCAGTAGCAGCGCTAAAATTGATCCAGGCCAAAGCATAGGCAAATACCTGTTTAGCGCGGCATGCACAAAAGCACATGCCGATCAAAATAGACGTTTAGTTGCCTTTCAGCAGACGCATCATATCTTCTTCAGCCTGCTCATCTTCAGCTTCGTCGTCGAGCGCGATGCCGAGGGTTTCCATCAGCTCGTCGATGCGATCCAGCGTTTGATCCAGCCAGGCTTGATCTTCACCGCTCAGCGTCTCGCCGTTCTCCAGGCGATCCAGCAGCGTATCAAGACGCTCGTCGTTTTCCAGCTTAGCCAGCTCTTCCTGCGGGCTTAAGCGAACTTTTTCCGCTTTCGGCTTGGCTTTAACCGCGGGTTTCTTTTCTGGCTGGGTTTTGCCATCGGCCACCAGCGCAATCGGCTTTTTGCTGCCTACACGTGGGTCTTGGCTTTTTTTACCCTGTCCTTTCTGCGCAGCTTGCGCTTCTGGGTTAGCGCGGCTGCCCGCTTTAAGGCCGCTGTGCTTTTTATCGCGCTTACGATCGCGTGCTTCCAGATTCAGTTCTTCACGCGATTTGCGTTTGGCTTTAGCAGCAGGTTTGCCACGCTGGGCTTGTGCAGGTTGCTTCATGGTGTCCGGTCTCAGTCATGCTCAGTGAATTCAGTATAGAATTGCGGCGAAATCTAGCAGAAAGCGGGCAAAGAAAAAAGGCGACAGCCTATGCTATCGCCTTATTTCGCACCTTCTTATGAAGGAATTACGTTATAAATCCTTTACGGCTCACAACGTCCCGGTTGCTCCTTCGCCCAATCGCTCCTGCGATGACTCCTTATCCCTGTCCGATTCTTGCCTGAATCGTATCCTGCCATGCTCCTGGTCATCCTCGACGCTCCTGAGCGCATCATCCTGATGGGTGCCGCCGTGCACTGACACCAAATGTAGACCAACCAGTAAAATGAACAAGTGGGACTTGTATCTAATTTAGAATGGTATTTTT
>OBJT01000384.1_pt1 | contig 11554 bp, 15 predicted proteins | sample 1519861 | NCBI WGS metagenome assembly OBJT01 (sample SAMN02401118, study PRJEB22541) | soil metagenome, isolate JX
AAATGACAGAGAAAAGCTTTCAGGCATAGCAATTGGCCAGCCTTTTAAAATAACGCTTACCAAGGCCAAGGTAAGAAGCTTGCAGCACCACCGACTGTTTTTTGGTGGGTTAATGCGACTCGGGTTTGAGTATTGGGAACCGTCTGGTGGATTGGTTAGTGCGGCAGAAAAATCAGGCATTGAGCAGTTCGCCAAGTTTCTGGATTCTCAACATGGGTCAACGATAGTTACAGAAGTAGCCAGGCAGTACATTGACCACTTAACGCGAAAACGTGCCTTAAAGATTCAAGCGCCGCACAAATCGGCTGAACAGTTTCGCAAGTGGGTGATTATCGAAGCTGGCTATTATGACTTAGCTGTAACGCCTAATGGGTTAATCAAGGTGGCTAAATCAATCAGCTTTGCAAATATGGGCCAAGAAGAATTTAACGACTTGTACAAGTCCTGTTTCAGCGTGATTTGGCGGTTAGTTCTTAGTAAAACATTCGATAGCGAGCAAGAGTGCCAGTCGGCTATTGATAACTTGTGTTCTATGGGGTGATTTTGGCTAATTCAAAAAGAAAGTGCATTCATTGCCGCGAGTATGCTCCGGCAGAAAGCGGAATTGTAACTCCTGTTGGTTTTTTCTGTTCGTTCGATCACGCAGCAAAACACGCCAAGGCGAAGCGAGATAAGCAGCGAGCAGATAAACCTAAGTTAGAGGCTAGGGCGGCAAGGAAAGCTAAGAGAGAGTATTACGATAACGATCGCAGTCACCAATTCAAGCTAACAAAGGAAGTTGTGCAGCGGTGGGCTTGTACGGTTAGGGATGAAGGGAAGCCCTGTATTAGCTGTAGCACTACGGCTAACGTGCAATATGCTGGTGGTCACTACAGGACTGTCGGTGCCAATCCAGAACTTGCGCTTGATACTCGAAACATCCATAGGCAATGCAATAGGCGTTGCAACTGCGAGCTTGGGGGGAATATTTACGGGGCCATGAATACCCATGGATACGTGGTCGGATTAGTTAACCGCTACGGACAGGAATTTGTCGATTGGCTTGATGGCTATCATCCACCTAAAAAATACACCTGTGAGCAGTTAAAAGAGATTAGGGCTTACTATGCAAAACTGACTAGGATGGGCATAAAAACAGATGAGGATAGGCCACATAAATAAATGTTGACATAGGCTCATAATGCGCCTATTCTTATATCAAGCGCTGAATAGTTCGGCGCACTTATCGGAGAGATTCCAAATGCAATTCGAAACTGCAATTATCAAGTCAGCTCACGAAGCTTTATCAGATGCAAAAATCGTGTTCGATGTCGTAATCAACATGCAGCAGGTGGTTATCGGTTTAGCCGTTTATCGCGGCAATAATCCTAGAAATGGTTGGTGGGATATAAAGTCTTCACACATAGATGGTCACATACTTATTGATACTGACAGCAAATTGCATCACTTGAAGATTGAAGAAGCGATTAAACTAATTAAGAAAATGAACAGAATATAATGGCTGAGAACAATGAACAATAATAAATACTGGCAGTTGCAAAAAGCTGCCAATCTTTCAAACACTCAGGCCGCAGAATATCTCGGTCTGAATATCTCAACAATCAAGCGCTATCGTAATGGAAAGTTATCCGCACCAAAGGCCGTTATCATGGCGCTAGAAGCTAAGGCTAAGGATATTAACAATGCGCAAAAGTAACTTAGATACATTCAAAGGCTTTATGATTTCGTTTGCCATGTTGGTGTTTTTCGCGGTAATGATTGCAGCGTGGTTATACCTATGAACTACGCCGACCTAAATTTATTTGAGATTATCATCGCAAACGAAAGAAGCGGAATGGATTTTGAGTGCGATGGAGATAAGATGATTGTTGAGATTGTGGAGGATTAAGGTATGTCAGTAAAAATTAGCGATGTAATTATGAGCGCGTTTGAGCTGGTTATTAGTCGTGACGGTGATGTGGATACCGGTGATGGAAGCTTTGCAACTTGTGGAATTGACGAAATTATCCGACTTGACGAGGTTATAGCTCATTACTTTGAGGTAGGAAGTGACGACACAAGAATTAGTGATGTCGATACCATTTTGCGCAAAGCAAAAGAAATTGACTTAAACCAAGCGCTAATCGCCAAGCAAGCAGAGCAGATTAAGATGTTGCGCGAGGCTTTATCTGGTCTTGTGTCTGTAAGTTTTGATAACGAGAAGTATCTGGCGGAGAGGCTTTATCGTGACTTTGAAGAATCAAATGAATTAACTTCAGCGAAGTTAGCACTAGAAGCAACTAAGGACTAACCATGTACACACTAGAAGATTTGCGCGGTAAATACGTTAAAGTTGGCACGCCAGAGGCTGAGATTTTCCTTGATGCGTGTAATGAGCTTGGTATTCGTTGGTCTAACGGTAAGAATGCTAATGAATTCTCTCCGGCATTAGAGTCTTTTGGCCTTTATGAAAGCGAAATTTGGCAAGGTAATTGTGCTCATTGGATAAAGAATGGCTGCTCAAAATTCACCCCTAAACCACAATGGTCAATCTACACCAACTATAAACCACTGTGCGAGTTGAGTGATGAGCAAGCAGCGGCATTGTTTAATGCGTGGCGCGTAGGTGGTGAATTTCAATATTTGTCAAACCAGAAATGGCTTGATGTTGGTGATAGTGCTTTTGTTACCGAAAGAGATAGGCCGCTTAGAATAAAGCCAAAATCAGAGCGTGAGTTGTTTATTGATGCAGCAATGGAGTTGATGACATCAGAAACAGAGCGCACGCTTGAGCAGCAGTTTGGTTCATTGTTCGACTCAGGCAATTTTAAGCTGGTTAAGGATGGTGAGTGATGACACACAATATCCGCAAATATGCGCCAGAAGGCGCGCAATGGTTTGGTTATTCTGGGTTTGATGTTGATTACTTCAAAGCTGATTCTGATGGTCAAATCTGGTTTTACAATGAGCTTGGTGGTTGGTCTGTATTTCTTAACTTCACTATCGAAGATATGACAGTTAAAAACGGGTTTCACGCCATCGAAGTGAGCAAGAAGCAATTCAGTTGGTTTTGGATAATTTACACTGTCGTTGCTTCGGCAGTGTTCACTTACATTTACATGGGGAAATAACATGCGTACTGTTAAAGAGTTTAGAAATGCTGGAGTGGTTTTTGTTGAAGGTGATGAAGGGGTTAGTTTTCATGTATACACTCCATCAACAATAAATTCATGTGACAGCTGTCACGATAAGAGTAATGTAGAGTTTTTTGTTTGGAGAGATATGGCGACAAAGCCTGATAATGCCAAGTTCAAGATTGAGCTTGATATTGCTAATCATCACTGGCGTCCATCGCTTAATCAAGGCGAGGAATGGCCTGATGAGCAACGCATTAATGCTATTGGTCAAAATGGAAATGATGGTTTGCATTACGACAACACAGCGCAGCAGTTTGAATCGCTGGCAATTGATAAACAGGTGAAACCAGTATTCACCCAAGAAATGGCCGATGCTGGTGAGTTGCCGCCAGTTGGAAGTGAAGTTGCCTTGCGTTATAAATTTGACAGCAAGCAGATTCACATTATTGGCAAAGTGCTTTACGCATCAACGGAGCACTGCATAATCGATGGAAAGTACCAAGAGTGCCATAAAAAAATGTGTGATTATACTTATGAGCCAATACCAAAAACCATCACTGTAAACGGCTTTGAAGTGCCTGAGCCTGTGCGAGAGAAGTTAGAGAGAGGTTGTGATTACTTCTTGGCAAGTACAGGAGCAGATGGGTATTTTGAACAATATGGCTGGTACGATGACGACACAGATAATAAATGGCTTTCACGCGGCTTAATTCACCTAACCAAAGATGGCGCCATCGACCACACCAAGGCAATGCTAGGAATCGACCCAAATGCCGAAGCTTAAAAACATCACCCTAACCTGCGTATTCATCGCCGTTGTTTACGCAGTTTTTGGAGGCTACATCGCGGCAATGTTTAGCGGTAAGCTGCCAATGATGAAAAATAACGAACCTGCGCGAATGTGCGCAGTGTTTCAAGATGGCGCAAAGTTCGGCCGTGACAGTGTGATATCGATTGATGCGTATCACGAAAAAACAAAGCAGAGTTTTGATTATCAGGAGTGTGATTATGGAAAATAACAATCAGCAAAGCGGTAAGATGTACAATGACAAAACTCAGTATTTTGGTGAAAACATTTGATATTTATCTGATTAAAGTTAAACTAGGTTAATTAATCGCAGCACGAAAGACGGACGGTAAGCTATTAGTGCCAACCCGCGCCAGAGGTGGAAGTGGTCATCATACGGGGATACCTCTATGATTTCGGACATGCCACAAAACAATAGCAGCATAGGCAGCAATTCTCTTAAGACTTTACCGCTGTGACTATGCCGAGTAAGATCGTAAATCTGAATAGCCGCACATGCGGCTTTAACCAACTATCATTATCGGGGTTTATATGCCACCACGTACACCAAAGCCAACTGAACAGCAAAAATCCATGCCTTCTAAACCTAAGAAGCCTAAGAAAAATGGAACTCCTAAGTAGTCACTGGATTACGATATTAACGGCGGTCATTGCGATCGCCGCTTTTTTATGTTCAAAATTTTCCAGCAATACGGCAACACTTAAGCTTTGCTCTGCTTGGTTCTTCGCTGAAATTGCTTGTGACGGACTAACAACTGGATTCGGTGAGTATGCCGATGCTTCTCAAATGGTAGCTTATCGCTATCTCTACTCTATAACAGCAATGTTATTTATGATTTACGTCATCAAAAACAAACAATTGTTTTCAAAAAGTGTTTCAAATATCCTATTATTAATTACGGTTTTTAGCGTATTATCTGGCTGTTACCATTGGTCGATTCAATCAAACTGGTTTGAGTTTGGTAAGGTTTTTTATAATGCTTACAGCTACATTATAGAATCGGCGTACTTCTTCATTATCACGGCTTTAGAAGCCTTAATGTTGTTACTAGGGGTTTATAGTGCTATGGATTTTACTAATCCCGATGACGGCGAACGCTTCAAGCGGCGATGATTTAACAATCAACATAGGTTTGGTTATACTGAGCACAGCAATTACAATTTACCGATGTAAAAAATACCTTGGATCACGTATGAAAGACCAACTTCAAACAGTAATCGACACAAAGCCAGCAATTGCCACGGCCATAATCGGAGGTGGAATATCGTTAACAGCAGCCAATATTATCAGTTTAATCGGCCTAGTTGTCGGCGTTGCCGGTGCCGTAGTAGGGATTCTTCAATGGCGTGAAAATAAACGCCGCAATGACGAGCTAAAGCGCCAGAATGACATTGCTGAAAAGCGCTTGACGTGGGAAATGAGCGACAAGGGGCAGTTATGAATAATTTTAAGCTTGGAAAATCAAGCCTAACAAATCTAAATGGTGTTCATCCTCTGCTAATTGCCATAGTTGTTCGTGCGCTAAAACTATCGCCAGTCGATTTCAAGGTCATTGAAGGAGTTCGCACTAAAGAACGCCAATCCGAGTTGTATGCGCAAGGCAGGACTAAACCAGGTAATGTTGTTACTTGGACAATGAACAGCAATCACTTTATCAATCAAAAAACTGGTTTCGGCCATGCCATCGATATTTTACCAGCCCCATACGATTGGAAAGATTTAGCTAATTTTGATTCAGTCGCTAAGGCGATGATGTTGGCCGCCGATGAAATTGGCGCGACCATTCGATGGGGAGCTGATTGGGATATGGATGGAAATCCAAGAGAGCGCGGCGAGAGCGACTCTCCACACTTTGAACTTCATGGGGTTTAATATGGCACTTGATCCGCTAACAGCAGCGTTAGACCTAGGGAAAGACCTGATCAACAAGATATGGCCTGACCCAAGTCAGCGAGCAGAGCAATTGTTCAAACTTAAAGAGCTGGAGCAAAAAGGCGACTTGGCCGAACTTAATGCTCATGTTGGCTTAATGATGGCTCAGATTAAGGTTAACGAGACAGAAGCTTCTCATCCTTCGATATTCGTCGGCGGATGGAGACCGGCAATTGGTTGGGTGTGTGCCGCTGCAATTGCTTACAATTACCTGATTTATAGCTTGCTTCAATGGGCACTTGCTATTAGCGGTTCTTTCATTGATGCACCTGCATTGCTTGACTTGACAGACCTGTGGCCACTTATCCTTGGTATGCTTGGAATTAGCGTTTCACGTAGCTGGGAAAAGCGTGAAGGAGTGCAAACAAATAAGACTGGTAAATAAGCATATTGCACTTGCAAAACACGCTGGTCATTGCTAAATTTTAACTTCCAGCGCAAGTTGGTAAAACAAACAGGTGTTTCCTTGTTGTTTTAATAATCTTGACACTACGGAAAGACGTGTAGGCATGTTGGCAAGCCGTTATGAGGATGTGAGATAAACACATCGGAATCCAACCTTGAAAAGTTATCCGAGCCCACTGCGTTAGTGTGGGGTATATTGTGAAGGTGTTTGTGCGTCGATGGGTAAGACGGGGCTCGTAAGGCTAGCAAGCAGGTTCAAATCCTGTCAAACACTTTCCCAATGTGATGAATGCGTAGGCTGATACGCTAAACGGGGTCGTAAATTCTGCCAAAGTGCGGCTATGAACAAATGAATTATGCAGGGGTTCAGCATCCTGCCATCACATTAAGTTGTTATTTCCTTCGATAATAAGGATGGTGATAATAATCTCGCAGCCGAAGCGATAGCAGGCAAGCAAAGTCAACGCTGTGAAGTGTGGATGATGCAATAAATGCCGTTAACTATAATTTGGTGACAGTAGCCTACTCCTGTTAATTCAGGTTTGACACGAAGTGGTGCAAATCCACTAACGGCAATCAAATTCAGGGTGATTAGTATAATGGTTATTACGGTCGGCTGTTAACCGACGGAACATGGTTCGATTCCATGATTACCCGCCAAATTCCGCAGCACCTTACCGCGCATAGAGATATGCGCATTCAATTACAAAGGTAAGCTTTATGAAAAGAAATATACTGGCTGCGTGTATGGCTGCACTATCATTAAATTCAGTAGTGCCGTATAAATTGCAACAAGACGCCCGTGAAGAACTAGCAAGACGAAGTACCACTCGAAAGAATAAAGGACCAAACGCTACAAAAGGTAAACGACACGCAAGTCTTAAATCGCGGTCAAATAAACGTAAATAAAACCAACCCGCCATTGTGCGGGTTTTTACTTTCTATCTCCAAGTGGTACACTTAGCATTATTTAACTGCTTTAAAGAGACTTATGACAAAGAAACAAGCGCCGACAGTTAAAGGATTGACTGAAGAGCAGCAAGCGCGGTTTGATAAGCTGACAACTTTGCAAAAAGGCATGGTAGTTCACACACTGAAAGGTAAGAAACCGTCTGAGGCACACAGGCTTGCAGGTGGTAAGTGTAAGAACGAAAGCAGGAGAACTAACCTCGCATCTGAAATCCTGCTTGTTCCTGCTGTTGCGTCATTGCTACACAGCATTAGAGGTGATGTAGCTGTAGAAGCCAAAATTGACGCTGTATATGTACTGAATCGTTTAGTTGAAATAGACCAAATGGATGTTATTGACATTCTTAATGATGATATGACCTTTAAGCCGTTATCTGGTTGGCCAAAGGTTTGGAGGCAATTCCTGTCTGGTTTTGATATCGCAGAAATGTTTAATGGCAAAGGCGATGACAGGGAAATGTCTGGGATACTCAAAAAAATAAAATGGCCTGACAAAGTTAAAAATCTTGAGTTGCTTGGTAAGCACGCAAGTATTAATGCGTTTAAAGAGATAACAGAAACCAAGCACACCTTCGAAAACCTACCAGATGATCAACTTGAGCGCGAAATTCAAAAGCGCATGGCTGAATTAAATGCTAAATAAAAAACGCGAACTTCAGTTAGAGCTAATTGCATTGCTTGATGAGAAGAAGCGCAGGCTTAACGCTGGCAAGAAAACAGCTATAGGTATTGTTTCTGTATCTGGTGCACTGGTAAGGACTATAGAGCTAACTGAAAGCGGATATATTGAAACAAAGAGAAGCCCGCAAGTTTACTTACCTGAAAAACTTGAGCCAGTATTGACAAGGCCGAAAAGGTTTATCGTGTTAATCGGCGGACGAGGTTCTGCAAAATCAATATCTGCTGGTGACATTGGTCTGATTGAAATGCATGACAATGGCAAAAATATTATGTGCATTCGTGAATATCAGACAAGTATTGCCGACTCTATTCATTCGCTGCTAAAGACTGAAGTTGAGCGCTTAGAATTATCTGACGCTTCAGTCACTGAGAAGGCCATAGGATTCGAGCATAACGGTGCTTATTCAAAGTTTGCTGGCCTTAGCCGTAATCCTGAATCAGTAAAGTCGGCTCATGGATTCGGATTGTGGTTGATTGAGGAATCGCAGTTCTTATCTGACAAATCATTAAAGACATTGACGCCTACCGCGCGTAACAAACCTAAAAAAGGTTTGCCGATGCATCAAGTTGATGTTGAAACAGATGAGGTTAACTTAGACCATGTGCGCATGATTTTTTGCGGGAACCCAGCATCAAGCGAAGATCCGTTTAGCCAGCGTTTCATCACTCCTTTCAAAAGTGAATTAGATAAGCATGGTATCTATGAAGATGACATGCACCTAATCATCAAAATAAACTGGTCTGACAATCCGTGGTTTATGGAGTCCGGACTAGAGGCAGAAAGGCAATTCGATTATAAGAACCTTCCAAGGTCAACGTATGAATGGATTTGGGAAGGCGGATTTAATGACGATATTGAAAACGCGCTAATCAAGTCTGAATGGTTTGATGCTTGTATCGATGCTCACATAAAGTTGGGCATGAAAGAGTTTGGCATTACCAAGGTTTCTCACGACCCATCAGACCTTGGCGCAGACCCTAAAGCTATTTGCGTTAGAAAGGGAAATATTATCACCAAAGTTACAGACAGAAACGATATTGACGTGAACGAAGGCAGTGACTGGGCGCTATCTGTTGCTATTAATGAAAACGCAGACCAATATATCTGGGACGTTGGCGGCATGGGCGTTGCGTTAAAGCGTGATGTTAACTCGGCGCTTGAAGGTAAAAGCGTTGCAGCAATACAGTTTAACGGAAATCACTCAGTTGAAGACCCTGATGATGTTTACGAGCCTTCAGGGGCCATGAACATTATGAATGAGAAAATCAATAAGGAAATCTGCAAAAACTTAAGGGCGCAATGCTATCTAAAGTTACGCGACAGGGTTTACCGGACATACAGGGCGATTGTTCACGGTGAGTTTTGCGACCCGTCAAAGCTGATTAGCTTCGCTTCAAGCTGTGAAAACTTAACTGGCTTGCGTTCTGAGATGTGTAGATTACCAATTAAACCTAATCCTAATGCGTTTGAAATGTATACTAAGGCAGAAATGCGCAGCAAGTTTAAGGTCAGGTCTCCAAACTTGTCAGACTGCGTTATGATGACTGAGATAAACTGGACACCGTTTGTTAAAGAAACAGACTATTCAAATTACAAAATACCGTGCGCGGTGGGGTAAGCAATGGAATACGAAAAAGACAATGAAACATCAAGCGATGAATCACAAAATCTTGCAAACTGGCATCAAAAAGTTTTAAGCAACTTTGATGTTGCTTATTCTGGATGTCAGCAGGTGCGCGAAGATATCAGAGAGGCAATGCGCTTTGTTCGTGTTCCCGGTGCGCAATGGGAAGGCTCAACCAATGCTGGCTTTGAAATCGATGATCGCTTCGATAAGTACCCACGCTTTGAGCTTAACAAAGTCGCTAAAGAATGTGACCGCATCATAGGAGAGTACAGAAAGAATCGAATCACAGTTAGATTCAGACCTAATGACGGTGATGCAAGCGAAGATTTAGCCGAGAAACTTAATGGGAAGTTCCGAGCCGACTTTGAAGAAAGTTCTGGCGGTGAAGCTTTAGACAATGGTTTTGATGATGCAGTGGCCGGAGGTATGGGCTGTATTCGTTTAGATACTTGTTATGAAGATGAGCTTGACCCGATGAACGAAGCTCAGCGGATTATCTTTGAGCCTGTTTATGATTCTGCGTCATCGGTATTTTTTGATCCAAACTCAAAAAAGTACGACAGAAGTGATGCGCTTTGGGCAATTGAGATTTTCGGCATGTCGCCAGAGGCGTTTGCTGATGCTTATCCTGATGCTGATAAGTCAAGCTTAGATATTGATGTTTCAGATTGTCAGTTTGATTGGTCTCCACCTGAATACGTCTATATCGGCAGATATTTTGAAGTAAAGGTAGAGCAAACTACTTTGCAAGTTTGGCGCAATCCGCTTACTGAAGAAATTGCGGTTTACGATGAAGAAGAAATCAAAGAAATCAGCGATGAACTAATAGAAGGTGGTTTTGAAAAGATTGAAGGTAAGGATCGCAAAGTTAAGCGCCGCCGTGTCTATTGCGGATTATTGTCGGGCGCTGAATGGTTGGAAGAACCAAAACGCATAGCTGGCTCATTTATTCCGTTGATCCCAATCTATGGTAAGCGATGGTTTGTTGATGGGATGGAGCGAATTGAGGGCCATGCTGCCAAGGCTATGGATGCTCAGCGCTTAGAGAATTTAATGGTTTCAATGGTTGCAGACAATGCCACTCAATCAAGCGGTGATAATATCCCGATTGTTGATATTGACATGATACCTGGTGCGCTGGCTAATAGTTGGGGTGAGCGTAATATTAAGCGCCCTGCTTTCCTGCCGATGAAATCATTAAAGGATAAAACAGGAAACGTTTTAACCCCTGCATCTGTGCTAGGTTACACGCAGCCAACTCCGCTAAGCCCTGCCGTTGCCGCGCTGCTTCAGTACACCGGTAACACCATTCAACAAATAACTGGCTCAAACCAGCTCGAAAACATCCCAAGCAATATTGCAACAGATACCGTTGACACTATTTTTAATCGAATGGATGTTCAGTCATTCATTTACATGGACAACCTAGCCAAATCACTTAAGCACGCTGGCAAGGTTTGGCTATCAATGGCCCGCGAGGTTTACGGCTCTGAAACTGAAGTTAGGGTGATAATGGAAGATGGCACAGATGACATGGTGTTGTTAACAGGCTCAGTTAAAGATCGTCAATCTGGAAAAGAAGTTGCGCTTAATGATATTTCTGTCGGCTCATATCAAGTTGTGGCTGATATTGGGCAGTCGTTTAGCACTCGCAGGGATGCAACAGTAAGGCAGTTAACAACGATCATCCAAGGTATCCCGCCTAACCATCCTTACTATTCAATTATCATGGGGATGATTATCGATAACATGGACGGCGAAGGCATTGACGACCTCAAAGCTTATAACCGAGAACAAATGTTGATGAGTGGTGCAGTTAAACCTAGAACAGCAGAAGAAAAGGCCAAGGTAGCAGAAGCAAGTCAGGCAAGCCAAGGTCAACCAGACCCAATGATGGTTCAGGCTCAGGCTCAAATGCTGCTAGCACAAGCAGAGGCAGAGAAAGCTAAAGCTGATGCCATTGACGCGCAAACCAAAGCCGCATCGGTGCAGGTTGACATGATCAACGCCGAGA
>OBJT01000385.1_pt1 | contig 11545 bp, 9 predicted proteins | sample 1519861 | NCBI WGS metagenome assembly OBJT01 (sample SAMN02401118, study PRJEB22541) | soil metagenome, isolate JX
ATGAATACGCGAATTTCTAATCCTTGTTTGGTGCGTGCTGCGACCTCCCGTCGTCCGCTCGCTTTATTAATTTCTTTAACACTGGGTACGCTCAGCGCACAGGCGCTGGCAGAAGATACCGTGGTGGTTACCGCGAATGGCGGTAGCAATGTCGCGCAGGAGAGCGCATGGGGGCCGGCACCGACGATTGCGGCCAAGCACAGTGCCACTGGCACCAAAACAGATACCCCGATTGAGAAAAACCCACAGTCGGTTTCGGTGGTGACGCAGGAAGAGATGGCGATGCGAGCCGTCACCAGTGTTAAAGGTGCCTTCAACTACACGCCAGGCGTGTTAACCGGTAACCGTGGTAGCTCTGATGTGATCGATGCGCTGTCGATTCGCGGCTTCAGCGAAACTAACACCAACCAATATCTTGATGGCCTGAAGCTGCAGGGTGATAACTACTCTGAATTCGCCATCGATCCCTACTTCCTGGAACGTGCTGAGCTGCTGCGCGGTCCGGTTTCCGTGTTGTATGGCAAAAGCAATCCGGGTGGCGTCGTGGCACTGGTCAGCAAGCGTCCAACTCAGGAAACCCTGCGTGAAGTCCAGTTCCAGATGGGCACCGATAATCTCTTCTCAACTGGCTTCGATTTTGGTGGCTCGCTGGATGATGATGGTGTCTACAGTTATCGCCTGACCGGTCTGGCACGCAGTGCTGACGCACAGCAGGAGATGAACAAAGAGAAGCGTTACACCATTGCTCCTTCGTTCAGCTGGCGTCCAGATGCAAACACCCGCTTTGATTTGCTGACCTACTTCCAGAACGAACCAGAAACCGGATATTACGGCTGGTTACCGCGCCAGGGCACCGTGGTGGGGATTACCCGCCCAGATGGCAGCAGCTACAAATTGCCAACCAATTTTGATGAAGGCGAAGACAGCAACAAGATCTCGCGCAACACCAAGATGGTGGGCTACAACTTTGAGCACAGCTTTAACGACACCTGGACGGTGCGCCAGAATCTGCGCTATGCGGATTTGCGAACCAATTATCGCAGTATTTATGGCTTTGGTTACAATGAGGCTGCCGGGAACATTACACGTTATTCAGCCTTATCAGACGAGAAGCTGAATGAGTTCTCTGTGGATACTCAAGCACAGGCTAAATTTAATACCGGTGCCGTAGCACATACATTATTGCTTGGTGTCGATTTCCAACGCATGCGTAATGATATTGATGCTCAATTCGGTACGGCCAACAGTCTGAACCCTTTTAACCCGCAATATGGTGATGACACCACATTTCCCTATGCCGATCCTTACCAGCATCTTAATAAACAGCGCCAAACAGGCCTTTATGCTCAAGATCAAATGGAATGGAATCGCTGGGTGCTGACCTTAGGTGGTCGTTACGATTACGCTATGACCTCAGTTTATGATCGCGTTGCCGGTTCTGTTGATCGTCAAAATGATCAAGCCTTCACTTGGCGTGGAGGGCTAAACTATGTCTTCGACAACGGCTTAGCACCTTACTTTAGCTATAGTGAAGCGTTCATCCCTAACTCAGGCTCAACCTGGGAAGGCCAGGCATTTGATCCTTCACGCGCCAAACAGTATGAAGCTGGCGTGAAGTATGTACCCAAAGATCGACCAGTGGTCTTGACGGCAGCAGTATATGAACTGACAAAAACGAAGAACCTTACGGCCGATCCTGATCCAACGCATCAGTTTGCCAGCATTCAGAGTGGTGAAATACGTTCACGCGGTGTTGAGTTGGAAGCAAAAGCGGCGATTAACGCCAACATCAACATGACGGCGTCCTACACCTATACCGATGCAGAATACACGGAAGACACAGTCCTGAAAGGCAAAACGCCGGTACAGGTGCCGAAGCATATGGCATCGCTGTGGGGGGATTACACCTTCCATGAAACTGCACTCTCTGGCGTCACACTGGGAGCGGGTGTGCGTTATGTGGGTGAGAGTAAAGGGCTATATGCGGAGAATGATCAGAATGGTAGTAACTCAAACCAGAACTTCGACGTGGCCGCTTACACAACTGTCGATGCAGCGATCAAATATGACCTCGCGCGTTTCGGTCTGCCTGGCTCAACTGTTGGCGTGAACATCAACAACTTGTTCGATCGTGAATACGTTGCCAGTTGCTATCGCGACTACGCCTGCTACTGGGGTGCTGAACGCCAAATCGTGGGTACGGCGACCTTCCGCTTCTAAAAATATCTGATCAATACGGGCGCTTCGGCGCCCTTTAACCAGGGATTACCATGCAGCATCCGCACCATGAAGAAACCACCTTCACGCTGGACAACGTCAGCTTTCGTGTACCGGGGCGCACACTGTTGCAGCCACTCTCGCTCACCTTCGCGCCAGGTAAAGTCACGGCGTTGATTGGTCACAATGGTTCGGGTAAATCCACGCTGCTAAAGATGCTGGGTCGCCACCATGCGGCAAGTGAAGGCCGGGTGCTGTTGAATAACGATGCGGTGGAGAACTGGGGGAGCAAAGATTTTGCGCGCCAGGTTGCCTATTTGCCACAACAGTTGCCCGCCGCAGAAGGGATGACGGTGCGCGAGTTGGTCGCGATTGGACGTTACCCTTGGCACGGGGCGTTAGGGCGCTATGGTCAGGAGGATCGCGACCGGGTAGAAGAGGCCATTACGCTGGTGGGATTGAAACCTTTCGCCGGGCGTCTGGTGGACAGCCTGTCGGGCGGTGAGCGTCAGCGCGCATGGTTAGCCATGCTGGTGGCGCAAAACAGCCGCTGCCTGCTGTTGGATGAACCCACTTCTGCTCTGGACATCGCACATCAGGTCGATGTTCTCGCCTTGATTCAGCGCCTCAGCCATGAGCGTGGCTTAACGGTGATAGCGGTGCTGCACGACATCAACATGGCGGCGCGTTATTGCGACCGACTGGTGGCCTTGCGCAGCGGTGAAATGATCGCCGAGGGCGGGCCAGAGGTGATTATGCAGGCCGATGTCCTGGGCGATATTTACGGTATTCCGATGGGCATTCTTCCCCATCCACAGGGCGGTGCACCCGTCAGTTTTGTGTACTGAGGCCGCGCCATGTTCGACATTTCCCGCCGTCGTTTACTGACGGCGCTGGCACTTACGCCACTGATGAATGTGGCTCCACTGCGCGCGGCGATGCCCAATGCAGAGCGCGTTCTGGCACTGGAGTGGTTGCCGGTGGAGTTACTGATGGCGCTCGGTGTCGCGCCACTGGGTGTGGCTGACTTACGCAACTACAACATCTGGGTAGGCGAGCCGCGGCTTCCTGCCAATACCATCGATCTCGGTTTACGTACTGAACCCAATCTGGAGCTGATGACGCAGCTTGAGCCCTCCCTGATACTGCATTCCAACGGTTACGGACCCGCATTGGCTAAGCTGGAACATATCGCGCCAACCATGGGATTTGATCTTAATAGCGGCGATGGCAAACCCTTAAGCACGGCACGAAAGTCGCTGCACATGCTGGGCGCACGACTTGGACGTGAGGCACAGGCGATACAGCATCTGCAGTACCTTGATGAGCAATTAGCAGCGGCGCGTGAGCGTCTTAAGCCTTGGGCTGGTCGCCCGGTGTTGCTGATGTCGCTGATGGACAGCCGTCACGCCATTACCTTTGGTGCCAATAGCTTGTTCCTTGAAGTGATGGAAATCCTTGGCCTGACCAACGCCTGGCAGGGGGAGACCAACTTCTGGGGGAGCGCGGTAATTGGGCTGGAACGTTTAGCCAGTGTTGGTGATGTGCAGGTGATTTGCTTCGACCACGATAACGACCGTGACATGCAGCAGGTGATGAACACGGCGCTGTGGCAGGCTCTGCCGTTCATCCGTACGGGCCGCTTTAAGCGCGTGCCTGCCGTGTGGTATTACGGCGCGACCTATTCGGCGCTGAAATTTGTTCGCGTGCTTGAACACGCGCTGGAGTCGCAATGATGCGCCATCGTCTTTTTCCTGTGGTGCTGTTAAGCACGCTTTTTCTCTTGGCTCTGGGTTTAACGTTCATCAACTTGCGCGAGGCCCTGCCTACCGCGCAGTGGTCGCAGGCGATATTCGCGCCAGATATCAACAGTATCCAACAAGTGGTGTTTCATCACAGTCTGTTATCGCGTTTGGCCCTGGCGCTGCTGGTGGGCGCAGGCCTTGGTTTAGCCGGTTTGTTATTCCAACAGGTACTGCGTAATCCGCTGGCGGAACCGACCACGCTGGGTGTTTCATCGGGTGCACAACTTGGCATTACGGTCGCCACACTCTGGCAGCTGCCGGGTGGCGAACTGACACAGCAGTTTGCTGCGCTGGGGGGCGCGGTGCTGGTCGGCGTGCTGGTATTTGGTGTGGCTTGGGGTAAACGTCTGTCGCCAGTGACGCTCATTCTGGCCGGTCTGGTACTCAGTTTGTATGCCGGCTCATTGAATCAAATCTTTGCCATTTTCAATCATGATCAACTGCTTAACATGTTCCTATGGAGCACTGGCGCGCTAAATCAGATGGATGGGCACAATGTGGCGATGCTGTGGCCGCGCCTGATATTGGCATTTGCGGTGGCGCTGGCGCTGTTACGCCCTTTAACCCTGATGGGGCTGGATGATGGCGTAGCGAAGAATCTTGGTCTGGCACTCTCAGCGGCACGTATCGCGGCGCTGGCGTTGGCTATCCTGCTCAGTGCGCAACTGGTGAATGTGGCAGGAATTATCGGCTTTATCGGCCTGTTCGCCCCCTTGCTGGCGAAAATGCTTGGTGGACGTCGCTTGTTGAGCCGTATGCTGCTGGCACCGCTGATTGGTGCGTTGCTGCTGTGGCTGGCCGATCAGTGTGTGCTGTGGCTAACCAGCCACTGGCGTGAAGTCTCAACGGGCACGGCGACCGCACTGATTGGCGTGCCTATTCTGCTGTGGTTGCTGCCGCGTCTGCGAACCGGATCGGTACCGCCTGCCATGAATCTCGGCGATAAAGTGCCAGCCGAACGGCAAAAAGTGGTGTTCTGGTGTGTGTCCGGGCTGGCGATTCTGGCGCTGTTTTGCGTTGTCGGTTTGGCGTTTGGTCGCGATGCGCATAGCTGGACATGGGTCAGCGGCGAGATGTGGCATCAACTGTTGCCGTGGCGTGCACCACGTGTGCTGGCCGCGCTGGTGGTGGGCATGATGCTGGGCGTGGCAGGGGCACTGATCCAACGTCTGACCGGCAATCCGATGGCGAGTCCGGAAGTATTAGGCATTAGCTCCGGTGCCGCGTGTGGCGCGGTGGTCATGATGTTCTTTGTGCCGGGTGATGCCGTGGCGTGGTTATTGCCTGCCGGTGCCTTAGGCGCTGCACTGACGCTGTTGGTGATTATGTTGGTAGCCAGTCGCGGTGGTTTCTCGCCAGAACGTATGTTACTGGCGGGCATGGCCCTCAACAGTGCTTTTGTCACTTTGTTGATGGTGCTGATGGCGAGTGGCGATCCACGTATGGGAGGGCTACTGACCTGGATTTCAGGATCGACCTACAACATTAGCATGCAACAGGCAGTACAGAGTGCGGTGGTGGGCATCATATTGATTGCTCTGGCACCGCTGGCAAGCCGTTGGCTGACGCTGCTACCGCTGGGCAGTGCGACAGCGCGCTCGGCAGGCATGGCACTAACCGGATCGCGCTTAAGCCTGCTGTTGCTGGCGGCGGCATTGACGGCTACGGCGACCTTAACCATTGGTCCACTCAGTTTTGTGGGGCTGATGGCTCCGCATATCGTGCGCATGCTGGGATTCCGTCGCGCGTTACCTCAGGTACTGATGGCGGGGTTGTTAGGGGGGGGCTTGATGCTGTTTGCAGACTGGTGCGGCAGGATGTTGGCGTTCCCGGATCAAATCCCTGCGGGGTTAATGGCGACCTTTATTGGCGCGCCGTACTTTATCTGGCTGTTGCGTCGGGCCTAAATATGTAACCTACAGCAATGAGTATTTGTAGGGCATATGCGTATCAAGGTGCAAACGTGAACGTTGTATGTCTTTCAATGTAGGGTCGCCATTAATGGAATCATGCTGATCACTTAAGCGCGTTCAGCGCCATTAATGGGACCCTACATTGTCAGTGCGGCTTTCGTAGGGTGCGCATTCATGCGCACTTATTTGTGCTCAAGTGGACGCCATTAATGGTGACCGCTAATTGATTTACAGTTTCGCGAAGCTGCGGCGTGCGGCATCAACGGTGCGCTGAATATCTTCCTGGCTGTGTGCCAGTGACATAAAGCCCGCTTCAAAGGCCGATGGCGCAAGGTAAACGCCTTCTTCCAGCATCAGATGGAAGAAACGCTTAAAGCGCTCAACATCGCATTTCGTCACGTCTGCATAGCAGGTCACGCTTGCTGCATCGGTAAAGAAGATGCCGAACATGCCACCAACGTGGTTGATCACCAACGGGATATTTTCCGCTTTAGCTGCCGCTAATAAACCTTCTGACAACTGCGTTGTGAGGTCAGTTAAGGTGCTGTGCGTACCGGGCTGGGCAATCTGCGTCAGGCAGGCAAAACCCGCAGCCATGGCAATTGGGTTACCGGAGAGTGTCCCGGCCTGGTAAACCGGACCCGTTGGCGCCAGCGCTTCCATCACGTCACGGCGTCCACCAAACGCACCCACCGGCATGCCACCACCGATGATTTTGCCGAGGCAGGTCAGGTCTGGCGTCACATCGTAATAGGCCTGAGCACCGCCCAGCGCAACACGGAAGCCGGTCATCACCTCATCGATAATCAGCAGTGCGCCAAACTCATCACAGAGCGCACGCAGGCCTGGCAAGAAATCTGGCTGTGGTGGGATGCAGTTCATGTTACCCGCCACCGGTTCTACGATGATACAGGCGATATCTGCGGGGTACTGCTCGAACGCGGCACGTACTGAGGTTAAGTCGTTGTAGTTACAGGTCAGCGTGTGTTTTGCAAAGTCAGCGGGTACGCCGGGCGAGTTCGGCTGGCCTAAGGTCAGCGCACCGGAACCGGCTTTTACCAGCAGACAATCTGCGTGGCCGTGATAGCAGCCTTCAAATTTGATGATCTTATCGCGATGGGTAAAGCCACGCGCCAAACGAATGGCACTCATGGTGGCTTCGGTGCCCGAGTTAACCATGCGCACCATATCCATGCTTGGCACCAGCTCACACACCAGCTCGGCCATTTTGACTTCCATTTCGGTCGGCGCGCCGAAGCTCAGGCCGCGTGCCGCCGCTTCAATCACTGCATTGCGAATATTGGCATTATTGTGGCCAAGCACCATCGGGCCCCATGAACCGACATAGTCGATATAGGCTTTGCCATCGGCATCATACAGATAAGCACCGTCGGCGCGTTCGATGAACAGCGGCACGCCGCCCACACCGGTAAAAGCACGTACCGGGGAGTTCACACCGCCAGGGATCAGGCGTTGCGCTTCGGCATACAGGTTTTCTGACTTACTCATTGATCGGCTCCTGCTGTTCTGGAAAAAATTCTGGCGCCATTCTAAGGAAGAACGGCTTAGGGTGAAAGGCGCTCGGGTGCTAAAGCCACAGTAAAGCTATACTTTAGCGCACCGCTGGCGGCACACAGTGTCAAGCACGGCACTTGATTGCACTGGGCGGCTGGCAGATAATAGTGAAATTAAGGTTGTTTTCTGACCTGGACGTTTACCCGGAGTATAAGATGAGTGACGACGTAGCAGCGCTGCCTTTGCAATTTACTGATGCAGCAGCAAAAAAAGTAAAAAACCTGATTGCGGATGAAGAAAATCCAGAGCTGAAACTGCGCGTGTACATCACCGGTGGCGGTTGCAGCGGCTTCCAGTACGGTTTTACTTTTGATGATCAAATGAATGACGGCGACATGACCATTGAGAAGCAGGGTGTGGCGCTGGTCGTGGATCCGATGAGCTTGCAATATCTGGTTGGTGGCTCAGTGGATTACACCGAAGGTCTGGAGGGTTCGCGCTTTATCGTCACTAACCCGAACGCAAAAACCACCTGCGGTTGCGGCTCTTCCTTCAGTATCTGATTTCTCTCTGACCGCCGTCCTGGCGGTCAGAAATCTACCATTCAATCGTCACTAAACGTGATGTCTCACGGCGGTTTGCATCGCGTTTCAGTATGCTTTCAGTGACGCGCGGCTGTGCACTAAAGTGACGCCCACAATCAATCAATGGCAGATTTTTTCCGCTCTGGCGTGAGATATCGCATCGGGAGAACAATGTCAGCGTAACGGCAATAGAGCCCGTTGAGGTGGCCGCTCCAATTGGCGCCGCCATCGCAAGCCCTATGGCCAGCAGCATAGCTCTGGTCATGGTGAGTTCCTGGTGAAGTCAAAGTTGCGCTTTGCGCAAAAAAGGGCACAGAGCATACGTGGCCGCCGTGCCTTGTATCTTGATTTTCGACAATATTTGCCGAATCTTTAGTCTTAATTGGTGCTAATTTTCGCCGGATGTAAATCTGCGCACAGCTGTTTTGCAGCTAGCAAAATGCGCGGGCCGGGGCGGCTCAGCCAATCGTCATTTATCGCAATCACCGGCACGGCTAGTTGTGGCCGCCAGAAGTCGGCGATATTTGCGGCTTGATGCGGGTCGCCACCGATCACAATCGCCCGCGGATGGCGCGCCAGCACTTGTTCACGGCTCACCTGCGGCCAGCTCACGCTGCTGTCGGCGAAGATGTTTTTGCCACCGCACAGCGTGATCACCTCGTTTTGCAGCGTATTACGCGCAGCGGTAAACAACGGCTGCTGTCCAAACTGTAAAAACAGAGGAATCGGCGTTTGTTGCTGATAGCGTTTGCGCAGGCTCTCTTCCTGTACCCGGAGCGCCTGCGCCGCTGCGACAGCCTGCTGAGGCTGCGGGCTCCACTGTTGCAGGGCGGCCAGTGCATCAATCATTTGGTCGAGGGTTTGTGGATCGATCCACTCAACCTTAATCCCTAAACGTTGCAGCTGCTCGATTTGACGCTGGGGATTGCCACCGCGCCATGCCAACACGACATCCGGCTTGAGCCGCAGGATACGTTCCACCTTAATACCTTGCCAGTTGGCCACTTGTTCAAGGGTTTTGGCTTGCGCGGGATAATCTGAATAGGCACTCACAGCCACCGGCGTGATGCCCGCAGCGAAAGCCAGTTCAGTCAGATGGGGAGCGAGAGTAATGACGCGAGGTGCCGCGGCAAACAGGCTATTGCCGATCAGCAATAGCCCAAGCAGCAAATATTTAGCCACGCGCCAGCTGTGCCAGCAGGTTTTCAACCATCAGAGATGATTGCTTAGCGGCGACAGACAGGAACTCGTCAAAACTTAAATGCGATTCCTTGTCAGCTACATCAGAAATGGCGCGCACCACAACAAATGGCACCTTGAACTGATGGCATACATGACCGATTGCCGTCGCTTCCATCTCTACCGCAATGGCCTGCGGGAAGGTGCTACGGATGCGTGCCAGCGGCTCGGCACCGTTGATGAAGGCATCACCACTCACCACCAGGCCGCGCACGGCATTGAGGTCCAGCTGTTTAATCACTTGTTCGGCAGCAGCAATCAGTTTTTCATCTGCTGTAAATGCCGCAGGGCAACCCGCCATTTGACCCGGCTCGTATCCGAATGCGGTGACGTCGGCATCGTGATAGCGCACTTCATCAGACACCACGATGTCACCCACTTTCAGCGTCGGTGCTAAACCGCCTGCTGAACCGGTGTTAATAATCACGTCTGGCTTGCACAGCTCGAGCAGCAGGGTGGTGCCCAATGCTGCAGCGGTTTTGCCGATACCTGATTTCAGCAGAGCAACCTCAACACCGTTTAAGGTACCGGTGTAAATTTCGCAGCCGGCCAGCGTCAGTGTCTGACGGTTTTCAATTTTGTCACGCAGCAGAGTGACTTCCTGCTCCATCGCGCCAATAATGCCTGCTTTCATAAAGAATCTCGCTGTAGTTATGGATGTAAACCTCAAAAGTGAGGCATAGTCTACCATGGCTAACAGAGGATGAATTCACCAAAAAATAAGGGGGAATGATGACAGCGATTAATTTCAGGAAGAAGATCAGCTTTACCCGCCCTTATACCAGCCGCAAAGATCCCGAAGGTGAATACTTTATTACGCGCCACTTTGAGAGCGATCGTGGGCGTATTATTAATTCTGCCGCCATTCGTCGTTTGCAACAGAAAACCCAAGTATTCCCACTCGAGCGCAATGCCGCTGTACGTTCACGCCTGACGCACTCGTTGGAAGTGCAGCAGACCGGGCGATATATCACGAAAGAGATTCTGCAAACGCTTAAAACACAAGGCGGGCTGGCCCAGTATGGGCTGGATGAGTTTGAGGGCGCGTTTGAAAGTTTGATCGAAATGGCCTGCCTACTGCACGATGTCGGCAATCCACCCTTTGGTCATTTTGGTGAAGCGGCGATTAATGACTGGTTCGACGATAATCTGCCAGCCGAGTTGGTAGACCCGTTAGTAGCAGGGGTGGCTGACGATACTCAGCGCGTAGATTTTGACCAGCTAAATGCAATGATTCGTCAGGATTTGTGCCACTTCGAAGGCAATGCGCAGGCGATCCGTTTAGTGCATACCTTGCTGCAACTCAACCTTAGTTATGCGCAAGTGGCCTGTATTTTGAAATATACTGCCCCCGCCTGGTGGCAGGGTGATAAACCGGCTGAATTTAGCGTGCTAATGAAAAAGCCGGGCTTTTATTTGTCTGAGCGTGAATATGTCGCTGACTTGCGTGCGGCAACCGACATTAAAGAACACCATCGTTATCCGTTGACCTGGATAATGGAAGCCGCTGATGATATCTCATACTGTATTGCCGACCTGGATGATGCCGTCGAGAAAGATATCTTTGATGTCGAAACCCTCTATAAATATTTGTTAAAAGCCTGGGGCACGGTAAACAATGGTGATGCCTTTAGTCGCACTATTGGTGAGGCGTGGAAAGAGGCCAATCAGAAAAAACGCCGCAGTATTAGTGACCAGTTTTTCATGTCATTACGGGTTAACGTCCAGAATGTGCTGGTAAGTCATGCGGTCCGTCGTTTTGTCGACAACCTTCCCGCTATTTTTGAGGGCGATTTTAATCACGCGTTGCTCGAAGATGATGGCGAAGAAGGGCGGTTACTGAATCTTTTTAAAACCGTGGCGCGCCAGCAAGTGTTTAATCACCCGGAAGTTGAACAGTTGGAATTGCAGGGATATCGCGTAATCAAAGGGCTGCTGGAAATATATCAATCCCTGATGCTGCTGGACTATGAGCAATTCACCTCGCTGATGAATGACGATTTTCTGGCGAAACATCCGATTGAAACCCGGTTATTCCACAAGCTTTCCGGTAAACATCGAAAAGCTTATCAGCAGCAGATGCGTGCTTTAATTGTCGAACACAAATATCAACGCTTGTTGTGGGAACGTTATTATCGCTCACGATTGATTCAGGACTATATCAGCGGTATGACTGATAATTATGCGTGGGATGAGTATCGCCGTTTGATGGCAGTGGAATAAGCGGAGTTTTGTAAAGATGAAGAATAAATTTTTACCTTTGCCCAAAACT
>OBJT01000386.1_pt1 | contig 11536 bp, 9 predicted proteins | sample 1519861 | NCBI WGS metagenome assembly OBJT01 (sample SAMN02401118, study PRJEB22541) | soil metagenome, isolate JX
AAACAACTCGCCATCACTCGCGTCATTATTTCGCACCGAGAAAGCACCCTTGCGACTGCAGACAGGATCATCGTTTTAAAAGATAGCAATGTGTCAGTAGGGGGTTGATTGATCTCTTAAACAGGTGGCGCTGAGGCCACCTGTTCAGTTGAGGTATTATGCCTCTAATCCCGCATTATGCATGCCGCGGCGGAGTGTGAAGTTCACACCCATTGTCAGGAACGGGTCCGGTGGATTCCATTCTGGTTTCGGCAGCGAATGCAGATAATCGATGGTTTCGTTGCTTTTACCCGCCAACCAATCGGCTAGCATGGTGCCCATTGCGGTACAACGCACGGTGCCCAAACCGTTACAGCCCAGCGCGCCGTAGACATTCTTGCGCAATTCGCCCCATAAACTAGAACCGTTGCGCGTCATGCCCAGACCGCCACCCCAGGTGTGTTCAAAAGGCACATCTTTCAAGGTTGGGTAACGACGTTCAAACGATTGACGATGCGTCTGGCGATATTTTTCAGTAAAGCCGGGCTTGTGGCGTCCATCTTCGTTAAAGCTAAAGCTGTTACGGATCAGGATACGGTTGTCATGGGTGCGACGTGACGTCGTACCGAACGGATCGGCCGGGATGATGCCCCAGAAATCTTCACCGCCGATGCTGTCCTGCTCAGATTTGGTCAGAGGACGGGTCAGACTACCGTAGGTAAAGATAGGGAAAATCGTGCGCGCACCGAAGCCAAAGTGGGTGCCAAATGCATTGTTCGCGAGGATCAGCTTATCGGCGGTAATGCGACCGGTAGCATGATGCAGCACGATCTGAGGTTCATACTCAATGGCCGTAATCGGCGTCTCTTCATACAGAGTGACGTTGGCTGGCAAGGAATCGGCCAAACCTTTCACCAGGCCAGATGGCTGAACCAGAATGGTGCCCGGCGTGTAGAGCGCTTTACGGTAGAAGCTGGTGCCGAAGATATCTTTCAGCTCGCTACCTTCGATGAGTTTGCACTTTTCACCCAGCGCCTCAAGACCGCCACGATAGGCATTCAATACCGCAATGCCGCTGTCTTCCACCGCTGCCTGATATTTACCGGAATGGCGCATGTGTGCGTCGGTAATATTATGCTCTTCCACCAGATCTTTCAGGATACGCTGGCCTGTTTGATTCAGGTTTAAGATGTTACGCGCCACCGCTTTATCACCAATATAGTCTGGCGCGCTGATGTCATGCGGCACATCAATCAAGAAACCGGCATTTCGCCCGGAAGTACCAAAACCAACCTGCTGCGCTTCTACCAAAATCACCTGATCGTCAGGGAAGTTCAGCGCCAGACGACGTGCAGCGGCCAGACCAGCAAACCCACCACCAATCACCACCCACGGTGCTTTGGCATCACCGACCAGCGCCGGTTTTGGAATGCGCTTTTGGCTGGTATGGAACCAGCCAGGCGTAGGATCGTCTGAAGGCAGCGCATCAATACGCAGCAGCGATTCAGGATCGCTTGGCACACTGTCTGTTAACAATGTTGCGCTACCGCCAGCGGCAATCACACCGGCACCGATTCCTGTGCCAACCAACAATTTCCTTCTGGAAATACCCATGAAAAAAAGACTCCTCGATGCAGATAAGTTGTTCTAAAAATTGCCTTCGCTGACTGAATTCGGGGCAGATAGCGACGTAATGCATTGCTTAAAAATGTGTGTCTAATGTTTCTAGGTATATTTCATGTATACATGATGTATTCAGATTATTTCGATTTGTAAAATCCGTGTCAACCCTGTTTTATGTAGGTGATGAAAATGGGATCGTAGTGATAGCCTTTTTTTGTTCAGCTTAAAGGGCATAGCAGTGAGGGTTGCGAGGATCTTTAGTCAGAGGAGAGCACTAGGCAGAGAGCCAACACCGCTGTGAAGGCGGTAAAAGTTGGCTCCTAGAAAGATGGGAAATGAGGGGAGAAGGTATCGAAAAGCGGCTAATTTACTATAAAGTCCGCGTGCCGGAACTTAGCTGGCATCAAAAATCACATACAGTTTCCGCATAGTGCTCTCAATCACCCAAGTGCCTTCGGTGTTGGCTTCAAAAAAGAAGGAATCACCCGGTTTGAAGTTGAGCATTGCTTCACCGTCTGGTGTAAACGAGCCGGTGCCGTTTAGGAAGTGCATAATTTCAGCCTGTTTAACCGAACGGCGATACGATCCTACCGCGCATTCAAAAATACCGGTATCGATGTCTTCTTTACCCGGAATCACCTTTTGGATGCCAGACAAGGCAATGCTCCCGCTACCCGGCAAGCCCTCAACATTACCCCAGGAGTCCATCTCTTTAATCGCGGCGGGCTGTTCGATTTTCTGCACTTTCATCAGTTCTTGTTCCTGTAATAAGTGACAAACGGCACCCGCCACAACGGCAGAGTGCATTGGAGAAGAAATTCAATTTAGATTAAGGGATTGCAGTAAAACCTGAGGGTGCTTATTGCCGCGGGAATAACATATTCAGATGATTATTCGCGCGGCTTTGGCAGAAACTTTTGTATAACCGTCATACTTAAAAGTGCAGGTGTGTTGGTAGCGCTCATTCACCCCCGGTCACTTACCTGAGCCGATTCCTGGGCGTGCGTGCTGTTCTAAGGCAGCATCATTCAACTAAGCGTTTGGCAGCATGAACAGGGCTGAGCAACGGTATTGCCTAGAACACGGCGCAGGAAATCTTGCGTGCGCGCTTCTTGTGGTCGCAGTAACAGATTATCAGCAGGACCTTGCTCCACAATCTGTCCGCTATGCAGGAAGCAGACGCGATCAGCCACTTCACGGGCAAATTGCATTTCATGCGTTACCACGATCATGGTCATCCCTTCACGGGCGAGATTGCGCATGACCTGCAGCACTTCACCCACTAATTCGGGATCAAGCGCAGAAGTGGGCTCATCAAACAGAATCGCTTTGGGTTGCAGGGCCAGCGTGCGGGCAATCGCCACGCGCTGTTGCTGACCGCCGGATAGCTGGGTCGGCCATGCATTGATTTTTTCGGCTAGACCCACCATCGCCAGTAAATCTTTGGCGCGCTTTTCCGCCACGTTGCGGGATTCTCCGTTGACGTGAATCGGTCCTTCCATCACGTTTTCCAGCACGCTGCGATGTGGGAAGAGGTTAAAGCGCTGAAACACCATGCCGATCTGACGTCGCAAGTCGTTAATGCTTTTATGCTTATTGTTGACGCGCTGCCCCAGCACGGTGATGTCGCCGCCTTCGTAAGTTTCAAGGCCGTTGATGCAGCGCAGAATGGTTGATTTACCTGAACCCGAGGGGCCAATCAGGCAAACCACTTCGCCTTCACTGACCTTGAAACTCACGCCCTTCAGCACCTCAATGGGGCCGAATTTTTTGTGTACTTCATGAATTTCAATCATCTTAAGCCCCTTTCATCTGACGTTTTTCCAGCTTCTTGGTGAGTGCCAGTAACGGCATGCAAAGCACCAGATACAGCAGTGCCACCAGCGTGTACACCGTAGTGTTATCGAACGTTGATGCGGCGATAAGTTGGCCCTGACGCGTCATTTCCGTCACTGCGATGGTCGATGCCAGCGCAGAATCTTTGAGCATCATCACTAACGTATTGCTGAACGGCGGTAGGGCAACATGAAATGCCTGAGGCAGCACCACACGGCGCATGGCTTTTCCATAACTCATTCCCATCGAACGCGCGGCTTCAAGCTGACCGCGATCTACCGATTCAATGCCCGCGCGGAAGATTTCCGCGATGTAAGTGGAAAAGCAAAAGGCAATCCCAATCACACTGGCCTGAAACGAGGTGAGGGTGATGCCAATATCAGGAAAGACAAAATAGATATAAAACAACACCACAATCATCGGCAGACCGCGTGTAATGTTAATAATGGTGGCGATGGGCCATGAAATAATTTTCCACGGACACATTTTGGCTGCGGCAAAAATCAACCCTAATGGCGTACTGATAATCAGAGACAAAAGGGTGATGTAGATCGTCATTTCCGCCCCTTGCAATAAAAAGGGCAGATATTGGTGGATGCTGCTCCAGTCCATTGTTTTCTCCTGGTTCGTGGTGTCACCGTAAAATCGGGCGACAATTTCATTATAATGAATATCGTTGATAGCAAATCGCTGTCAATCTTTACCCTCATTACAGAGATAGCATTTACTTATTACGCTCATACGAACAAGCTATAGGTGTGATAATTAGTGAAATCAAAGGCTTTATAGATAATTTGTGAGTTGGCGCATTTTCGTTAAATAAATCGTTGACAGCGGGTGTGTGATTTTCATTATAGTGAAAAAGAGCGTTATTCCTTTCATTGCACCCAGGAGTGAGTCATGTCTACTATTCGTTCCCCGTTAATGATCCTCGGCCTTATGGCTGCGTTGAGTTTTAATGCCAGTGCAGCGGTGTTAACCGCAGGTTCACCGCCATCGAGTGCACCTACCACCTTCCTGAATACACAAACGGGCAAGATTGAGGGTTTTATGCCGGATGTGGCCGCAGAAGTGGCTAAACGTGAGCATTTGGACATTCAATACAGCGCAATCCCTTTTTCCACGCTGATACAATCTGTTATTGCGGGCAAGATCGACATGATTGTGGCGGGAATGACACCCACTAAAGAGCGCGCCAAACGTATTACTTTCTCTCAGCCCGTGACCGCTTTTGGTGCCGGGCTGATCGTGCGTGATGACAACAAAAAAACCTTCAACTCCTGGCAGGATCTTAAGGGGGAGGTGGTCGGGACCATGGCCGGTACGGATTACACGCAGAGCTTGATGGCCAGCGGCATCGCCAAAGAGGTCAAGGTCTATGACAGCCCGGCGGATTTGACACGAGACTTGTCATTGGGTCGTGTTGCTGCCGGATTAAATGACTATCCGATATTAAAAGCGCAGGAAAAGGCGGGTGGATTAAAAGGTATGCACGTAGTGGATGGTTATAAACCTGAGACCGTTTCACCGATGGCGTTTGGCGTGAAGAAAGGCAATGACGCATTAGTGGCGCAGATCAATAGCGCGTTGACCAGCATGAAAGAAGACGGCACTTTGCAGACCATTAAAACCAAATGGGGCATGCCCTGATTCATGACACCTTTGAGCTCAGTTAACAGGGATGCGAATGGAATTTAGCAGATGAAAAAAGAATCAATCATCAAAGGGGAGTCAGGCGCGCAGGAAGCGGACATCGGCTCTCGCGTGAAACGTGTGCGTAAAGCACGGAATATGACCATCACTGAGCTGGCGCTCCTGGCGAATGTCTCCGCGGGTGCCATCAGTCAGATCGAACGCAATCTAACGAATCCCACGGTGCGCGTGCTGGAACAGCTGCGTTTGGTATTAAAAGTTCCCCTTTCGGCTTTTCTGGAAGAAGTCGAAACTGACTCTCGTGGTGCTGAGCATTTTGTCAGGCGCGCTGCCGAACGCCCGCACTTTAACGTTGGTAAGCAGGGGATTTCAAAGCAGATGCTCTCTCCCTCGGGCGATCACGATTTGCAGTTTATGTTCATCAATATCCCGGCAGGCGTGCAGTCCGCTGAGATGTTGATGGGTAAAGGGGAGAAAGCAGGCTTAGTCATGGCGGGTGAACTGACGCTGGAGATAGACGGTGACACAGTGCTTTTGACGCCCGGTGACAGTTTTCAATTCCAGAGCCATCTCCCGCACAACATTTTTAACCCGACGTCCAGTGACGCCACCGTGTTGTGGATCATGCATATTTCCTCTGAGCAACATTTATAAAGGTCAGGATTAAACATCATGCGCATCAACGTGAATACCGTAGCAGACAGTGAAACCTTCCCCAGTGCGGTGGATGTCATCGTCATTGGCGGCGGGATCATCGGCACTTCCGTCAGTTATGAACTGGCAAAGCAGGGCGTTTCCGTTGCGCTGTTTGAAAAAGGCGTAATCGGCGGCGAACAGTCGGGACGAAACTGGGGCTGGGTCCGTCAGCAAAACCGCGATTTGTATGAGCTGCCGATGGCAATCCGCAGCTTACAGCGTTGGGAAGCGTTGAGCGGTGAAATCGGGCTTGATCTTGGCTTCAGCCGCCAGGGAATCACCTACGGCACATTGAGTGAAGCGGATGTTGCACGCTGGGAAGCATGGGGAAAACAGGCGAAACAGATTGGATTCGTCAGCCATCTTATGACGGCGAAAGAAACGCGCGATCGGATTGGTGATGACACACCTTGGGTGGGCGGCGTGTGGTCACCGACTGATGCGCGCGCTGAACCCTCAATGGCGGCTCCGGCGATAGCCACCGGTGCCAAGAATCTGGGTGCCTCAGTGCATCAAAACTGTGCGGTGCGCGGGCTTGATATCAGCGGTGGTCGTGTTACCGGCGTGTGGACAGAGCGTGGATTGGTAAAAGCCAATCGGGTCATTTGCTGTGGCGGTGCCTGGAGTTCGCGATTCTGCAAGCAATACGGCATCGAATTGCCAGCCGCAAATATTTTAGGTTCGGCGTTTAAAACCACGACGGCGCCAGAAGTGATCAAGGGCAGCCTCAGTGCTGGCGGTTTGTGCATACGTCGACGTCAGGATGGCAGCTATACCGTCGCGTTGTCGGGACGCGGACAGATTGATTTGGCACCGCAAAACATCCGCTACGCCACGAAGTTCTACCCGATGTTTCGAAGCAAAATTGCCAAAAAACTCAAAGTTCGCCTAAACGGTTCATTCTTTAACGGCCCGGAAGCCGCCGGCTCCTGGACCAACCAAAGTGTCTCGCCGTTTGAGAAGATTCGTGTGCTGGATCCTGCAGCAGATAACGCGATTGTGCAGGAAGCGATGCAGATGCTGGTAAAACTCTATCCTCAACTCAACGGAATTAAAGTCGATCATGCGTGGGGGGGCTGGATAGACACCACGCCCGATCTCGTGCCGGTTATCGATGAAATGGCGAGTGTTCCGGGCCTGTTCATCGCATCTGGCTTCAGTGGGCACGGTTTTGGTATTGGCCCCGGCGCAGGTTTACTGTGTGCGCAGATGGTCAACAACCAACCGCTGTATACCGATGCCTCGCCATACAGTCTGACGCGCTTTGCGAAGGGTAATGCCATCCGCGAACCACAGATGATGTAATGCGCGCAAAAATGCAGTCACGGCTTAACGGTCGTGGCTTGCAGATGTGCGATGATATTCGCCCACAAGTGTTGAAGTCTCTTAGCTACATCTCTGTTTTCGAGTTAGGTTTTGCTTAATGTATGACGGCCAGAAGTCGGTGCTCCTTCATGTAGAACCGCTTCTGGGGCAGAAAGGGTGACTGAAAATTCACCGGTGGCGACTCATGGTTTTTGATCCGACAGTATGGAGTTCATATTCCCTCTTAAGCGCATTCTGGAGAGGGCGACCTAAGGCATTGTCGCCGATTCATTTTCATTAGCGCTTAATCATTGACCACAAAATCTATACTGTCGCGCAAAAATCGTAATGTCACACGTCCAGACGATGAATCACGTTCACAAACTCGTGTACGCCACTGTTAATCTCGCGCAGGCTGCGTGATAGCACGCCGATTTTATCCTGTTCAGTGACCACAAACTGTTTCACCTCTTCCAGTTGTTGATCCATTTGCTGAATCAATCGAGCATTGTGCTCCACCACTTGCGTAATTTTCTTGGTGGCGCTGGAGGTCGATGCCGCCAGTCTTCGGACTTCATCCGCAACCACGCTGAAGCCACGTCCAGCCTCACCAGCACGTGCTGCCTCAATGGCGGCATTGAGCGCCAGAATGTTGGTTTGTGATGCGATCAGGTTAATCGTCTCGACCACTTCATTGATGCTTTTCGCTGATTCATTAAGCTGCACACCAATTTCTGAAGCCGCATTTACCTGCACGCCAACTAAGCCAGAATTACGAATAGTCTCTTCCAGCACTTCGTTGGCGTTATCGGTGATTTGCGATGTCTGTCCTGAGGTCGTGAGGGCGATATCTGCCACACGCTTGGCGGCTTCAACGCGCGCGGTAATGTCCGAGGCAATTTTGATGACCTTATAGACTTTTCCCTCCGCATCTAACACCGGGTTATAGCTGGCTTCTAACCAGATGCGCTCGCCACCTGCGGTTTTGCGCTCGAAGCGTCCGACAAAGTGCTGACCTTTGCTGATCTTGCGCCAGAAATCCGGGTTTTCACGATAAAAATTGTCGAAACAGAAGAGGCGATGATGCTGACCCAAAATCGTTTTCAGCTCATAACCCATATGGGTGAGGAAATTGGCATTGGCCGTGAGGATATGGCCATCGGGCGTAAATTCGATCACCGCCATGGATCGATCCAACGCAGTAATCACCGCCTCTTTTTGCTCCAGTTCCTGATGACGTTCGGTGATGTCGGTGGCGACTTTAATCACCTTGTACACTTTGCCTTTGTCATCACTCACCGGAAAATAAGTGGCGCTCAAATAAAAACGCTGACGCTGTTTGTTATAGCGTTCGAAAATGCCGGTTGCCGACTCACCTGACGCCAGACTTTGCCAGAAAGCATAATATTCAGAGGATTGCGCATAAGTTGGGCTACAAAAAATGCGGTGATGCTGCCCTTGAATTTCATGCAGTGTGTAACCGGTAACGTCGAGAAATTGCTGATTGGCGCTGAGAATTTCCCCTGCGGGCGTAAACTCAATCCATGCCACATGATGCTTTATCGCATTGATATCCTTAATAACATCGCCACTTTTATAAAATGGCAGAGAAAGGCTGGATTTCTTCACCCCAAACATGTGTGACCTCAGGCAAGATTATGTCGTTGAACATAAGGCGTGCAGCTTTAGCTGCTCCGCTGGCTTTCCCTTAACCGGACACTTCACCTTGCGATGGTGCCTCTTTGCGCGAGCGCAGGTCGGGTTTGTAATGGTTATGCTTTGCCTGATGTTGTCATAAACGAACCGGCGCTGGCTCGTGTCGTACTGTGCACCTTCAGTTATCGGCGGAGTGTTTAAAAGATTTAATTAAAATGCATGTCATCAGATGAAAAAAAGGCAACCATAGCAGCGGCCCCTTATTCTCTTTAGACCATTCGATGCAAAAGTTCCACATCAAAATGGGGCGAACTATCACCGGGTAATGGCACTAACCCGCCTTTCACACGGCATACCTCTTTAATTAATTCGGTACTGGCAAGGGTTTTAGGTGCGCCATCAAAACATAAACGCCCCTTGTTTAATAAGGCGATGCGATCCGCTATCAACATCGCCTGATTGAGGTTGTGAATGGACATGATGATGGTGACATCGAGATAAAGCTCTCGCCTTGCCGCAATGTCACAGCGGCAAGGTGAGGGCTATCATTAATCTAACTGTTGAGCTATCGCACTGTACATTAGAGCAGCTTCCAAAGGCTGTGCGCTGAATGAAGGCTCGGCTTGTGGCCAGGTTGACCACTGTACGATCACCAGATTTTCGGCGCGATTAACCATAATGATTTGGCCATAAATCCCCAGAGCCCACAGCGAGTGCTGCAATCCTTCAGCCGGCGAGGGAACCACATGTTGCGCATTGGCCGGTATGGCATTGTTCCACCACTGATAACCGTAAAGGCCATCTGGGTGGGCAGGGCTGACGGAGTGTTGTGCCTGGGTCCAGTTGGCGGCGTCATTCACCCAGTTGGCTGGCAAAATCTGTTTGCCATTCGGCAGACGTCCATCACGCAGAATGAACTCGCCAAACCGCGCCCAATCTTCCAAGGTGGCATTGAAACCGTGGGCGCCGACATCGTGTTTTCCGGGCTGATAGGCATGCCACACACCATCACTGGCCATACCGTTGGGTTGCCACAAGGTTTGCTGTAGGTAAGCGGCCAGGGACATGCCGGTAGCGCGTTCCAGCACATCCCCCAAGAGCCATGCGCCACCGGATGAGTATGACCACTGCTCACCCGCCGGATGTGCGCGTTTCAAATGGGTGACGATATTGCGGACGCAATCGTAGGTACCAGCCTGTGCTTCGCACTGGGTCAGTTGGGCAAAGTCAGATTTCGGATTGGTGTAATCCTCATTCCAGGCCACCCCGGAGGTATGCTGTATCAACTGTTTAAGGGTGACGCCGTCCCAGGCTGTCCCTTTCAAGTCAGGTTCATAAGCCGTAACCTTGTCATCCAGTGAATGTATTTTGCCCTGCCTGATGGCGACACCCACCAAAGTAGACACCACAGATTTGCCTACTGAACGTGAGGTCCACAACGTGCTGTCTGTGTTGCCTTCGGCAAAATATTTGTACGCGACCTTGCCATTTTTCAGCACCAGCATCCCCGCGACATTTTCACGCTTCAAATAGTCCGCGAGGTGATAGATGTTGCCATTGATTTGATAACGCGCGTCAACCAGCGTTTTATCCGCATGGGCTAGCGGCGTAGAAGGGCCGTGGCGAAACACATCCCCGGCATAGTTGCGATAGTCATTGCGGAATCCCACCACGCGATCTTTTTGATTCCAATTAAGCATGTCGTGGGTATCTGGCAAGTGCTGATCAAAGGGGGTCGGACAGGCGCTCAGCGTGATGCTGCCGCAGTCCGTTGCGGCAGTTGCATAGCCGCAGACAAACAATGAAAAGGAGAGCAACAGAGGTTTGAACGGGGTACGTCGTTTCATAGAGGATGCCTTGATTGTGCTGTTAATCGTGCGGCGAGTATAGAAAGTGGCGGGCACAGGTTAAAATCAGCTTCTGGGGGAAAATCCCCCGTAAAATCATCTGGAGATGGCTAATGAATGCGCTGCGTTACTCCCTTTCACAAATTGAAGCCTTTGCCGCGATAGCGGAGTGCGGCACTGTTTCGCGCGCCGCAGAGAAACTGGGCAAAGATCGCACCACCGTACGTGATTTGCTTGATTACCTCGAGGATGCGCTGGGCTACACGTTGTTTCTGCGGGAGGGACGCAGATTGTCCCTGACAGCCAAAGGCGAGCAATTGCACCGCCAGGCGCATCTATTGGTTCGGCAGGCGCATGCGTTTGAATCCTATGCGCGCACGTTGCCCGAGGCGCGCATGGAACACATCACTCTGGTCTACGATCCTTTTGTTCCCCAGGCATTCTTGCAGGATCTGATTACTGAATTCAGTGCTGCACAGGTGCGCTTAAGCCTCTGGTGCGCTTCGCGCGCTGAAGCGGAAGCGGCGCTGAAAGCGGGCAACGCGGATGTGGCTATTTGTCAGGCGGTCAACCGCACTTTAGGCAATGAGTTGGAGTGGAGCGCGTTAGGTGCGATTGAACTGAACTTCTATGCTGCCAAAACCTTGTTTACTAACCAATCCCTGCCGCTGACACTTCTTAACCTGGCGTTAGAACCGCAATTGGTGATGCATGCACACGCTGATGAGCAGATCACACAGCGCCTGCAAATTTCGGGACAATCGCTGTTTATCAATGAGCGAATCATGTTGCAGAGTCTGATGGAGCAGGGACAGGGTTGGGGGTTTTTACCCACCCATTTTCAGGCAGAGAAATGGGATCAGGTGCAGGCACTGTCCACGGAGGTCGGCCATCAGGGACTTCACCTTACGCTGGTGACACTCTGGGCACCAGGCGCGAAA
>OBJT01000387.1_pt1 | contig 11528 bp, 9 predicted proteins | sample 1519861 | NCBI WGS metagenome assembly OBJT01 (sample SAMN02401118, study PRJEB22541) | soil metagenome, isolate JX
AAGGTGAGGTGAAAATAGTGGCCCAGGACATCTCCATTCCACCCGATTCTTTTATTCATCGCTGCCTCGATAATGTCACGCAGTTAATTCCTGGCTCGGTGGGGGTGTTTTACCTGGTGGATAATCAGCTAATACCTCACACGCATCTGTTATCGGGCATCTCGCCTCAGACCCACCAAACCTACATCGATGGTTTTCTGGGATTGGATCCGCTGCATCCGCAACACTTCGCCAAACTGCCAGTGAGTTTTGTTGGGCTGGACGATGCCTTTCGCAAAAGCGTCTATTACCGTCAGTTCATGAAACCCCATGAAATGGGCGATATGAGCGAAATCTTTGTGCGTAAGAATCGTAAAATTGTCGCGGGTTTATCGCTGATGCGCGACAAACCCTTTACCGTGGCCGAACGTATGCGTTTGCGTGCAACCTTGCCGTTGATTGAACTGGCTACCGAAGAATTGTTGCCGCATAACGAGGAGCAGCGTTTAACGCCGAAAGAGCAGGTCATTGTCGATATGATTCGAGAAGGGGCATGCAACAAACGCATCGCCAATTATCTGGATATTTCGCTCTCAACGGTCAAAACCCATCTCCGTAATATCTTCAATAAAACCCATGTCAGTAACCGCACGGAGCTGCTGCGTGCGGTGAATGCCAGTTGGTACGGTGAGCGCGCCAGTTAATGGCGCGTGATTATCTCTTAGTAGCGCACCATGACAGATTTCAACTCGGTGTAATCATCAATAAAAGCACTGCCAAATTCGCGTCCGATGCCCGAACCTTTCATGCCGCCAAAGGGTACGGCAGGATCGAGAAATGTGTGCATGTTGACCCAAACCATGCCTGCCTCCAGACGTTCACTAAAGCGCAGGGCGTGGCTGAGATTATGCGACCAGACGCTGGCAGCCAAGCCGAAAGGCGAGCTGTTGATGGCTTCAAGCGCCGCTTCGGCATCCTGATAGGCAATAAAACTCCCTACCGGACCAAACGTCTCTTCTTTCATTAAGGTGCTGTTAGCGGATGCCACTCGAATCGCGGTGGGCTGGAGATAGCAGCCTATACGGTCGAACACCTTGCCGCCGCTGACAATCTCGTCGCCTTCACTGCGTGCCACGTCAATTAAGCGCAGAATTTTTTCCTGCTGTGCTTTGTTCGCCAGAGGTCCAAACTGCGTCTCATCATCCAGAGGATCGCCAGGCAGGATCGCTTCAAGACGCTGGCTGATTGCGCTCATCACTGCATCGATTTTGCTTTCAGGCAGCCAGAAGCATTCTGCAGCCGCGCAAATCTGCCCTTGATTGAGGTAGCCTGCTTCCATAATGCCATTCACCATCTCATCGACACTAAGATCGTCGAGGAACAGTGCGGCATTTTTACCCCCCAACTCTAGCGTAACGCGCTTACCTTGGGCACTGGCGGCTTGTCCTACCGCTTTGCCGGTCGGCACTGAACCGGTAAAACTCACCTTGGCGCAGTCGGGGTGGTTGATCAGTGCCGGGCCGAGTTCGGCTCCCAATCCGTTAACCACATTGAGAACACCTGCCGGGAAACCGCATTCGGTGGCCAATTCTGCTAGTTTCAGCAGCGTCAGTGGGGTGTACTCGCTTGGCTTCACTACCACTGTACAACCGCAGACCAGCGCAGCGGCCAGCTTCCAGACCGCGATCATGATGGAGAAATTCCACGGAATAATTGCGACCACCACGCCGAGTGGCTGACGTCGGGTAAAAGCGGTGTACTTCTCGCCATTAAAAGAGGGCAGAGAGACATCCAGCGTTTCACCATTGATTTTGCCGGCCCAGCCAGCGAAATAGCGCAGGAATGCGACAGATTGATCGATCTCCAGCATACGTGCCAGTTGAATGGTTTTGCCTGAACAAACACTTTCAAGTTGCGCCAAAGTTTCACGCTGCTCAGCTAATTTATCCGCCAGCTTAAGCAGCAGTGCACCACGCTGCAGAGTCGGCATGTTCTGCCAGCTGTTAAAAGCATTTTTTGCGGTCAGCATAGCCTGATCGGCTTGTGCCACGCTGGCGCTATTGAGCGTCACCAGTGTCGCATCATTGGCCGGATTGACGACCGCGAAAGCCGCCCCTTCTCCGCGCTGCGCGGCACCGTTGATGTAACAACTCTGAGTACGTTGCAGGTAAGCACGTACCTCTTCATTTAGTTTGTTGTCTTGCATTTCAGCCTCATGAGCCTGCTCAGGATTGAATTTTCATCACATCACAGTCGTGCACGAGAGAAAATCGGTCATAAGGATGAGTGACATGCGTCGGCACAAAACATGCTGGAAGCGCCTTGGCCTGAGCACGCTTTCCGCACGGGCCAGCGATTGTGCATCTCATGGCGAGGCTGCGTATCAGTTATTGAAGAGGGTTCGGTGCTGTTTTCGATGTTTTTCATCGCGTATAGACAAGGGCTCAGCACTTCATTAACATTGTCCTAGGCTAAACTTTAATTTGAACCAGACCAATGAAGATAAATGGAAAAACAGCGGGTGATATTTTCGACCAGATTCGCGCAATGATCCAGGCAGGAGAACTGGCTCCGGGTACTGTTCTGCCTACTCTACGTGAGCTGGCAAGTGAGCTAGGTATCAACCGTAATACCGTTGCTTTGGCATATAAGCGCCTGACGGACGCGGGTTTTGTCATATCGAGAGGTAGAAACGGCACGGTTGTACGCGAACCCATCGCGGCCATTGATATCGAAGGTAGCGCGCCCGACCTGGTACTGCGCGATCTTGCCAGCGGCAACCCCTCGGCTTCGGTTCTTCCCCCCGTCAGCCAGCTGGCCACGTATATTGCAAATACCCCGGGCCTGTATGGTGAAACCTTGATTCGCCCTAAGCTTGAAACAATAGGCCTTGAATGGCTACAGCCCGATCTGATAACCCCTTTTGATTTAAACCTGACTAACGGCGCTGTTGATGCCGTCGAAAGAGTACTTGCCAGCTACCTGATTGCAGGCGATCGCGTGGCTGTCGAAGATCCCTGTTTTCTCAGCAGCATCAGTACGCTACGGTACAGCCGCCTTGAGGCTGCACCCGTGGCAATCGATGTGGAAGGAATGCAGATTGAGGCGCTGTCACGTCAACTTTCTGCTGGCGTACAGGCAGTGATCATCACGCCTCGCGCCCACAATCCAACCGGTTTTGGTCTCAGTGCAGGCAGGGCTGAAGCTATACGTACCTTGCTGGCAAGTTATCCCCAAGTGCTGGTGATCGTGGACGACCACTTTTCGCTGCTCTCATCACAGGAATATCACCACGTTGTGCCGGCAAATACCCGTAACTGGGTGCTCATCCGTTCGATGTCCAAGTTTCTAGGACCTGATTTACGTATGGCCTTTGTGGCAAGCGATGCGGAAACCTCACAGCGTCTGCGCCAGCGCCTGAATGCCGGAACCAACTGGGTAAGCCATATTCTGCAAGATATGGCAGCTGGTTACATGAGTTCGCCTGGTTTTACGCCATCAATGCTGGCCGCACGTAAGCGTTATCTTGGCCAAAGGCAGCAGCTTGTCAGTGCATTGCAACAACAGGGTGTCACGGTTTCAGGCCATCACGATGGCTTGAACGTGTGGGTTCCGCTGGCACAAAGTAGCTCGACAACGGTTATGCAAATGGCGCACAGGGGCTGGTTGATTCGACCTGGAGAAGGTTTCATCCTGGATAATGCCTGCTCTGGGGTAAGGATCACCGTTTCTGACCTTGATGAACCGGAAACTGAATTAATTGCAAAATCTCTGGCCGGTATTCTGGCACAGCAACCTCAGATTCAAGCCATCAATAGGGCTTGAATATCACTTATGGAGTTCTCTGTAATGCACGTACATTTCATCGTACATGAAGATTTTGAAGCACCGGGTGCTTATGAAACTTGGGCCAGAAATCAGGGCCATGATGTCACTTATTCACGCGTCTACGCAGGCGATACGTTACCCGCAAACGCTGAAGGTATTGATTTCCTGATCGTCATGGGCGGCCCGCAGGATCCTTCCACTACACGTGAAGAATGCCCGCACTTCGATGCGAAAGCTGAGCAGGCGCTGATTGCTTCAGCAGTGAAAACCGACAAAGCTGTCATCGGTATTTGCCTCGGCTCACAACTCATCGGTGAAGCCCTCGGCGCGCCGTTCGCTCACAGCCCTGAAAAAGAGATTGGTAAATTCCCTATCACACTGACGGAAGAAGGCAGCAAGGATGAGATGTTCTCTCATTTTGCCAAGACGCTGGAAGTGGGGCATTGGCACAATGACATGCCGGGTCTGACCCCGGAAGCAAAAATCATCGCTTACAGTGAAGGATGTCCGCGCCAGATCATTTCGTACTCAGATCGCGTGTTCGGTTTTCAGTGCCATATGGAACTGACGCTAGATGTTGTTGACCTGCTGATCGCGCATTCCGAAAAGGACCTGAGCCGCGCCGCAGAATACCGTTTCGTTAACACACCAGAAGAACTTCGCGCACACGATTACAGCGAAATGAATCAGGTTCTGTTTGGGTTCCTGGATAAGTTGCAAGCTCGCTACCAATCCGCTTAAACACAGATGAATGCCCGGAAATTGTTGTCTCTGGGCATTTCCCACTAGAGTCGCCAGTTAGACGGTGAGCCGTCAAACTAGCCTGCTTCAATTAGCCATTATACTGAGTCATGAACGGCTCATGGGCGAGGCGAAAAAGGATGAAGCAAAACAGGCATGAGAGGCGGAAAAGCGCCGTCGATCTAAAGGCGTGGCAAAGTCGTAAAGATATGGTCAGCCATGCAATGAGCATCAGTATTAACTGGTTCATTTTTGTGAACATCAGTTTTGCCCTGATGATTTACTGGCGCAATGTACTTTTTAACGATTTCGACCGCTCACTTCATGTCACCCTTGGCTTCACTGCTATCATCGATAGAACCATGGTCGGGATTATCATTGGCTCACTTTTACTGATGTTGCTGATACGTAAACTGTCAGCTGGCTTTATGCCACTTAGCCTGGCGGTGCTCAGTCTCGTCAGCCTGATGTGGAGCTTTAGCTGTTATCACTTTATCGTCTGGTGGTCACTGCCCTTTGCCTGGCCACTGAGCGTTATCCTGATGCTGACTGCGCTCTCTGCGCTTTATTATCATCCTCCCTCTCTGTTGGCGTTTCTCATTCCTTTATGGATCACCGCGCTGATTGCCAGCATCCAACTCAATCAGGGGCTGAATATTCGGTTCTTTGTTATCTGGCTTATTTTGACGGCGATTCTGATTTACGGACGCCAAATTCTGCTGCGCTGGTTCAATGAAGCCTGGTTGCGATACCAGCAAAACCAGACGCTGGTTGCGCATCTGGAGGTTATTGCTCATCAGGATCCCCTGACAGGCACGGCGAATCGACGCGCGATGGAGAATTTTCTTGAGAAAGCGTCGCTTCATGAGCAGCCTTATGCGCTCATCATGCTCGATGTCGACTATTTCAAACGCTACAACGATTACTACGGCCATCAGGCAGGCGATAGGTGTTTATCGACCGTCGCTGAGATGATCAAAGCATCTGTACGAACACCAGAGGACTTGGTGGCAAGGTATGGTGGAGAGGAGTTCGTGGTTGTACTCCCTGCTGCAGCCATCGATGAAGCCACCCAAGTGGCCGATCGTATTCGCAGCAATATTGCAAAATCATCGCTGCCGCACGTCGCCTCTGAAGTCAGTCAACGGGTTACCGTTACTATGGGCATCGCGCAGACTGATGGCAGTCAAAAGCCCGACGACATCATCGCCCGTGCTGATGAAGCTCTTTACCAGGCAAAGCAGCACGGGCGTAATCGTTGGGTGATTTATCAGGTGCGGGAGTGATTAAACATACTGTCATCTCGCCGTTCAAGAGAAATGAACCCATCAGCCTTACATGTTGTTCAGGCTATTTAATGTCATCATCATTGTGAAAACACCCTCTGGCTACTTAAAATAATCCCTGCCAGTCAGTCAACGCACATTCAAATGACAAGCACGATTTTGCCCTGAATACTGCCTTGGCAGAACCTGACGGTCTTGTGGCCGGAAAGCCGGCGGTCTAACCCAGCGGTGCGTGCGTTTCTCGATATGCTTTTCAGTGGTGGATAACGGGAACGGGGTCACTCCATTAATTGAATGTCTAAGGCGAGCGGGCCGTTATGAGCTGTGAGCTCAGCCTATGGTTAGAAGGATGCTGAACATATTTAACCCGTGGGTTACTGTTTTCAACAGAGGTATGAATGGAATACAAAAAGTCATTGCAGACAATATTGTCAGGTGATCCTGTACGGATGAAAATCCTACATGCGGTTCAAGCACTTGAACTCACTGATGGTTGGATTGGCGCGGGGTTTGTAAGAGATGCTGTTTGGGATCACTTACATGGATATATGCAAAGTCCTGTTTCTGGTGATGTAGATGTCGTCTGGTTTGACTCTGAAAACTGTTCTCCAGAGCTTGATCGCGTCTTAGAAGACAGGCTCAAACAGCAAATACCTTCATTGGACTGGTCAGTAAAGAATCAAGCCAGAATGCATCTACGTAGTGGTGACAATCCCTACACCTCCACGGGCGATGCCCTATTGTACTGGCCTGAAACCGCTACGGCCGTAGCGGTCAGGTTGGGGCCAGAAGGGCTTGATATCACGGCACCCTACGGACTTAGTGACTTGTTTGAACTGCGTCTACGACCAACCGCTGTATTTGAGCGTGAAAAGCTTGATTCTATTAAACAACGAGTCGGCACAAAGAGATGGGTAGAACGCTACCCTAAGCTACAGCTCAACATTTCCACATAACAGCAATATTCACATATCCCATCTCCTGCTGCCCGACCATATTATTGCCCCTCCGTTCCTTGCACCAAGCAGACTAACAACCTGACAGATGCCGACCGCGACCGAACAGCGTTTGATCTCTGCCGCCAGGATGAGCTTCACAGGAAATTAGAAAGGTGCTTTTAATTGTAGATTGGTCGATCTACAATTAATCCTCACTTTCGGAGGAACAAATGAAATCACTTGTTGGCAGGCCCAGAGAATTCGACCCAGAAACATTTCTTAATACCGCGCTGGAATGCTTCTGGCAGAAAGGATATCGGGCAACATCAATGTCTGATCTCATGAAAGCATCAGGTCTTGCCAGCGCCAGTATCTATAAGCTCTACCCGGATAAACGAGCCATCTATCTTGCGGCATTACAGCAATACATGGATGAAGGCATTGCCAGGGGAGCGAAACGCGATGAGGATTTATCGCCAGAAGCTGCCTTACGCGAAACACTCGAATTTGTCGCGCTTTTATCCTCTTCTCCAGGTGGAGAGAAAGGCTGTTTTACCATTGCCGCGGCCAGTGAACTGCTTCCGGGTGATGAAGAGATAAAAAGAAAGGTGGATCATAAATTCAAATCAATAATTAATCAGTTGGAAAGCATATTATGCAAGGGCCAGGCGCAGCAGTGCTTTCGGCGCGATGAAAGCCCGCGAGTTATGGCCATCAGCATTTTTATGATGCTGGAAGGAATGCGAGTTTACGGAAAAATACAGCCTGATATTGACGATCTCAAAAAATGTAACGAATTCATTGTCAGATCGGTGCTTTTAAACAGAAATGTTGATGAAGAAGCATTTTCAAAAAGGCATCAACATGGCTGAAGTCGGCACAATTGTTCGGCGTCGAAAGAGATGGAAAACCATGGTTGTGCTCGAATGTGAAGATGGCATGGCCTTGTGCGGTTGGGTCGATAAAGGAAAGTTTTTTAAAAGACGCTTTCCACTCTCTGAGCTAAAGATATGTATACCTTACTCAAACTTTTGGCCTCTGACATGAAGTGACGTGATGTCCCATTGTCGGGTGACGCTTTCATTTAGTCGCTCCATGGGAATAACCTAAAATGGATACTGACTAACACCTAACCTGAGGCAGTGCATCATGGTTTCCAGGGCAATCAAGTTCGGACCGACCGAATCACCTGCAAAATTTACGGATGTTGAACCTGTTTTTCTTTCTGATGAAACAATATTGGAACGTAAAGCTAACGTTCTGGAAGGGATGAAAAATGAGGGCTTTGACGCTCTCGTCATTTATGCAGATAAAGAGCACGGCGGTAACTTCGAATACCTGACAGGGTTCATCCCGCGTTTCGAAGAGGGACTGTTGATCCTTGATGCCAGTGGGAAAAGTACTGTCGTATTGGGAAATGAAAATCTCAAAATGGCTCGCTTCTCCCGTATTCCCGTCACGCTCGCACACAGCCCGTATTTCTCTCTGCCAAACCAGCCAATGAACAATGAAGCGCCTCTGGAAAATATCCTTAGCGAAGCAGGGCTCAGTACCAAAAGCAAAGTCGGATTGGTCGGCTGGAAGATGTTTACCCCTGCAAAGGGCGACGGTAAAGCCTATATTGAACTGCCGTATTTCATTGTAGAGGCGGTGAAACGCGCGCTGAAGCCAGATGCTGCACTTGTAAACGCAGCCCACCTGTTTATTGGTGGCAAAAGTGGAGCCAGGGCGATCTGTAATGCGAATGAAATTGCGCACTATGAGTATGGAGCCAATCTTTCCTCAAACTGCATTCTGGATGCGCTGAACGCAGTCGAAGTGGGTGTGCGTGAAGTGGATCTTGGCGCCTGTTTGAGTGCTGAGGGCCAGTACAATACCGTGGTTTCCATTGCTGCGACCGGTAGCCGTTTTGATAAAGCGAACCTCTATCCGACTTATAAAAAGGTGCAGAAGGGCGACCCACTCTCTCTGACCACGGGTTTTAAAGGCGGCCTTTCTAGCAGAACCGGCTTCGTCATTGCCGAAGAAAGTGAACTCCCGGACGCGCAAAAAGACTGGCTTGATCGTGTTGCTAAACCTTATTTCTCAGCCGTGGTAGCCTGGCTAGAAAATATTCAGACAGGAATGAGTGGAGGAGCGCTTTATAATCTGGTCGAAGAAGTTTTACCTAAAGAACGTTATGGCTGGCACCTGAATCCGGGCCATCTGGTATCTGATGAAGAATGGATGTCTTCTCCGATTTACCACGATTCTGTAGAGGTTCTGAAAAGTGGCATGATCATGCAAATTGATATCATTCCCTCTGTGCCGGGCTATACAGGTGTGAGCGCAGAAGAGTGTGTGGTGTTGGCGAATAGTACTTTGCAGGCAGAAATCCGCGCCGCTTACCCAGCACTCTGGAATCGTATCAATAAGCGTCGTCATTATCTCAAAGCAGTCATTGGTATTGAACTCAGTGATGAAGTTTTACCCTTATCAAACACCGTTGCTTACTTACGCCCATTCCTTCTCGCGAAAAATCATTCGTTGAGCGTGGACAAGTAATTTCGGCAATCCGCAGACGAGCGGTTATTTTCTGCCGCATTGAAAATGAATGAGGTATGTTTTCGCATTGGCTGAAAATGAGAACAGAGATTAGCGGGCAAATTTTCGAGATGCCAGTACGCAAGCAATGACGCATAGGGTGGTGGCTATCATTGCTGGGCTGATTTCTTCATGAAGCAGGACGGCCGAAAGTGCCAGGGCAAAAAATGGCTGAATGAGCTGCAACTGTCCGACTGCCGCTGTGCCACCTAGCGCAAGGCCTTTGTACCAGAAAATAAAACCAATCAGCATGCTGAAAAGACTGACGTAACCCAGGGCTAGCCACGCCGTCATGCTGACGCCAGCAAGCGAGGAAGGCATCATCAGCAGGGTTGCCGGGAGCATAAAGGGGAGAGATATGACCAAGGCCCAACTGATGACCTGCCAGCCGCCTAATTGTTTGGTCAGCTTCGCGCCTTCGGCATACCCGAGCCCACATACTATTATGGCCGCCAGCATCAGTAAGTCACCCGCTAGTGAAACCGTGCCGTTTTGGGCCAGAGCAAAGCCGCAAACCAGCAGGCTACCCAATAGGGAGAAGAACCAAAATGCCGGGCGCGGTTGTTCTCCTCCACGCAGCACCCCAAAAATGGCGGTGGACAGCGGCAGCAGGCCTAGAAACACAATCGAGTGTGATGCCGTAACGTGCTGAAGCGCCAGAGCGGTAAAAAGCGGAAAACCGACAACGACGCCAAAAGATACGATAATCAATGAACCCAACTGACGGCCCGTTGGGCGTTTTTCCCGCAACATTCGAAGCATGCAAAGCGCAACCAACCCAGCAATCGCAGCGCGCGTGTAGGTAAGGAGAAAAGGATTGAAATACTGCACAGCCATTCGGGTTGCTGGGAGCGAACCGCTGAATATCAGAACACCCATGAAACCGTTAAACCAGCCGCTTAAAGCGCTGGATGATTCGTATCTACTCACCATCTACCTCTAATCAGGGTTGATAATTCGCTCCTTAAGGGGAACGATTGACCTCGTCGAGGGTAAAGTAGACAATCCATTACAATCAAATAATTGTAATGGATACAATTCCATGAAGGCACGCTACAAAGCGTTGGTCGATGATTTCTCCACTCAGATCCGCGAAGGGATACTGGCGGCGGGCCATCGTCTGCCTACACACAGGCAACTTGCCAGTAAAGAGCGGATCTCATTGGCGACGGCGACGCGGGTCTATGCTGAACTGGAAGGGATGGGTCTGGTCAGCGGCGAGGCCGGACGAGGCACCTTCGTCCGGGAGATTACGCTTCATCCTCATCTGGGTGTCGATCAGCTTGTTGTGGCGAATGACATGATCGATCTGAATTTCAACTATCCCTCTCTGCCTGAGCAAGCTTCGCTGCTGCGCGATGCGCTACGGAAGCTGACCACAACAGGCGACATCGAGTCATTCCTACGCTATACGCCGCATGGAGGCCGCTTGCAGGAGCGCGCTACGATCGCCCGCTATTTGTCTGGGCTGGGACTTAACCCTGGCGCAGAGGATGTTCTTATCGTCAATGGCGCTCAACAAGGGCTTTCCGTTGCACTCAGCGCGCTCCTTAAACCTGGCGATGTTGTGGCGGTTGATGCGCTGACGTATCCGGGATTCAGGAGTCTGGCAGAATTCAGCCATCTGGAACTTGCCGCCGTGTCATCAACGCCGCACGGCCCTGACTTTGAACAGCTGGTGAAACTGTGTGAAAAACGTCGGGTAAAAGCGATTTACACGATGCCCACGCTCCACAACCCACTTGGCTGGGTCCTGAGTCACGAGCAGCGCACTGAACTCGTCAGGATTGCCCGACAATACGATCTGTTGATCATTGAAGATGCGGCTTATGCCTATTTAATTCCGGATGCGCCTGCACCGCTGTGGTCCTATGCGCCCGAGAGAACCGTTTACGTCAACGGGTTTTCTAAAAACGTGGCGGCAGGGCTTCGTGTAGGCATGATTGTCTGTTCTGAAAACACACGTGCGGCGCTGGAGCGAGCGATTAGGCTGAGCACCTGGAATACGCCCTCACTCATGACGGCAATCGTCTGCGGCTGGATTGACGACGGTACCGTTAGCAGGCTTGAAACACTCAAGCGGCTGGAAGCAAGAGACCGGCAAACACTGGCGCGGAGCATTTTTCATGGCATGCCTTACATTAGCCACCCGGCCTCCTATTTCCTCTGGCTG
>OBJT01000389.1_pt1 | contig 11506 bp, 12 predicted proteins | sample 1519861 | NCBI WGS metagenome assembly OBJT01 (sample SAMN02401118, study PRJEB22541) | soil metagenome, isolate JX
TTGTGGGTTTCATAGGACACTTTATCGGACTTGGGCATCCGCGCGGGTAACTGGTTCCACAGCAAATACGCCGGGGCTAAAGACATGGTGTGGTTCGAGCAGGGGTACGCAAAATCTCCCTTTTCGAACAGATTGCCTTCCAACACCACTGAAGCGTGCCAATCCAAAGAGGCGCGCGCCAACAAGCGAGGATCGTGTTGAGAGGCCAATATCTCCACAGCGTGTTGGGCTTGCACCGTTTCAAAAGGAAAACGGTCGAACCGCTCCCAAAAATCAAGGTGATCTTTATCCAACAGCAGTTGGCTTAACATTAAAAGCGCGCGGGTTTGCGCCACAGAAGTGGGGTCCATATCCGTCAGAACATGGTTCAAAAAGTTAACCCGGGTGTGAAGGCTTGAAGGCGTCATAAAAATGTTTTTGCAGGTGTCTGTTCATTTTATCAAAGAAAGTTAATATTGCCACAGAAAAAAATAAGGTATAATAAAACCTCTTACTGATTTGTGAGGTGCGCATGCGTGTTGTGTTATTTGGTCCCCCCGCCAGTGGAAAAGGGTCGCAAGCTTATTTGCTTAAAGACGCGTTGGGGGTGCCCCACTTGTCCACTGGAGATCTGTTGCGCCGTGTGGCGCAGGAAGACAGCGTTTGGGGCGAAAAAGTGCGCGCCGTACCGGTGGGGCATTTTGCTTCTGATGACCTTATTGTGGCGCTGTTGCAAGCCGAACTGGAAAAACCCGAGTACAACAACGGTGTGTTGTTGGACGGATTCCCCCGCACCCAAGCCCAAGCGCAAACGATGCACGACATGGGTTTGAATATGGACGTGGCCATTCACTTTTGCGTGGACGAAGAGGTTCTTACGCAGCGCTTGGTGAACCGCCGGGTTCATCCTCAAAGTGGGCGAATTTACAATTTGTTGACCCGCCCTCCTCAACAAGAAGAGGTGGACGACGTGACGGGAGACCCCCTGGTGCATCGCGATGACGACCGCTTGGAGGTTGTTCAGCAGCGTTTTGAAGATTACCGCAACAAAACTCTTCCCGCCGTGGAATGGTTCCGGCGTTCCGGAATTCGGTGGATTGACGTGGATGGGATGCAAGACAGCGAGGTGGTTTTTAACACCATTATCAACCAATTGAAACCGACCCTCCGGGCAAAAAATGCTTTGTAATCTACAAAAAGTAATCTACAAAAAAGGGCCCAAAAGGGCCCTTTTTCACATCTTTCTTACTTTGGGTCCCGCGGAGTTAGCCAAATTGGCGATGTAAGCGGTTAACGCCACAATATTTTTCTCCGCGTCGGGCTTTTGCGCCATGGCGTCAATGGTGGCAATGGCTTTCTGAACGCTGGGATCGCATACAGGGGCAAAGGTTTGGCAAGCCCACGCAATCATGCGGGGACCACGGCATTCTTGTAAAATGTCTCGCATTTGTTCGGAAGACAACATAAAAGCGTGCTGCTGAAACGGCAGCATTTTGGCCCAGGAGATATCTTCTTCGCTCTTCATTTTTTCAAGCAACACTTCTACAGCGCCTTGACGCGTATCGAACGACATGTGTTCAAACATCATTCCCAAAACAGTGCGCACAGCTGTTGGGGTGTTGGCCAAACGGGAAGCCCCCACAATGTCGTTCCACAACACCGGATTGTTTTCCACCGCCGCGCTCATTTTTATCACCACGTCTTCGGTGAAGCTCTCCACCTCAATAGACACAGCAGGGGAATTGTAACTGTGGCGCTTGAGTTGCTGCTCATCCAATTTGTGGTCAATCATCCGCACCAAAGATTTGAACGCCAATTTGATAAGGGGGGACGACTTCCCATTTAAGGTTAAGACTTGCGCGTTCAAATCCAATAAATCCAAAGGCAAGTTTTCAAACAATTCGTCAGCTTTGGTGAACACCTCTGAGGCGCTGTTGTAATTAAACGAGGGTCGAGGGGTGTCAATCAGTAAGGTGAAAAACGCCGCCCAGGTCGCTGAGGCGTCCTGCGCCGTGTTCCATTGGCGGCGCAAATGCATTTCAGCGCTTGGGGCGTTCAAGGCCAAGGCCACGTCTCCCAATGCGTGGGTCTGTCCTTTGAGCGAAATGGGGGTCGACGCTGGAAACCGTTTTTGCGCCTCCGGGTGTTCCCAAAAGGCGCGGCTGAGATGTTCGGCGCGGGAAGATGCGTTGGCGTTATCGCTTTTCACCCACGACACTAAGGTGTTGGCGGTTAACAACGCCACCAAAGGGGGAACGCCGGGGCCATTAGGGTCTAAAGGAGATATTAAGGGCTTATCCCATTGAAAAGGGGTTTGCAACAACGCTTCGGGTTTGAGAACATTGACCGCCAAAGAGAACACAGTGGAAGGCGGCAACAGATCCCAATTCAGTTGTTTGAAATTTCCCCATTCCCCCACGTGCAGCAACCGTAAAAAATTCAACGCCTCATTAAATTCGGGGTCGGGAACTTGTGGCATTTCTGAAGCCAATCCGATTAAACCCCGGTTCCAGTCTTTCATATTAAGTCTCTGTTGGTGGTCTTACCATTCTAGCAGAAATTTAACCAATGGGTGGGTTGTTTACGGCTGGCAAACCATCACACTTTCATTTTCTTTTTTGCCGAGCGGGGCTTAGTGTGAACCGCAATTTCCACTTCTTGAGGCGCGGGGGTGTTTTCAAAGATTGAATAATTGGGGTCCCAATTGTTCAAGAGTGTTTCGGGGAGAACAAAGTTGATGTAATCCCCAAAATAATATTCCATGACGTGCACCAAATGCACATAATCTTTGTCTTTCAATTGTTTTTGAATGGTTTCTCGTTGTTCAGCGGGAAATCCCAAGGTTTTTCCCAAACGTTCGGCCAAACCCAACAGCGCAAAAGCGTTCCCGTGTTTTTCCCCGCGCAAATCAACAAGAAGCTCCGAGGGGGTGTTCAGCGTTAAAATAGCCATAGACAGCACTCAAAAACAATGGATGACTTCAATGTATCACAGCAGCAGCGTTTGTCTATGTGAGAACAACACAGTGTTTGGTTGACGCTGGGGTGGTCTTTTCGTATCATTTTAGACCTTAATAAGACTTTTTGGATGGGATTATGTACAACAATGTTGTTATTCTGGGATCGGGTCCCGCGGGTTGGACCGCCGCCATTTACGCGGCGCGCGCCAATTTGAACCCCTTGGTTATTACCGGAATAGACGTGGGCGGGCAATTGATGACCACCACGGATGTGGAAAACTGGCCGGGGGATGTGGCCGTGACGGGCCCGGATTTAATGGAACGGTTGAAAAACCACGCTGAGCACTTGGGCGTGCGCACAGTGTATGATTATATTCACACCGTCAACACGCAAAACACCCCAATTGTTTTGCAGGGCAACGAAGGAGAGTACACCACCCAATCGTTGATCATCGCCACCGGCGCCACCGCTAAATATCTGGGGTTGGCCTCCGAAGAACTTTATAAAGGCAATGGTGTGTCAGCTTGCGCAACGTGCGACGGGTTCTTTTTCAAAGACCAAAATGTGGCGGTGGTGGGCGGAGGAAACGTGGCGGTGGAAGAGGCGTTGTATTTATCCAACATCGCCAAAACGGTGTATTTAATCCACCGACGGGACACATTGCGCGCTGAAAAAGTGCTCCAAAAACGCTTGATGGAGAAAGTGGCGGACGGCAAAATTGTTTTGGTGTGGAACAGCCAGGTTCAAGAAATTCTGGGCCACGCGTCTGGCGTCACGGGGGTGCAGATTGCCAATGTTCACACGCACGCCCATTCGGTGGTGGCGGTGGATGGGGTGTTTATTGCCATTGGCCACACACCCAACACAGCGCTGTTTGAGGGACAATTGGAGATGGAGCACGGGTTTTTAACCACCGGATTTGGGATGGCGACCCAAACTTCACAGCCAGGGGTGTTTGCCGCGGGGGATGTGGCCGACCATATCTACCGTCAAGCCATCACCTCCGCGGGAACCGGTTGCATGGCCGCGTTGGACGCTGAACGGTTTTTAATGGGTCTTACTCCGGCAAGTGGGGTATAAAAAAACAAGGCGGGAAATCCGCCTTGTTTTCAACTTGCGCTGTTTGAAGCCGTGTAACTTTTGTTCAAGCAATCCGCTGTTAATTGGCCTGTGGTTATGCCGCCGCCAACCACTCATTTTTTGAGCTTTGAGGCGGGCACGTGTGCTCCTCCTTAGAGGTCGCGCCCTTTTTCAGGCTGCGCACCATATGACGCGCCACCCGCGGTCCGTATTGCACATACATGCTTTGGCAGATTTTGGCTTCCACATCTTTGTGGCGCGCCTGTTGCAAGGCCGCCGCTTGACGGGAGCTGATTTTCTCTTCCGTCGGCTTGGGGGTCCGGCTTTCGAACAACAATGAGAACAATTTCATAGGACCTCCTTTGGCGTGGGGAAAGAAAACAGCGCCCACCTGACTGATGGACGCTTTGCGGTCTTTTCATTGTACAGAAAAAACACCAAATGAAAAGAGGGCTTTGGTCACAGTTTTAACCCTCTTTGGGAAAAAAGAGATTCGTCTTGGCTTGCGGTTCAGTCAACACTCTGAGTGGGACTTAGTGGAAAAAACGCCGCCACACCTCTGCTTTAGCGGGCCATTCGGCGGGCCCTTCAAAAGAAAAGCGCAAAGGGGGTGTGCTGTTGGGTTTTATTTCAACGTCCACCGCCCAGCGGTCTGAGTCAATTAAAACCACCTCATTGACCGAACCCACTTGTACTATAGTGGACGCCTCATCCCTCCACACCACCACATCATATCGTTGCGCCGAATGGATATCTATTGGTTTCCAATTGCGCTTTAACGCCAGTTCCGCGCCCTCAGGCCCAAACCATACGCCTTCCGTAAACTTTTCGGACTGATTACGGTGCGCTTCCCGAAAAAAGGGGTACGCAAAGGTGTTGGCGGAACAATCCACATTTTGCCCTTGAAGCGGCTGGCTTAACAAAAACACCTCAACATCTTCTTCAGCGGGAAACTTCACAAGTTTCACCCCCCGCTCCAATTGCGCGGGCGCGAAACAAATTTTTTCCGCCAGCGGGGCATCAGGCGAGGACTCTTCTTGGGCGCCAACAGTGGCGCTGATGGTGATTAACAAAACGGAGACCAAATACCTAACCACTTTATTCCCCCCACCGTCTGAAGGGGGTTATCATCTCGTATCTCAGGGGTCTTGTCAAATTATTGTGGACCAAGAAGGCATCCGCTTGTATACTAGTGACAAGGAGCGTATATGATTTTAATCAACACACCCCCTCAGCCCTCGTCGCAGAACCCAACAGAACTTCTTGAAGATCTGCTGCGCGCGCGCGGGGCAAAAGACCAAACGGGCGAAACCGTGGATCAGATTAAAACATTTATCTCTAAAAACCCGAAGGTTTTTAACGACTACGCCAAAAGCCTTTTTTCCACCAATATTGAACAATTTTTACAATTGCAACCGTTTGTGGAGTGGACGCCCCAGCGCTTCTCTGCGGTGTGTTCCCCATTGAAACACACTCACACCCAATCCCCTGAATTGGTTGGTTGGATGGACCGGTGTTTGCGGGCATTTTCTTCCGCGGCTGTGCCGGAGTGGCGCTTGCAATGGGCGGTGCTCAACCGGCGGCTCCCCGATCTCCTTGAGTGCTTGGCGCACAACCCCAACCAGCCGCTTGATGATGTGTTTTTAGGGGTGATTTCAGTGCAAGATCAAGAGACGTTTGAGGCGTTGCTCCCCTACGCGCGCGCGACCCTTCGCGACCCCAGTCTGGTTTGGACTCAAGCTCACGATGTTTCCGAGCGGTCCGACAACCCCTATTGGATTGACCGAATTTTGGCGTGTTATTCAGAAGACGAACTGATTCAGGAAATGGAAACCGCTCCCATTGCTGTGTGGATGGAACCGTTGCGCAATTATATTGTTCAGCACCTCTTACGGGATCTGTCCAAAACGGTGGCGCCCAAAAAACGCCTTTTGTGAGCACATGGTTAACTGTTAGGCCCTTGTCCCTACAGCTGGAGGCGATTGCAAAATTAAAAGGCAAAACTCCTTAAATACGGGCTGGTGGGGTGTTGGTGCGGTAAATCCAACGGTGACCCTTTTCTTTTTGAATAACGGTGTCTTCCACTTTCCCTTTGCTGATCATGCGGGCGTCCATAATAGTTTGGTGCAACGTGGCCGCCCCCAACACATGTTTGCCGCCCCAGTGGTCGCCGCACACGCTTTCCCACACCTGCCCCCAGAACGAAAAACGCGCGGCGGAAATTGTGTTGTCGGTTTTGACCACATCGCTTGCGGGAAAATCGGTAAAGGCCCCAGCCACACTTAACTCAAAATCTTCGTTGGGCTTATTGTGTTTTTGGTAGACAATTTCATTTAACAGCCGCACGCGATAGGGCGTGGCGCATTGAGCCATGGCGGTGATTTGGCTGACCACCAACCCCCGGTATCCGTTTTGCACATAGTTCATCAGAAAACTTTTCTGGTGGTTGTCCCGTGGACGAACCGAATCCCGATCAACGTAATAGAAAGTGTCAAAACTGCTGGCCACCAACACCAAATTTTTCATGGGGATTTCCGCGGACGACAGATAGTGGTCGGGGTCTTGATCTTCCAAGGCGTTTTGAGCCCCGACTGGGGCGCTCAACACACACGCAATCACAGCAAAAGGAAGTGTCAGTTTGTTCATAAATTTTTCCATAAAAGAGAAAAGCATAAAAGAGAAAGGAAAGCGGCGGGATTATCGTTCGGGCAATATTGAAGACATGCCCATTGTGTTTTGATAGGTCATGTCATGGGAAAGGGTGGGGTTGACGACTTCCACCACTCGTTGGTTTCCTGTGCGGCGGGCGACCCGTTCAATCAACTGCCCGGGAGAGAGCTCCCCCCACCGCTGTTTGTCGCTCCACGCATTCTCGCACAACACCGTCCACACTTTGCCAAAATGGGAGGACTTGGCAACCCGCCAGACGGGCGCCGCGTCGTATTTGGTGGACGATTCTTCAATCCGAACGGCCTTTCCGTTTTGACCCAAAACATCTTGCGCGGACAGCGCCACACCATAGGGAATAGAGCATTGCGCCATCACAATCACCCGGTTGGCGATCATTCCTTCGGGTGTGGTGCTCAATACATATACGGGAGCGGCCACAGTGGGCTTGGGTTGCTGAGCGCTTTCAGAGCCGGAGAACACAAACCCTCGGTCTAAGAACACATGGGTGTCTTTGGAGCGGGACACCAGGTAGTGGTTGTACGGGTCTTTTTTTTCCGAGGAAACGGAGGGCGCTTCAGACGCCCAGACGGCAGGAACACAACTGGCAATTACAGCCAAACGCAACAGAGCGGGAACGAACATATACGGAACTCCTAATGTTTTGTGCACATTCGCAAAAAGCCCAAGATCTGTCAATTGCCCCCTACAGCTGGGGCTTTAAAAAAAATCAAACACCATCATCTTGTGGTATTGACAAACCAAAAACACAATTTATAGTAAAAGAACATCTAAGATTTTTTAACATTCTAAGGAAACCGACATGTCTACTGACAAGAAAATCACTGTTTATACAAAACCCAATTGTGTCCAATGCAACGCAACGTACCGTAGCCTTGATCAGTTGAAACTGGACTACGCTATTGTTGATCTGACTCAAGACGACAAAGCCCTGCAGTATGTTTTAAGCTTGGGGCATAAATCAGCGCCCGTGGTGGTGACCGAAACCGACAATTGGTCGGGATTCCGTCCGGATAAAATCCAAGCACTGGCGCAATAAGCGCACAGACACTCAAGGGGAGGGAAACCTCCCCATTTTGTCCTCTCCATGGTTGTATGGTGACGTATGGTTCGTCTCGTTTATTTTTCCACAAAATCAGGAAACACTCATCGTTTTATTGAACGATTGGGGTTCAGCGCCCACCGGCTGCCGTTGGGTTCAGATCCTGGGAGAGAAACAGGAGAAACCTCTTGGGTGGTTGATGGTGTGGCGCAAGAACCTTTTGTGTTGGTCACCCCCACCTATGGCGGGGGACACCTCAAAGGCGCTGTCCCTCCTCAAGTGATCCGTTTTCTCAATATTGAGGCCAATCGCCGTTTGCTCAAAGGGGTGATTGCCTGTGGAGACACCAATTATGGCAGCGGCTTTTGCAGCGCGGGACGAATTATTGCCCACAAGTGTCAGGTGCCCCACTTGTACAATATTGAGGTTTTTGGCACCCCTCACGATCGCGAAACCGTGCGAAATCTGCTGATTGATTTTTGGCGGAAACTGTATAGTATGGACCCTCTCGTTGAAACCCCTTCTGAACAGATTTGACTTTTACTTTTTTGGAACCCTTTATGACACACACAACTCCCGATAAACAATTGATGACGTTTGATGAGGATCATTCCTCACAAGGTCACGCTTTAAGTGGTGCTTTAAATTTGGACAACAATGAGGTGTCCGAGCTCGATTACCACGCGTTGAACGCCATGCTCAATATGTTTGGCGCCGATGGCAAATTGCAGTTGGACAAAGACAAACAAGCCGTCCGCCAATATTTCTTGCAACACGTGAACCAAAACACGGTGTTCTTCCACAGTTTGCGGGAAAAATTAAGTTACTTGGTGAAAAACCAGTACTACAACCCCAACGTCTTGGGCAAATACAGTTATGAGTTTGTTAAAGACCTCTTTAAACAGGCGTATGGGTATAAATTCCGCTTCCCCACTTTTGTGGGCGCTTTCAAGTATTACACCTCTTACACTCTGAAAACCTTTGATGGCAAACGCTACTTGGAACGCTATGAGGACCGTGTGTGCATGACAGCTTTGGAACTGGCCAACGGCGACGAAGTTCAAGCTTCGGCGTTGGTGGATGAAATTATCAGCGGGCGTTTCCAGCCCGCCACCCCCACCTTCCTCAATTGCGGCAAGAAACAGCGTGGGGAATTGGTGTCGTGTTTCTTGGTGCGCCTGGAAGACAACATGGAATCCATTGGCCGCTCCATCAACTCGGCGCTGCAACTGTCCAAACGCGGAGGCGGGGTTGCGTTGCTGTTGACCAACTTGCGTGAAATGGGCGCTCCGATTAAAAAGATGAAGGGCCAATCCTCGGGTGTGGTTCCGGTGATGAAACTGTTGGAAGACTCGTTCTCCTACGCCAACCAACTGGGGCAGCGCCAAGGCGCGGGCGCGGTGTACTTGAATGTGCACCACCCCGATATTTTGCAATTCTTGGACACCAAGCGGGAAAACGCCGACGAAAAAATTCGGATTAAAACCCTGTCCTTGGGTGTGGTTATTCCGGACATCACCTTTGAATTGGCGAAAAACAAAGAAGACATGTATTTGTTCTCGCCGTATGACGTGGAACGCGTGTATGGGGTGCCGTTCTCTGACATCAACGTCAGCGAGAAATACCGGGAAATGGTGAACGACGCTCGCATTCACAAAAAGAAAATCAACGCGCGGGACTTGTTCCAGACCTTGGCGGAATTGCAGTTTGAATCGGGTTATCCGTATATTATGTTTGAAGACACCGTCAACCGCGAAAACCCAATTGCCGGTAAGATCAACATGAGCAATTTGTGCTCGGAAATCTTGCAAGTGAACACCCCCAGTGTGTACACCGACGATCTCAATTACCAACATATTGGTAAAGATATTTCCTGCAACCTGGGATCACTGAATATTGCCAAGACGATGGAAACGCCTGATTTTGGCAAAACCATTGAAGTGGCTATTCGTGGGTTAACCGCGGTTTCGGACGCCAGTGACATCCAAAGCGTTCCTTCTATTGCCATGGGCAACCAAAAATCGCACGCGATTGGTTTGGGGCAGATGAATTTGCACGGCTACTTGGCCAAAGAGCGGATCTTCTACGGTTCGGATGAAGGTGTGGATTTCACCAATATGTATTTCTACGCGGTGGCCTACCATTGTGTTCGCGTGTCCAATCTGATTGCCAAAGAACGCGGCCAAAGTTTCGAAGGGTTTGAAAATTCGAAATACGCTTCGGGAGAATATTTCGACAAGTACACCAATCAAGTGTGGGAACCCAAAACGCAAAAAGTTCGTGGGTTGTTTGAAAAAGCCAATATTCATTTGCCCACGCAACAGGATTGGGAAGAATTGAAAGGCAATGTGCAGAAATATGGGTTGTACAACCAAAACCTGCAAGCGGTTCCCCCCACTGGCTCCATTTCGTACATCAATCACTCCACCTCCAGCATTCACCCGATTGTGGCCAAAATTGAAATCCGCAAAGAAGGGAAAATCGGACGGGTGTACTACCCCGCCCCCTACATGGACAATGATAACCTTCAATATTATCAAGACGCGTACGAAATTGGGCCGGAAAAAATTATCGACACCTACGCGGCGGCCACACAGCACGTGGACCAAGGGTTGTCGTTGACGCTGTATTTCCCTGACACGGCCACCACCCGTGACGTCAACCGCGCTCAAATTTACGCGTGGAAAAAAGGCATTAAAACCATTTACTACGTGCGCTTGCGTCAAGCTGCCTTGGAAGGCACCGAGATCGAAGGCTGCGTTTCGTGCACACTTTAATTTGAGGATTGGATATGACTGACCATTTAGCACAAGCACAATTAGCCGCGGCCATTCCCATGCGGGAAGTGGACGCCATTAACTGGAACCGCATCGAAGACGATAAAGACTTGGATGTGTGGAACCGCTTAACCAGCAATTTCTGGTTGCCGGAAAAAGTTCCTTTGTCCAACGACATCCCTTCATGGATGACGTTAACCGAAGCCGAAAAGAAACTGACCATTCGTGTGTTTACGGGGTTGACTTTGCTGGACACCATTCAGCACCAAGTGGGAGCGCCGGAGTTGATGCAAGACGCGGTGACCCCCCATGAAGTTTCGGTGTTTGCCAACATTGCCTTTATGGAAGCCGTGCACGCCCGTTCGTACAGTTCCATCTTCTCCACGTTGTGCAACACATCGGACGTGGATGAAGCGTACCGCTGGAGCGAAGAAAACGAATATTTGCAAAACAAAGCTCGCATTATCTTGAAGCGGTACCATGGCGGAGATAAACTGAAGAAAAAAATTGCCAGTGTGTTCTTGGAATCGTTCCTGTTCTATTCGGGGTTCTATTTGCCCATGTATTGGTCCAGCCGCGGCAAATTAACCAACACGGCTGACCTTATCCGCTTGATTATCCGCGACGAAGCGGTGCATGGATATTACGTGGGGTATAAATTCCAAAAAGCTTTCGCTAAAGAAAGCGAAGAGCGGCAGAACGAATTGAAAAATTACGCTTATGAACTGTTGCAGGATTTGTACGACAATGAAATCAAATACACCGAAGAGTTGTACGATACGGTGGGGTGGAGCGAAGACGTGAAGAAATATTTGCACTACAACGCAAATAAAGCTCTGATGAATTTGGGCTTTGAAGCTTTGTTCCCCGCCAGCATGGCCGACTTCAACCCCGCAATTTTGGCGGCGTTGTCCCCCAGTGGGGATGAGAACCACGACTTCTTCTCGGGTTCGGGATCCACTTATGTGATTGGAAAAGCG
>OBJT01000390.1_pt1 | contig 11501 bp, 11 predicted proteins | sample 1519861 | NCBI WGS metagenome assembly OBJT01 (sample SAMN02401118, study PRJEB22541) | soil metagenome, isolate JX
GGTGGCATTGGCTTCTTTTGGCAGCCAAGCCGCGGTGACCGAATCCAACTTGTCACTGGCTGAGGCACAAAAGCTCGCCAGCGCCGCGATTCAGTCCTGTGCAGCTAAAAACTACAATGTCACGGTCACAGTGGTGGATCGCGCGGGCTTAGTGACCGCGGTGCAGCGGATGGACAATGCGGGTCCGCACACCGTTGAAGCGAGTCGTATGAAAGCTTACACCGCACTCAGTACCAAAAATCTGAGCGGTAAAGTGATGGAAACGGCGCAGAACAATACTGGCGCTCAGAACATGCGTGACGTCCCAGGCTTTCTGCTGTTAGCCGGTGGCGTGCCGGTTAAAAGTGGCAATCAGGTGATCGGTGCGATTGGTGTGGGTGGCGCACCCGGCGGTAATCTTGATGAGGCTTGCGCACTGGATGCATTGAAAGCGATTCAGTAAGTCGTCATTGCGCAATAAATGGCGCCGCCACAGCGTGATGTCTTCACCTGTCGCGGCGCGATGTTGGCGCAATCACTCCATTGACGTATTGCCAAAATGTACGCGTCTGGATGCCACAAAACATAATAGCGGCACGGGCAACGTAAAGAGTAGCAACAGCCATAACAGCACGTACACGGCATCCACGCCGTCATTCTGCAGATTGTTATACAGCTGAACCGGCATGCCTTGAGGGAAATAGGCAAAAATCATCACAATGCCGAATTCGCCCATCGCACGCACCCACGCCAACGCAGTAGCAGAGGCTAAACCCGGTGCCGCCAGTGGAACAGACAGACGCCAGAATCCTTGCCATGACGATGCACCCAGCGTGCGGCCCGCATCCAAAATATCCTGCGGCACACCGGCAAAGGCTGAACGTGCGGTAGTGATGAAATAGGGCAGCGCGCCGTACCATTGCGCGAGGATGAAAGCGGCAGGGTTATTGACCAGCGTCCAGCCAAATTTTCCTAACAACTCGCCCGGCACACTGTAGGGACCATAAGCACTCACCAGCAATATGCCCATCGCCAGTGGGGGGGTGAGAAGCGGAATCATCACCAGCAGCTCAACGATGGCGCGCGCGCGACCTTGCGCCTGAGAGAGCCACCACGCAACCGGCAATCCGCTAATAAAAATCAACAGCAGCGCAATCGCGCCAAGACCCAGTGAGGTGGCGATGGCATTGCCATCTCCCCAGGCCAGATGCATATGCTGCCACTGCGTGATGCCAATCAGAGTGACGAAAGGCACTGCCAGCAACAGAAGTGCTGGCAGTGATAACCACAGTGCTGTGGCGTGACCGGTTTTCATTACTGGTAAACGGCACCGCCTTTCGGCGCAGCATAACCATTCTGTTTAAACAGGGCCTGGCCTGGCTGGCTCAGCATGAAGTCCACAAACGCTTTGCCTGCAGCGGCACCATGAGGCGCATTTTTCAACACGGCAGCGTAATACACCAGCGGCTGGGTGTGCAGCACTTTATCTTTGCCAGTACTGTCTTTCACACTGAAGCTCACGGTGTCATACCACTGTTTAGCCATATCTGGGTTGCTCAGGTTAATCTCATCCGGCAGGGCCACATAAGGCAGATGGGCGGAGATGACTTCACTTTCGTAACCTGCAGCGGCATCAACCTGACCACTCTCCAGACGTGCCAGCAGGCCTCCTTCCAGATGCGTTTGCGCAGGGTTCTGGTAACCACCCAGAATTTTGTCGGCGATTCCCGGCTCCTTGTAGTACTTCTCAGCCAGCAGCAGGGTAAAGATAATGTTCTGACCTTTCGGATCGTTGATCGGATCGGTGCGACCAAATTTAATGCCCGGTGTTGCCAGCACTTTCAGCCAGCTGGCATCAGTGCCCTTGGCTTGTGCGAATTGCTGGGCAAATTTCCCTTTTGGACTGTAAGCCACCACCATGCTGGTGCTGGCAACAGGCACTGCATCATCAATCAATCCCGCATCTTTCAGGATTTGCATTGGGCCTGGCGTGATGGAAACGAACACGTCAGCCGTGATCTTTTTGCTGGCGAGCAGACGCGCCATACCATATGCGCCCTGGCCTTGGCCTTCATACTTGCCGTCATTCTGTTTAGCAAAGGCTGGACCTAATGATTGGTCCATGACTTTGCCCATGGAACCCGCGTAAGTGACGCGAATATCGGTATTAGCCTGCGCCTGCAGGCTGAGGCCTGCTGCGGCAGTTAACAGCAGTACTGTGAGGTACTTAATTTGCATTCCCTTTCTCGCTATATAATTAGGTAGATAACGATTATCAGAAATTTTGCAATCAGTGCAAGTCGAAATCTATTGCGAAATATGGGGATAGCCCGCCGCAGCGGGCGGAGTCCTTAAGCGAGAATGCGTTGCGCCCAGGATTCAATATCATCCCCGCTGCCGATATCTAACTGCACCAGTCCATTGGTGATAAAGGTGGGTGAGACGTGGATACCGTTCTGGCGTGAATACTTACAATGCCATTTAATCTCGTTCTGCAACTCTGCACGCAGGAAGGGAGCCTGCGCGTCCACGCCACTATAGCGCTGTAAACGCTCAAGGATCTGCTGAGGAGTCGCGTCCATATTTGGCCCATGGCTGTGATCGGTAAACTCAAACTCTTCCCGGTGATCGGCAACAGCCTGCAGTACCTTTTTGGCTGCGGCTTTACCTTCTGGCAGGGTTGAAGCCGCGAGAATATAGCGCACGATCAGCCCAGAATACATATGCCATGGTTGTGATTGCAGTCGAATCTTCAGCGTCATTTTATCTTCACCAACCAATGCCAGCAGCGCATCCAGTTTGTTGAATGCACGTACCGAGAATGGACAGGTGGGTTCCAAAAACACTTCGAAAACCTTAGGGCCGTGGCCCCAAACCAGCGGGTCGGCATGTAAGGCAATGGATTGACTCATTTTCATTCCCTGTTTTGAGGATAAAGGTGGCTTTAATTTGGCAAAACAGAGCAGCAACAGCCAGCACCGACTTATGCTTTTTTGTTACAAGGGCATTCCTGCTGCAAATTTGCCTGAAAGAAAAAATCATTTTATAGATCCGCTAGCTACAAGAAAGTCAGTCGTTGTGCCGACTGGACAGAAAATAAACGGCTATAGTTATGCCAGTTCGAATTTTCTTTTTGTGCTGTTTACGCCGCACTTTTTATTCATTTGCCTGGAGCCAATAACATAGCAACGAGGTTGAATGTGTTTGCCGATATTCCCTGGAAAAGCATCCATCAGGTTATCAATCAAACCATTGCGGAGATGGTGGATGAGCAGCAAACATTGGATGTGTTAACCCTACGTAGACGGTTGCAAGAGATGGCCGAAAGCGAAACAGATGAATTGATGGTGTTGTGCTATTGGCAGGCGAGTAAAGTGCTGACGCGCTTGCCCCCTACCGTGACAGCGAACCAGTTGATTGAAGCTGCACGGCATGCATTTCGTACGCCACTCAATCACGATCCGGTTTAACGCTTAATGCTTTTCGCCAACAAATAGGCCGCTTGTAGTCTAATTGACTGATTATTCGTCATAACCCTGAATTACGCTCTGCTAAACTGCTTGGTCGAAATCGCTGAAACAGAGGACAGTAATGAAAATCAAAAGTTATGCCGCGATGAACGCTGGCGAAGCGCTGGTGCCTTTTGAATACGAGGCCGGTCCGCTGGCAGCTGAAGAGGTGCAGGTTGAAGTCGATTATTGCGGCGTATGCCATTCTGATCTGTCGATGATCGATAATGAATGGGGAATCTCCTCGTTCCCTGTTATCGCCGGTCACGAAGTCATTGGTCGCATCAGTGCGCTGGGCGACGCTGCGCAGAATAAAGGACTGAAAGTTGGCCAGCGTGTGGGCATCGGCTGGACGGCGAAAAGCTGCCAGCACTGCAACGCTTGCATCAACGGTGAGCAAGTCAACTGTGAAAATGGTTCAGTGCCTACCATCATGAACAAAGGCGGATTCGCCAGCCATCTGCGTGCGGACTGGCAGTGGGTGATTCCATTACCCGAATCCATGGATATCACCACCGCCGGTCCATTATTGTGTGGCGGCATCACGGTATTTAAGCCGCTGCTGATGCACAACATCAACGCGACCAGCCGTGTCGGCGTGATCGGTATTGGTGGTCTGGGCCATATGGCGATCAAACTGCTGCGTGCTATGGGAGCGGAAGTCACTGCCTTCAGTTCCAACGCCAGCAAAACCGAGTCTATCCTTGCGATGGGTGCGGATCGCGTGGTGAACAGTCGCGATCCGCAGGCGCTGAATGCGCTGGCGGGTCAGTTTGATCTGATCATCAGCACCGTTGCGGTGGACCTTGACTGGCAACCGTACTTCCAGGCGCTGGCTCCGCACGGTAAATTCCACACCGTGGGGGCCGTGATGAAGCCGTTTGAAGTACCTGCCTTCAGTTTGATCATGGGCGACCGTGCGGTCACCGGTTCTTCTACCGGTTCACCAGGCCAATTGCGTACCCTGATGAAATTGGCTTCGCGCACGGATGTTGCACCAACCGTCGAAGCGTTCCCGATGTCGAAAATTAACGATGCGCTGGATCATGTTCGCGCCGGTAAGGCGAATTACCGTGTTGTGTTGAAAGCGGACTTCTAAGATCGCGACAAGGTCGGCAGTTATGTCGACCTGAATTTCTGCGGTGCGCATCATGCGCACCGGTTTATCGATTCTTCATTCTTGATCTACATCGCCCCTTCCAAACAGCATTACCCTCATTAATAACCTGATTATTCAGCATTATATTGCCCATCACTTTGTTAATCTGGTGCTCAATCGATTAAACCCCCAAGGACAGCGATGAAGATTTCCAGCTATGCCGCTCTGCAAGCGGGTGAGGCCCTGGTGCCTTATGAATATGATGCCGGTTCACTGGCAGCTGAAGATGTGCAGGTAGAAGTTGATTACTGCGGCGTGTGTCATTCTGATTTGTCGATGATTGATAACGAGTGGGGTGGTTCACGCTACCCACTGATTGCCGGGCATGAAGTGATTGGTCGCGTGGTGGCGCTGGGAGAGGCGGCACAAAACAAAGGGCTCAGTATCGGGCAACGTGTCGGTATCGGCTGGACGGCAAAAAGCTGTCATCACTGTGATGCCTGTATCGCAGGCGATCAGGTCAATTGCGAAAATGGCAAAATCTCGACCATCAATAACCGCGGTGGTTTTGCCAGCCATCTGCGTGCCAACTGGCAATGGGTGATACCGCTTCCGGAAGCGCTGGATATCGTTTCAGCGGGGCCTTTGCTGTGTGGTGGCATCACCGTGTTTAAGCCACTTTTGATGCATAACATCAATGCCACCAGCCGTGTGGGCGTGATTGGCATCGGTGGATTAGGCCACATGGCCATCAAGTTACTGCGCGCCATGGGCGCAGAGGTCACGGCGTTCAGTTCCAACGCCAGCAAAACCGACTCTATTCTGGCAATGGGTGCGAACCGGGTGGTCAACAGCCGCGATGCGCAGGCGTTGGGTGAGCTAACGGGCCAGTTTGATTTGATCATTAGCACCGTGGCAGTGGACCTTGACTGGAAGCCCTATTATCAGGCGCTTGCACGTCAGGGTAAGTTCCACACCGTAGGGGCGGTAATGAAACCCTTTGAAGTCCCGGCGTTCAGTTTGATAGTGGGTGACCGCGCATTGACCGGCTCGTCTACGGGTTCTCCAGCGCAACTGCGTGCGTTATTGAAGCTGGCAGCGCGGGTGGATATCGCTCCGCAGATAGAAGAGTTTCCAATGTCGCAGGTCAATGCCGCGTTAGAACACGTGAGAGCGGGAAAAGCCCATTATCGCGTGGTGCTCAAAGCGGACTTTTAAGTCATGCAGAAGAGTTTCGGTGCGCATCCCTGCGCACCCGTTCTATTTATTTACCTTGCGGGTCACTTTCGCCCAAGAAGAAATACCATAACGGAATCGACATCAGAGCGGTAAACACTGAGCTGTACAAGGCAATCATCAGCCCTTGCGTGATGTACATGGTGAGTGACCAGTGACTAAACGGAATGCCGTACTGATCAATTACACCGCCAATAATGGCGTTGCTCATCACGGTGCCAACAATCAGCGCCAAAATGCATACCCCACGCAGGAAGTAGCGCATCTCTTTACGTTTGACCGTAAAACGTGCGCGAATAATACCGAGCGGAGATTGCTGCGATGCCAGAATTTCCGCTTCCGTCATCGGAACACGCTGCTGTTTACGCCAGCGCAGAATGTCCACCAACACAAAGGCCAGTAAACTCACGCCCATTACCGGCAATGCATAGCCGAGTGCCAGTGCGAGAATCAAGCATGTTCCTTTACTGTAATGCGGTATGGCCAGCCAGGTTTCAGTCAAGGTCTGCGCAGGGCTTGCTTCAATCTGTTTGGGACGGCGGCTCCACCACATGCGATAACCCAGCACGATCATAGTGCACAGCCCCAACCCAAAGAATGCCAGCAGCAGCTGATTAGGCAGACCGAACAGCACGCCCATGTGCGCATCCACGCCCCAGCGCGTCAGTTTTGCCACCAGTGGAAACTGGGCGAAATAGACATGATCGACAATCGTGAAGTCCTGCGGATTGACTGAGACTGCATCGACGCGGGTCGGCCAGCTGCGATCGATTTCGGTCACTGCCCACGCTTTGTCAGCACTCTTCGGCTGACGCAGTTCCAGCTTGCTGGCGCTCAGTCCATCCTGACGGGCGGCGTTGAGAACACGGTCCCAATCGCCATCCGGCTGATTGTTGGGCATCGGTTTCACGGGTTGCGCAACCGGTTTTGCCATCGATGACATTGACATTTTGGACATGTCCATATCTGACATATCCATATCAGGCATGCCCGGCATGCTGTGATGATCAGCATGAGGATCGGCAGGTGTGGCCGCTGCATCACCACTGAGTGAGGTGTTGACCTGCGGTGTCAGCCAGTTCAATTCCGTGCGCCAGCGGTCAATGTTATTACCTGCCCACTGTGACCAGGTTAAACCCGTGACCGAGAAGAACACCAATCCCAACACCAGCGTCAGACCCAGCGTGATATGCCAATGGCGACTGAAAGCAAATCCAGAACGGGCGCGTTTCAGCTTGCGCTTAGGACGTGTGCCTAACCAAAGCACCACACCACCGAGCGCAGCCACCCACAACCAGGATGCTGCCAGCTCGCTGTAGTTGCGGCCGAAATCACCTAACAACAAACTACTGTGCAGCAAATCGAGCGTGGTACGCAGCGGCAGCACACCGCTGGTGCCGTACACCGTCATATCACCTGTGACTTTCAGGCTATAGGGATCGATAAACACCGCGCGGGATTGCGAAGCACCGAGTGAGGCATCACTGAATTGCACGCGCGTGGTATCCGTGGCTCGCGGTGCTGGTCTGACCGCATAAATGTGCTGTTTTTCACCAGCGTAAGCGCGTGCTGCGCTGATCTGCGCGGAAAGCGGCTGAGCGTTGCCTTGGGGATGCGCCGTTAACGCATCGGCATAAATCAGATTTTCCAGTTGAGGCGTTAGCACATAGAGCGTGCCGCTGAGTGCCGCGACAAAGATAAAAGGCGCAACAAACAGACCAATATAAAAATGTAAGCGACGAAGTAGATTAAGCACCGCACCGCGCGGTGCTGCAGAGTGAGCAGCAGACAAAGCCGTCTTCCTTCCGGTTAGAGAATGCCGTGGCGCAACCCAAGGTTGGGCCGTTTTAGGTTTTAATCAGCAGGGAAGAAAAGCCGGTGGCGCGCGCGGTCGATGAATCGTGCTGTAGCGGCGGAGCAGCGGTGCCACCCGACGCGGCAGCGGCGGAGCGCGTGATATCACCATCGTCAGCCAGAGGAGCGGGATAAACACCCACATCATCAGCGGTACGTGCACCAGCAGATCACAATAGCCGCAGGCGAATTCGCCGTCGTCCATCGTGTGATGGTCCATGCCTGGCATCGCCATATCCATCATCATTTCGTGATGATGGATCGACATCCCAGACATCATGCTGTGTGACGGCATATCCATCATGCGGTTTTGCCGTTCCATCAACGTTTTCGACACTATCGGCGCGACAAACAGCAGCAGCACCGCCACAATGGCGACACAGGCAGTCAGGCGCTGACGAAGTTGATTTGAATACGTCATGGTTGGTACGAAATGATTCAGCAAAAGAGGCCGAAGTGTAACGCTATTGCCGCAGAAGGGTTAAAGAAACTCAGGTTAATAAGGAAAAAATTCGCACCTTTTGAAAAAAGTCACTGAATGCCCTGAGTTTGTTAACCTTAATGCAACTTGATAAGAACAAGACGGAAACAATAAAACGGAGACGCGATGAAAATAGTGATGCTGGATGGTGACACGTTGCCACAATCCCCTACACGTCCTGAATGGTGTACCGAATGGGACTTTAGGAGATCCACCTCGCACAGTGAGATTGTCTCCGCCCTGCGCGGTGCGCATATTGCGATGACCAATAAAATCCCACTGCGTGCGGAAACGCTACGCCAGCTGCCGGATCTACGTTACATCTGTGTGGCTGCCACAGGTTATGACTGTATCGATCTGGATGCCTGTCGTGAACAGGGTATTGTGGTCAGCAATGTGCCGGCCTACTCCACGCGGAGTGTGGCTGAAAGCGTTATCGCCGCGCTGTTTGCATTACGCCGCCATCTGATGGATTACGCCAACAGCACGCGCAGTGTCTGGCCGACATCATCGCACTTCTGCGTTCATCGCCAGCCCATTCAGGATATTTTCGGTGCCACTTTAGGCATTATTGGTCGGGGTGATATCGGCAGCGCGGTGGGGGCGATGGCACAAGCGCTCGGCATGACGGTGCTGTACGCCGACCGTAAAGCCAGTTCTCAGTCGCGCGCAGGTTATGTGCCTTTTGACGAGGTGCTGGCGCGCAGTGATGTTTTAACGTTGCACTGTCCATTAACGCCGCAAACTCAGCAGTTGATCAACCTGCAAGCCTTGGCACAGATGAAGCCGTCAGCGTGGCTGATTAACACTGCACGTGGTGGGCTGATCAATGAAGTGGAATTGGCTCAAGCGCTGAAACAGGGCGTCATTGCTGGGGCGGCACTGGATGTCTTAACCCATGAGCCGCCTGCCGCAGACCATCCGCTGTTACAGTCTAATGTGCCCAATCTGCTACTGACCCCGCACATTGCTTGGGCAAGCCAGCAGGGCGTCACCAACTTACTCGAGGGCATCGAAGGCAATCTTGCCGCTTTTGCGGCAGGCAAAGCACAAAATGTGGTGAGTTAAAGGTTAAAAAATCGATCTTCCCAACCGCTCTGTGAGTTTTTCCAGCAGAGCGGTGCCTGCCAGTGAGTTACCCGAGTGGTCCAGCGCCGGTGACCACACCGCGATGCTCATTTCCCCAGGGATGACCGCGACAATGCCGCCGCCGACGCCCGATTTTGCCGGCATCCCCACGCGCCAGGCAAATTCGCCTGCGCCGTCATACATGCCACTGGTCATCATTAAGGCATTAACCTGACGCGACTGGCGGGGTGAGATCACCGCCCATTCGTTTTGCTGACTGTGCCCTTGATTAGCGAGATACAGGAAGGTTTGCGCCAGCTCCTCACAGCTCATCGACAGCGAGCAATAGTGGAAATAGGTTTCCATCACCTTACTGACATCGTTATGAAAGTTGCCAAAAGATTTCATCAGCCAGGCGATCGCGGCGTTCCTTGCGGAATGCTCGTACTCAGAGCGCGCCACGACACGGTCGTAGTTGATGTCATTTTGCTGAGCCAGACGGCGCACAATCTCCAGCATACGTTGGCGAGGGGCGGTCAAGCGGCTTTCCAGCAAATCACACATCACCAGCGCCCCAGCGTTAATAAAGGGATTACGCGGTTTGCCTTGCTCCAGTTCTAACTGCACTAGCGAGTTAAAGGCTTGGCCAGACGGTTCTTTACCGACACGTTGCCAGATTTCGGCATCGTCATACAGCGTCAGCGCGACGGTTAGCGACAGCACTTTGGAGATTGACTGGATGGAAAAGCGGGTTGACGCATCGCCAGCCTGAAAGTGCTGCCCATCGGGCGTGACAATGGCGATGCCGAGCTGATCGGCGTCCACACCGGCCAGCGCGGGAATGTAGTCGGCCACTTTGCCCTGACGCGTTAACGGACGGACTTCAGCGACGATTTCTTCCAGCAATCCATTTGTGAGTTCTGACACCAGATGGCTCCAATTTTCTTGTTTTTCCGTTTCAAAAACGTTTGCGGCGTGATGCATTGCGCGTATCTCAAGCCATGAAGCCGCTATCAGCTGCGCAATAAAGAGTATGGCAATCGAAGTGCGGTAGTAGAGACAGCATGATCTTTAAGGCCAGGATCATGGTGATTTGCCCTTAACTCGTCAACGGGCGACGTAAAATTCTGTGAGGCTTCCGGGTGAAGCCTGCGTTACAGTGCATAAATCCAGCAAAAACATCGGACTCATATCATGTTCACCAATCTGTTGCGTGATTTTCCGTCAGCGGCACAAAGCGGCAGCGCTGAAACCTTCGAAGCACTGCTATCACAACCCAACGTACTGATTGAACGTATCGTTTCAACCGGACAGGCCAGTCCGCCGGCTTTCTGGTACTGCCAGACGCAAGGTGAATGGGTGATGATTTTACAGGGTTCGGCTGGATTGCAGTTGGAAGGAGAAAGCGAAGAACGCACACTGTTACCCGGTGATTTTATCGATATTCCGGCGGGCTGCCGCCATCGCATTAACTGGACCGACAGCCAAGGCCCCACGGTGTGGCTGGCGGTGCATTACGGTGATCTGCCCACCCAACCGTAAAATTCTGTTGCCAATGATTGCGTTACGCGGTTGCCTGCTTTGGCTATGCTGACGGTTTTTCGTCGCGGGAAGTGCGGCGCTGATGTTATTGAGGATCTGCATGTCTGTTTCGCAAAGTACCACTCAGCCTGAGAACGCAATGCGCGCCGGGCGTTTTATGCTGCTGCAAAAGCTGTTGCGCCGCGATAAAACCCCCGTGGCGTTGTTGCTACTCGCCGCACTGGTTGGCGTGCTTACCGGTCTGGTCGGCGTTGCGTTTGACCGCGCGGTGAATTTCATCCTGCACTCACGTCTTGAGTGGCTGGAAAACGCCGTCACGCATCCGATTTTAAAAGTCCTGTGTGCTTTTCTGGTCGCTGCAATACTCGGCGCTATTGGTTACTTTCTGGTGCGGCGATTCGCACCGGAAGCGGGCGGTTCAGGCATCCCTGAAATCGAAGGCGCGCTGGAAGAGCTGCGTCCGGTGCGATGGTGGCGCGTGCTGCCGGTGAAGTTTCTCGGCGGAATGGGCGCGCTGGGCTCAGGCATGGTGCTGGGGCGTGAAGGCCCAACCGTGCAGATCGGCGGCAATATTGGCGGCATGTGTCTGGATCTGTTCCGCGTTAAATCGTCGGAATCCCGTCATACGTTAATCGCTACCGGGGCAGCAGCGGGGTTGTCGGCGGCTTTTAACGCCCCGCTGGCGGGCATCCTGTTCATTATTGAAGAGAAGCGTCCACAGTTTCGCTACAGC
>OBJT01000391.1_pt1 | contig 11473 bp, 8 predicted proteins | sample 1519861 | NCBI WGS metagenome assembly OBJT01 (sample SAMN02401118, study PRJEB22541) | soil metagenome, isolate JX
AGCCAGCATGGATGCTGGCGAAAGGTGCAGCCGGGACAGGGAAAGTCCCGTCTGCACCGGTCCGTCAGGCTGACGAGTGAAGTGAAGGTACCGCGTCAGCGGCGCGAGGACAGCCAGCCCCAGAGCGGCACCAGACTGCGTTATCACCTAATGCTTAACTGACAGGCATTACGCCGTTAATGGCGACCTTTTCAAATTCATTATTTATCAATAGGGGGCAACTGGATAGCCTCAGCGGCGCGCAATAACAAATCCTCGCGTCCACGCAGGGCCAGCAGTTCGACACCAATCGGCATCCCGTCATCACTTAACCCGGCAGGAATGCTGATCGCCGGCGCACCCGTTACCGCAGACACCAGCGCATTACTGCCGTCCTGCAGCTCGCCATGTTCTACCGGCGGGCGGCGGACCACGGGGTAGGCCAGCAAATTAACATTGTGCTGCGTAAACATCGTTTCCAGCTGCTGATAGAGATCGTGCTGGCGTTGCTGCACCACAGCATAGCCTTCACTGTCGGTGCCGGGATGCGCCGCACGTGTCTTGAACACTGTGGTCAGCTGAGGATGATACCGCTCAGACGCGGCAATCTCCTGCAGGGTGTGGAACTGCGCACGGGGTTTATCGGCTAAATACCCGGCCAGTGCTTCTGCGAATTCATAACCGATAATATTGGCTTCACTGGCTAAGGTCTCCAGTTGCGGCCAACTAATGAGCACCGGTTCAAAGCCAGCAACTGCAGCCTGGACCGCCTGATTGATCTCAGTTTCATCGGCAGCAAACCCTTCCTGCCAGATGCCAATCCGCAGCGCTTCACCTTCTATCGCAAAACGTTGACCGCTTAAGATTTCACTGACAAGGCGGAGATCGTCGGCGCTGCGCACCAAAGGACCGGGAATATCTTGGGTTGGCGAAAGCGGCACAATGCCGTCGGTGCTCAGTGCGCCACGCGTCATGCGTAAGCCAAGCAAACCATTAAAGGCAGCGGGAATACGCACTGAGCCTGCTGTGTCACTGCCAATAGCGAGCGGGACATACCCGGCAGCTACCGCCACCGCTGAACCACTGCTTGAACCGCCTGGAGAGCGACCTTCACGCCAGGCGTTATGCGTAAAGCCGGTTAACGAAGAGGCGCCGGTAATCCCTGCCGCTAATTCATGCATCGCGGTTTTGCCAATGAGGATTGCACCCTGACTGCGCAAAGTGGCGACCAGCGGAGCATCAGCATCGGCGATGACATCGCGCAGCAGCACAGAACCGGCGCTGGTGGGCCAACCTTTTACCTCAACGTTGTCTTTGATCAACACAGGAATGCCAGCCAGTTGGCCTAAAGCCTCACCGCGCTGGCGAGACGCGTCACTGACATCTGCTGTCGCCAAAGCTTCATCGGCAAACAACCACGTGATCGCGTTGTAGCGCGGCTGATCCACCTCCGCAATACGTTGCAGCGCATACTCTGTCAGTTGGCGAGCGGTAGTTCTGCCGCCTTGCAGTGCGTGTTGTAAGTCGCTGAGTGACGCGGTGAGATAGTCAGCGTATTGCATCCAGTTAATCCTCCAGTGGAATCCATTGCCCGTCGCGCGCAACGCGGCCATACGAGCTGCTGTGAAAGTGAGAACTGAACCAGATTGCCTGATGTTGCCTGCACCAGTCTATAACCTGTTTGCGGGAGGCGATGGCGAGGGGTAAATCCTCACAAAACAGCGAGTTCCAGTGTGGATGTTCAAACTGAATCGGATGGTGCATCACATCCCCGGCAAAAATCGCCAACTTGCCGCCGCTTTCCAATACTATCGAGGCATGGTCAATGCTATGTCCAGGTGTGGCGATATAACGCAATGCCCCCGCAAAGAGCGGTGAGTTCTCGACGTCAATCGTCTCCAGTTGGCCGCGCTCAATCAATGGCAAAATGCTATCACGATAGAGCTCTTGCAGGGCGGGGTCTTGCTGGCACTGTTGTAGCTCTTTTGCCGAGCAAATATATCGCGCGTTGGGAAACATCGGTTGCCACTGACCCTTATGCCAATGGGTGTTCCAACCCACGTGATCGGTGTGAATGTGCGTCATCAGCACCAGAGTGACTGCCGCAGGATCAACATCCGCGTGCGTAAGGTTGTCAGCATAAGGGCTATTTAACTGGTGAAACAGCGGCTTATTATCGCGATTACGTCCATTGCCGGTGGCGGTATCGACCACCACCAAGTGCTCGCCAGAACGCACCACCCAGCTGTGAATAGAGACTGCCGCAGGCTCGGCGGCAATAGCATCGCTCATTTCTGCTCGATGGGCCGGATAGAGCGTGCCAAAAGGAAAGGCGCCGGTTTGTTCTGTGATTTTTTCAATCTGGTAATCGCCTACGCGGATTTTCATCGTGGTTCCCCTGTACTTTCATGACTTCGGTTGGGAAATCACTATACTGATGCGAACTTAATTAATTAAATCGATTAAAATCATGCAGAACATCAATGAAAATGATTTTTCTAAGATCGATCTCAATCTGGTGATCGTACTGCTGGTGATGTTCGAAGTGCGTAGCGTGACCTTGGCCGCGAACCGACTCTACCTTGGGCAACCTGCTGTGAGCGCCGCGTTGAAACGGCTGCGTGAGATGTTCGGCGATGCGCTGTTTGTACGGACTTCTCAAGGCATGACGCCAACGCCCCGCGCGGAACAACTAGTGCAGCAATTTACGCCGCTAGTACAGGATCTACACCGGGTGATCTTCACGCCAACGGCCTTCGATGCGCGACACGATAGCCGTACCTTCCGCATAGGCATGAGTGATTGGTTGGAACAGTGGTTAATGCCGGAGTTACTGAGCGAACTGGCACTGACTGCACCAAAAATTGACATCAAAGTGGTCGCCGCCGATCCCTGGCAGGCGATTCCTTTGATGGAGCAGCAGCAGGCGGATGTGGTAGTAACGGTAGGGGATGAAGCGAGTCGCGATTTGACGCGCGAGAAAATCGCCCGAGCTGGGTTCCGAACACTGTGGAGCGCGCAACAGATTGCCGTTAAAAAGCTGACGCTGGAGGCGTTTGTGCGCCACGACCATGCGTTGGTGTCCTATCGCGGTGCCAGTGAGAGTGCGCTGGACCGTGAATTGCAACAGCAGGGAAAAGCCCGGCACGTGCGTTATGTGACGCCACATTTCTCTAGCTTGCCGCTGCTATTAAAGCAGTTGCCGCTGTTTGCCACGGTGCCGCAGGGATTGGTTGATCCATGGCGCGAACACTATGATCTCCAGGCCGCGCCGGTGCCGGTGAAGATGCCGGATTATGAGCTTTCACTGCTTTGGCACAACGCGCAGCATGATGATCCCGCTAACCGCTGGTTACGCGATCGGTTGCGTGGTTTATTGCTAACAAAAGCGCGATAAATCGCGCCCATGTAGCCGTTTTAAATCTCACCACGGCACCACCCGACCTAAATAATCCAGGTAATGCAGCCCTGTGCGTCCGGCGTAAGCTTCCATGGTGTTCAGCAGGTTGGGGATACTTTCGTCAATGGTGAGGCGTGCTTCTGGACCGCCCATTTCCGTCTGTACCCAACCGGGTGCCATCAATAACAGTGTGCGCTCGTCAGGGTTGCGTGCGGCAAAACTGCGCATAAACATATTCAAGGCTGCCTTACTACCGCGATACACCTCGTAATTACCGTTGGTGTTATTGGTAATACTGCCTTGGCCTGAAGACATCACGGCGATAGTGCCCTGAGAGGTGACGCGATCTTTCAAGGTTTCAATCACTCGCAGCGGACTGAGCGCGTTGGTCACCATCACCCGGATAAACTCGTCGGTTGAGACGTCGGCGATGGTTTCTCTGTCATCATTTTTGACTCCGGCATTCACGAACAGCATGTCAAATTGCCCGTTACCAAGTCTTTGATGCAGCGCGTTGACCTGCTCAGGCTCGGTGATGTCCACGCTCTCCACTGCAAGCTGTTGCGGATAGCGTATCGCCAGTTGTTCCAGCTTGCCCGTGGAGTGAGCGCGACCGGTTGCTACCACCTGATAACCCCGCTGCAGCATATTTTCCGCCAGTGCATACCCCAGTCCGCGTGATGCGCCAATCAGTAATATTTTCATAAAATGCGTCTCCAGTTAGGTTGTGAGGAAAGTCTAGCGCGGGAATAGAGTGGGCGGAACGCGCAGCATTTGCAGTAATAACCTGCAGCAAACGCCTTGTTATATGACGCGCCATCGAGCAGGATGGTGACGATGAATGATACCGATCTAAATTTGCTTATCGCCCTGGATGCACTGCTGATTGAAGGCAGTGTTGTGGGGGCTGCGCGCCGGCTTAATCTGAGTGAATCGGCGATGAGCCGCACCCTCGGGCGCTTACGTACCGCCACTGGCGATGCGCTGCTGGTGCGTGCTGGCCGCGCGATGGTGCTAACGCCCTATGCGGAAGCGATGCGTGAGCGCACCCATAACACGCTGCGTGACGCGCGTTCGGTGCTAAGCCCCGATGCCGAAGTACTCGATCTGGCGCAACTGGATCGCCGTTTTATGCTACGTACCAATGAAGGCTTTGTTGAAGCATTTGGCAGCAAGCTGATCGCCGCTATTGCCTTGCAAGCACCTAATGTGCAGTTAATTTTCGTGGGGAAACCGGAGAAAAGCGATCGCGATCTGCGCGCGGGAAGTATCGATCTTGAGATCGGTGTACTCGGCAATATGGGACCGGAAATTCGCTTACAGGCCTTGTTCCGTGACAGATTTGTCGGCGTGGTCCGTGCGGGACATCCGTTGGCTCAGCATGTGGATATCCGTCAACTGGCGGCATTTGGGCATATTGTCGCCTCGCGCCGGGCGGAACAGGGTGGGCCGATTCATGATGCGATTGAGCAGGCAGGATTGAGCAGAAAAGTCGTGGTGGTGGTGCCCGCCTTTTCCACGGCGATTACGCTGGCGATTGATTCCGATTATGTCGCACTGGTGCCGCGCTCGCTGGTTCAGCATCACCCACTGTTCAAACACAATTCATCATTAACCCAATTCGAACTGCCGTTTACCACGCCTGAGGTGACGGTGTCACAATTCTGGCATCCTCGTTTGGAGAATGATGCCGCGCACTGTTGGCTGCGCGGCGTGATAAAAGGAATTTGTTCAGGCAGATAACAGGCGTGCGTTTGCTGCCTGCCAGTTCAGCGAGACGATATCGCCAATTGCACCTACCGAAGCAAGATTGCTACGCACAATGAAGCGCTCACCATCCTGCAGAGTCACCACCAGACGCGTTTCTGAACCCGCATAGATACGCTCGCTAATTTTGCCGTGCAGGAGTGCATCGCTGGGTGAACATAACTGGATATGTTCAGGGCGGATGACCAATGCCCCAGCCGCCAATGCGCAGCTGTTGGAGGGTAGGTCAAAAACACCCTGTGAAGTGACCAGACTGCCCTCACGAATTTCGCCACGCAAAATGTTGGACAGACCAATAAACTCGGCAACAAATGTCGATTCCGGCTGCTGATAGATATTCTCTGGTGTGCCAATCTGTGCAATTTTCCCCTCATTCATCAGGCAAATTCGATCCGATAGTGCCAGAGCTTCTTCCTGATCATGGGTAACGAAGATGATAGTCGCGCCGGATTCGCGGTGAATGCGTTTAATCTCCATTTGCATGGTCTCTCGAAGCTTGCGATCTAATGCACCCAGCGGTTCATCCATCAAAATGACGCTCGGTTGATAGACCAGACAACGTGCCAGTGCTACGCGTTGTTGTTGCCCACCAGACAAAGCTCGCGGGAAACGCTTCGCCGCGTGGCCTAATTCCACCATCTCCAACGCTTCTTTTACCTTAATGGCAATCTCAGCAGCAGGCATGCGGCGCATCCGCAGCGGAAAACCAACGTTCTCTTCCAGGGTCAAATGCGGGAACAGCGCGTAGTTCTGAAACACTACGCCAATATCGCGCTGATGAACCGGTGTGCGCGTTTCGTCGCGGCCGTCAATCATCAGTTTGCCTGAGCTCGGATCCGTTAAGCCGCTGATAATCTGCAACAGTGTGGTCTTGCCTGAGCCAGATGGGCCAAGCAACGTGAGCAACTCACCAGTTTGCACTGCTAAATCCAGGTCTTGCAATACGCTGGTTTGACCATAGGTTTTGCCGATTTTCTCAGCCTGCAATTTAATATCTGAACGCATGATGGATTCCTTACAAGGCTTCAGCTTTACGGCGCGAGCGCTCAGCCACAATAAATAACAGTGTCACAATGGTGAGGATAATCACCGAAGCAGCAGCAAGCGTTGGCGTGACCGAAAGTAGTACGTCGTCCCACATCTGTTTTGGCAGTGTCTGCTTAACGCCACCGCCAACAAACAGCGCCACGGTTAACTCTTCAAACGAGTTGAGGAAACCGAAAATAAAGGCCGCGACCATACTGCTTTTGATCAGTGGTAACGTAATCTCCCAAATCACTCGTAGCCGGCTAGCACCTAATGTTCCCGCTGCCTCGTCAAGTCGCCAGTCGTAATTTTTAAACGTGGTCAAAATGATGATAAACACTACTGGAATAGCCATAACGGTATGGCCGAGTATGATGCCAAGGTTGCTGCCGACCAGACCGAAATTGGCGAACAAATAGAAAAGTGCAACTGCAGTGACGATGTTTGGCACAATCATGGGTAGCAAGAAAGTCATAACAACCAGGCTACCGCTTTTCCCCTGATGACGAGCAAGCCCAAAGGCGGCGGTTGTGGCAATCAGCACCGCTAACACGCCGGTGATGAGGGCAATACCAAAGGAGCGGGCGGTCGCACCGGTCCAAATTGGAGATTCCAGGTAAGTTTGCATCCAACGCAGTGAAAAGCCTGGGGGTGGAAATTGCAGGAAGCTTGAACTGCTAAACGCCATTGGCAAGAAAGAGACGACGGGTAAGATAAGCACGGCAATGATGACTATGCTGAACAGCGCCAACAACCAGCCAAAACGAGGTTTGCCGGGGATCAGACCCAATACGGAGGCTAGCACATCACTAATACGTGCCAGCACGGCAATCAAAACGTAGCCAACCGCACGAATATGTGGGCTGCTGGCATGGCCTTCGCCACCAGCAATCGAGGACATACCGAACAACTTGTCGTAGCAAAAACAGACCAGCAGCGTTACCACCAGCAGCAGCATGGCAATAGCGCCAGCCAAACGCCAGTTTAGCAATTGTTGTACTTGAGTAATTAATAGTTGACCTATCACTGAGTCCTGCGGGCTTCCTAGTAGAGCAGGGGTAATGAAGAAACCCAGAGAACCAATAAAAATGAGCAAGCAGGCTGCGACTAAACCCGGCATGGATAGCGGGAAGAAAATACGCCAGAACGCTTGAGCGCGTGAGGCACCCAACGTGTGACTGGCGGGCATTAAACGGTGGTCAATGCTGGTCATGGTGGGCAGCATAGTGATGATCGCCAGCGGCAGCATGCTATGGACCATGGCGAAAACGACCACTCCGCGTGTATAGAGCACGTTTAATGGTTGATCCGCACCCAACCCCATTAAAATCTCCGATAAAATTCCACGTCGGGAAAGAAGCACCATCCACGCAAAATTCTTCAGCAGAGCACTCGTCCAGAATGGTAATAAGATCAGCCACATCAGGCGACGACGTGCGTTTTCCCCGCACTGTGCCAGCCAGTAAGCGACCGGATAGGCGATGAGTAAACAGACTAGGGTCGTTTGCAGTGCAATGATGAAAGTGTTGATTGTTACCTTGACGTAAATGCCTGCGCCAAACATCTGACTCCACACGTCCAGTGATAAATGCCCCTGGCTGTCCTGGAAGCTCAGCAGCATTAATTTCAGTGTGGGCCAGGCAAGAAAGATGGCCAGAAACAGCAAACCTGGCGCGGTCAGCCATAGAGGGTGCAGCACAAGGCGCTTGCGCCCAGTTTTGTTACTGGACTTTGATGTAGCAAATTCACTCAAAAAGAAATCCTCCAGCGAGAGAGGGCCGAAGCCCCCTTGCGGATCAACTCATTACCCATTTTTCGAAGCGTTCCGTCAGTGCTAACTGATTTTCACCCCAGTAATCTGCGCCCAGTAGTGCTAACTGACCAATATGATCGGGCGCGGTTGGCAGCAATGTGGCTTTCTTCTTATCAATGAAATCGTAGGCTTTCACGTTGGTTGGACCACAAGCCAAATCTTCGGTAAACACTGACTGGCGTTTGGCATCCATGCAGAATTGAATGAACTTACGCGCAGCTTCGACTTTCGGGCTGCCATGCGGAATGGTGAACCCATCGATGTTATAAAGCCCCTGATCCCAGGCGATAGCGGCTGGCGTGCCAGCATCAATTGCGGTTTGCGCGCGCGAGCTCCAGATACTCAGCATATCCAGTTCGCCGCTCTGCAATAATTGCGTAGCCTGAGCACCGCCCGTCCACCAGACATCGATGCTTTTGCGGATTTTATCAAGACTGCGGAATGCACGGTCTACATCGAGTGGGTAGAGATGTTTGGGATCAACGCCATCTGCCATCAACGCTACTTCCAGCGTGCAGATTGGACTACGCCACAGCCCGCGACGCCCTTTGAATTTCTCGGTATTCCAGAAGTCGACCCAATTCTTCGGCGCTTTATCCCCAGAGAAGGCATCGAGGCGATAGCCCAGCGCCAGCGCGAAGATACTCACGCCGCCAAACTGTTTGGTTATCGAGCCTTTTACGTAATTCTCAGGGTCTGGCACGGTAACGTTGATATCTTCTAAATACGGTTTGCCGAGTTTGTTGAGACGCACCAGATGTTCCGGGTTGAGCAGCGCGACATCGAACAGATAGTTTTTGGTATCAACCATCATTTGGAACTGTGGCACGGGATCGGGACCGAGCACGGTATTGATGATTTTGATGCCCGTTGCCTCTTCAAACGGTTTATAAAATGCTTTGCTGAAGCCAGTGCCATAAGGACCGCCGACATCCGCCACCGTCAAGGTGGTGACCTCAGCTGCCTGCGCCGTGCGTGATGACATCAGCAAGGGGGCAACCGAAGCCACCGCCGCCGCACTCAGGCCGAGTTTCAACGCATCACGGCGCGTGTACTGGCCTTTATTCTCAGTCAGTTTACTCATTAGAATCCTCTGCATAGCCTTGTTTTTATAAGATGCCCGTCTTAAAGCGGGCGATTACCTGGTGTTGGTGCATTACTCGTTTTCTGCCTTAAGCGTGGCTGCATTCACTTCAGCGATCAGCTGATCAATCGCTTGTTGATCAAAGCGTTGACGGAAGCGACGATCAAAGGTGGTAACGAAGCCAACAAAGGAGTTGGTGCAGTGTTCCAGCATACGTTCAGCATCCTCTGGAGAAATCGACAGCTGCTGTTGCAGGAACAGATTGAAGTGATGACGTGCAATCGGGTTTTCCAGAATAAAGATCGGTTGGGTGTCGCGAGCAATCAGACGATGCCGTGCCACTTTATTCAGCGCAGTGACGCTAATTTTCAACGGCAAATCGCGCGAATGTCCGCCTATGCAAAGATCAATTTCACCCTCTTCTAACACCCACTGCTGACGCGCGGTGTCGTAATAGCGCATATCATCAACCGGCAACGCCAAACTGATGCGGCGAGATTCACCAGGTTGCAGCTCGGTTTTGCCAAAAGCACGTAGTTCTTGTAACGGACGTTTTTGGCGTGTATGGCGATAATGGCTGTAAAGCTGACTGATCTCTTTACCTGCGGTGTTGCCCGTGTTGGTTAGAGTGAAGCTCACGGTTAGCGTATCGCCAGATTTGACGTTTTCGCGATCGACCCTGATATCGCTATAGGCGAAAGTGGTGTAACTCAGGCCAAAACCAAATGGGAATAGCGGCGTGAGGTGGCGCACGTCATACCAACGATAACCGACAAAAATCCCTTCACTGTACAAATGACGACCGTTCTCACCCGGATAACTGTGCCAACCTGGAATATCTTCGATCTGTTGCGGGAAGGTGACGGTCAATTTGCCACTCGGATTAACTTCGCCAAACAATACATCCGCTAATCCACCGCCCATCGCCTGACCGGCATAAAAGGTTTCAACGACCGCCGCAACCTGACCCAGCCAAGGCATCACTACTGCATCTGGGTTAGCGAGTACCACGATAACGTTGTTGTTCACCGCAGCCAGTGCGCTAATGAGTTCATCCTGGCCAGCTTGCAGATTAAGTGTGCGGCGATCTGAGCCTTCACCGTCATAACCATCTTCGCTGTTAGCAAAAACAATGACACGGTCAGCTTCACGCGCTGCAGCGCAGGCTTCATCGCGCAACATCTTGTGCAAGTTGGCATCTGTCGAATCACCGCGACTCCAGCTAAGTTGAATCCCCTCTGCCAATTTTTCCATTTCAGTCCATGGAATATCGACCTGTGTTGGCAGTGTGGTTGCACAACCTGAACCCTGTATTACCGGTGTTTTTGCACCTTCCCCGACCACTAGTACATGTTCACCACTGTGGCATTTAAGTGGCAGAGCGTGACGATCGTTTTTCAACAGCACGATAGATTCTGCGACCATACGACGAGCCAGCGCATGATGCACAGCGTGATCAACAGTGGTCTCTCGCTTCTCGCCTTGAATCGCGCGCTTCACCATCTCCAGCACGCGTACTGCTGAGGTCTCAGCCTGACCACGCGGCACGTCACCGCGTTCAATTGCGGCTGCAAGCGCCACTTTACGGGTTTCGCTCTCCGGCATATCGAGATCGTTTCCTGCCAGTAACGACTGCGGACGATTCTTGATGCCATGCCAGTCAGCGACCACCACGCCATCGAAGCCCCAATCATGACGCAGCACTTCGGTAAGCAACCAGCTGTGCTCAGCCGTTTGCGTGCCATTCAAGCGATTATAAGAACTCATCACTGTCCACGGACGGGACTGCTTAATCGCCCGCTCAAAGCCGCGTAAATAGATTTCACGCAGCGCGCGCTCGTCTACCAGCGAATCCATGCTCGTACGCTCAATCTCCGAATTGTTGCAGGCGAAGTGTTTCAGTGACGAACCCACACCTTGCTGCTGCAAGCCATTAATCACACCAGTGGCGATTTCACCAGAGATCAGCGGGTCTTCAGAATAGTATTCGTAGCTGCGGCCCCCCAGTGGCGTGCGGCGGATGTTGATGCCAGGACCCAGCAGCAGATGCACGCCCATCATTTGGCACTCTTGACCCAAGGCATCACCAAGCGTCAGCGCCAGCTCAGCATCCCAGCTACAGGCAAAGCTTGAACCATTTGGAAAGCAGGTCGCGGGTTTCATGGTACCCCATGCCACTTCGACATCTTTCGCACGCTGGTTTACGACATTGAGGAAGCCAGCAAAATCTTGCCCGCCTTTTTCATCGCCGTCGATCTGCTGGATGGAGTAACGCACCCCGTAAGTGCCGTCCGTCATCACCATGCGTGGGATGCCTAAACGTTCATTTGACTCTGTTTTCCACATGCCATGCCCGCTGAGAATATCGCTCAATTCGGCGGGTGACATGGCTTTAGCCAGAGAG
>OBJT01000393.1_pt1 | contig 11448 bp, 8 predicted proteins | sample 1519861 | NCBI WGS metagenome assembly OBJT01 (sample SAMN02401118, study PRJEB22541) | soil metagenome, isolate JX
CCTTTTAAGCTTTGTGTTATATCCCTACGTATATCTCAGTACGCGTGCCATGTTCCTGATGCAATCAGCTAGTTTGATTGAAGTCGCACGAAGCCTAGGGCTAAAACCCAATCAAGTATTCTTACGGGTTGCCATTCCTCTAGCTCGACCGGCAATCGCAGTTGGTGCAAGCTTGGCATTGATGGAAACCATCAATGATATTGGAGCAACCGAATTTTTAGGCGTTAAAACCCTCACGTTATCCATCTACTCTACATGGATAAACCAATCCGATCTCGCCAGTGCTGCACAGATTGCTATTTTCATGCTAATGATCATTACTTTATTGGTGATCGTAGAACGACTTGGACGACGTAAACAACGCTATATGAATTCAGCCCAACGTAGTCGATTGATGCCTGCACAACAAGTCACAGGAAGCAAAGCATGGCTATTTCTAGGTTTAGGGTTAATTCCAATCTGTATCGGTTTTCTGATTCCAATTAGCCACCTACTCGTAGAATCATATAAACGATTTCAATATGCTGGGTTTTCTGATTATTTGCTACAAGCCTCAATCAATACGCTAAGCCTAGCCAGCCTTGCAACAGTGATCACCATTTTTATTGGTTTTCTTATCGTTAGTGCGGCTCGTTTTACTCAAAATACATGGTTTAGCCGTATCTCTAGCTTAGGCTATGCGATTCCTGGAACCGTTCTAGCAATTGGACTCATGCTATCACTAGGCAAAATAGATCATGCTGTTGCCGACTTCTTGGAATTTAAACTTGGAATTCACACGGGCTTATTATTTCTAGGTACTACATTTACCTTGATCTATGCATATTGCGTCCGTTTTCTAGCAATTGCCATCGGTGGAATTGAGTCAGGCTATAATCGTATTCATGGTGTTTTTGATGATGCTGCACGTAACCTAGGTCAAAATCGTTTTTCTATTTTATGGCGCGTGCATTTACCGTTATTACGCCCTGCCATTATTTCAGCAGCCCTACTCATTTTCGTAGACTGTATGAAAGAACTACCTGCAACCTTATTGCTCAGACCACTCAATATGGAAACGCTGGCAACTCAACTTTATGCTGAAGCAGCTAGAGGAACATATGAAGATGGTGCGATCGCAGCTTTGCTAATTGTCTTAGTTGGACTGATTCCAGTCATTTTACTGGCAAGAATGGGTAAGAATATTCAACAACAAAAATAATTCAAAAATTTAAGCCAAAAAAAGACTTCCCGAGAGAAGTCTTTTTTGTTTTATAGGGTCGAGACAATGTTTGATCAGTAAATCGCCATATGATTACGGTGAATCATTTCCAAAGAACGTGCCTCACCTAAGACCTGATGGACTTTATCTGATGACAATCCTTTTACAAGATCAGCAGAGCGTGAACTAAAATTGACACGTCCAACTGCGATACGTTGTCCTTTTTTATCCACACACTCAACCACATCACCGCGATCAAAATGCCCTTCTATCGCTTTCACGCCCACGGGTAATAAACTACGATGTTTCAGTTTAATCGCCTCTACAGCACCATCATCGATGACCAAACGTCCAGCAGTTTGTAGATGAGCCGCTAACCATTTTTGGTGTGCGGTAACACGATCATTGTCAGTGGTAAATAACGTTCCCATCATCTCACCCGACATTAAACGAGCGAGTACATTTTCACTTTCACCACTTGCGATCAATGTTGGGCAACCAGAACGCGCAGCTAAACGCGCAGCACGAACTTTTGTCACCATACCACCACGTCCTAACACGCCACCACCACCTGCCATTTCGAACAAGCGATCATCAAGTGCGCGAACAGAAGAAAACAGTTTGGCATTTGGATTGTTGCGTGGATCTGAGTCAAACATGCCTTGTTGATCCGTTAAAATAATCAACAAATCAGCTTGCACCTGACCCGCAACCATTGCAGCTAAAGTATCATTGTCGCCGAAACGGATTTCATCTGTAGAAACCGTATCATTTTCATTGATGACAGGAATGACACGCCAATCAATCAAGTTCTGCAATGCATCACATGAGTTGAGATAACGACGGCGATCAGCAAGATCATCATGAGTCAAAAGAACCTGAGCAGTGCGGATGCCATGTTGATCTAATACACTTGACCATGTATGGATCAAGCCCATTTGACCGATCGCGGCACAAGCCTGCAAACTGGGTAGATCAGTGGGTCGACTCGCAAGTTTCATGCGTACCATCCCTTCTGCTACTGCACCAGAGGACACTAAAATAATTTCATGTCCAGCATTGTGTAGATCTGCAATTTGTTTCGCCCAATGCGAAATTGCCTGTAGATCTAAACCTTGCCCATTTGCAGTCAGTAAAGATGATCCGATTTTAACAACGATTCGTTTACACGCATTGAGCTGACGTTGCCCATCGACCACTTCTATCATTTTTTCCTCAAATTATTTTTCCTGTTGCACAGCGACGATTGCTGTACAACAGGAATTAAAAGGGAGTTTAACAGTCTAATTAATCACGAACGTAGACGCTTTCTACGCCGCTATCATCATCTTCATCGTCAAAATCATCTTCGTCATCTTCTAGCCCTGCTTCACGCTGGGCCTTACGCAATGCACGATAAGCTTCTTTTGCTGCGATGGTTTGTTCACGTGTTTCAGCTTCAAGCTGATCACGGAATGCTTTAACTTCTGCTGCGTACTCAGGATCTTCAACTTCACGCTCGCGTTGTTGCTCGATTTGATCCATGAGGTAATACACAACTTCCTTGGTTCCTTCAGACATAAGACCAGAAGTTTTAAATACTGGACCTTTCCATTGCAATTCATCAAGAATGTGCTGACACCATTCTTCTCGTGACTCTTCTGGCAATTGATCTAATTTATTCAACACCAACACCACAGGAAGCTTCGCCAATGTTGGAGAGAATTTCTCTAACTCAGCCAAAATCGCTCTGGCATTGTGTGCTGGATCAGATCCGTCGATCGGCTGAACATCAACAATATGCAAAAGAATACGTGTACGCGCCAAATGCTTAAGGAAACGAATACCAAGACCTGCACCTTCTGCAGCACCTTCAATCAATCCAGGAATATCGGCCATCACAAATGAGCGATGACGATCTGCATCAACGACACCTAAGTTTGGCACCATTGTTGTAAATGGATAATCGGCAACTTTTGGTTTTGCAGCACTCACCGCACGGATGAAAGTTGATTTACCCGCATTTGGCATACCCAGTAAGCCAACATCAGCAAGCACTTTTAACTCTAAACGTACTTCACGATATTCACCTTTGATACCATGCGTGCATTTACGCGGTGCACGGTTCGTTGATGATTTAAAGTGTGTATTGCCTAAACCACCATCACCACCATTGGCGACTTTGACACGCTGACCATCTGCAACCAAGTCACCAATAATGTCACCAGACTCAGTATCAACAATCGTGGTACCTACAGGCACTTTTAAAATGACATCTTCACCGCCACGACCAGAACAGTTCGCACCCGAACCATTCTTACCACGTTCTGCACGATAGCGACGTGTATATCGGTAATCTACAAGTGTGCTGGTATCATCATCTGCTTGGATGTAAATACTTCCGCCACGCCCTCCGTCACCACCATCTGGGCCACCAAAAGGGACAAATTTTTCACGGCGAAAACTGGCTACGCCATTGCCACCGTCGCCAGCCTCTACGGTAATGACTGCTTCATCAACAAAGCGCATGTGCCAATCCTCTAAATTCTTTAAAACGGGCTATTTTGCCACATTTTAATAAAATTCTCGAATAGAAAAATCAGCAAATAGGATTTTGGCTTCAAAAAAACAGATTTTATTGGCTTTAAGGTCTTACATTTCTTAATGGCAGGTCCATTTGCATTTCTAAATTTGCTTTTGTGTCTTGCACTGAGTTAAACATAATTGCATTGAACGATGAAATCGAACTCATATTCATCTCATCATTGATTTTTAAACGTGGATAGAACTGATGCTTCACCGGCAAATGAATGGACTCATTAAATGCAAAATGTACAGGTCCTTCAAACACGATTTTGACGGGAACGGTATAACTTCGTTTGAGTTCAAACGGTATGTCCAGCTTTACGGGTATATTTAGACTTAAAGGGAAATTAGGCAGTAACTTATTCTGATAAATGAGATCAGTGGTGGTCTCTATCGGCATGACCTCATCTACTTTAAGCATTGTTTGATAATCAATATCCACTGTAATTGGCGTTTCAACTTCAAAACTTAAATCTGCTAAATATTTGCCTTGCAATGGCAGCTCTAAAGTACGATCAATGAGTAGATCCGTGTTTAACTCACCTTTGGATCTTACTTGTAAATGCTGCCCAACTTGGATCTGAGTGGCTAAAGATTCGGGTAAACGTATATCCGCCTGCTGTGCTGAAACCATGACCGATGCTTGAATATTCAAATAAAACCAAAACAAGATTGCGACCAATGTGGTCAAAATCACAAAACTAATAAAGGCGCTTTTGTATGTTTTAAGCATCTGACTCATTCACCTACTTTTATTTCTGTTTTATGAGGTGTCTTTTCACTCGTTGTAGAAACAACACGATCCAGATACATACTTGATAGCGGAATCTTCAGTTCACCTTCTGCGATTTTGACAGGTAAGGTATTTTTGACATCTACAGCTGCATTCAAGTCAGAAGTGATTGGAACATTCAGCTTGCCTTGTACAGGAATATTGGCATTGAGCTGTGTCTTCAATGGAATATTTAGATTTTCTTTCAATACTGTTTTTACAGGCGCATCAAACTTTAAGTGCACTTTTTGTTGTAGCGGCACTTTGATATCAATCGGCACATCAAGCTGTAGTGGAATAGAACCTTTTAAAGGTAACGTGACGTCTCTACCAAAAATCTTTACTTGAACTTTGGTATCGATTGGGAGTTCTTGATGAACCTTTATAATTTCCTGAACAGGAATAATCGTGCTGATTGGGACCTGACTATCAAAGTAAACACGGGGAGTTAATGTTTGAGTTAAAGGCACACTAAGTTGTTCGTTAATTGGAATTTTTGCATCAACACGACCATTTACTTCAACATCCAGTGCTTCCTTCACTTTGACTCGAACCTGTAACGGTTCTTGTAAATCAATCGCAACTTTTTGATCTTTTAATGGAATGTAAATATTGAAATGCTTAAACACCCACATTGCGATATAAACGCCACACAAGTTAGCAACAACTATCAAAGCAAAAACTGCAAACAAACGTCTAAACTGCAACAATGAAGTATTCCTAACCAAATCTTTCCCTTTGTCGTTATTCTCTTCGATTTTTTTGTTTTAATCTGCATAGATTCTGTACAGTCAATAAAAAAGCCCAGTGGGAACTGGGCTTTTTTTGTATAGCTTTACTAACAAATATTATGCATTTGTTTCAGCTGGAACTTTTGTATAGCTCACACCACACATTTGCTCAGCGATACGTAATACTTGGCAGCTATAACCTACTTCATTGTCGTACCAAACATAAGCAGTTAAACGTGTACCAGAAGTAATGGTTGCTTGCGCATCAAATACGCCCGCAGTACGCGAACCAATGAAGTCACTCGATACCACTTCAGATGAGTTGGTATAGCCAATTTGACCTTGTAAGTTAGAGTTGATTGAGATTTGACGAATGTATTCGTTCACTTCTTCACGATCAACTTCTTTCTCTAAGTTCAAGTTCAAGATTGCAAGAGAAACGTTAGGTGTTGGAACACGTACAGAATTACCTGTTAACTTACCTTTAAGTGCAGGCAATGCTTTAGCAACTGCTTTCGCTGCACCAGTTTCAGTAATTACCATGTTCAGTGTTGCAGCACGACCACGGCGATCTGCTTTATGGTAGTTATCAATCAAGTTTTGGTCATTTGTGAACGAGTGAACAGTTTCCACGTGACCATTTAATACTTTGTATTTATCGTCTAAAACTTTTAATACAGGTGTAATTGCATTTGTTGTACAGCTAGCAGCAGAGATGATTTTGTCTTCATCCAAGATGTCAGTATTGTTTACACCGTAAACAACGTTTTTCATTTCACCTTTACTTGGTGCTGTTAACACTACGCGTGCAACACCTGGGCATTTCAAGTGTTGGCTTAGACCTTCAGCATCACGCCATTTACCAGTGTTGTCGATTAAAAGTGCGTTTTCAATACCGTATTCTGTATAGTCAACTTCACTTGGGCTAGATGCATAAATCACTTTAATGAAGTTACCGTTAGCAATGATTGCTTCGTTTTCTTCATCAACAGAAATTGTACCAGCAAAAGTACCGTGAATAGAGTCACGACGTAATAAAGAAGCACGTTTCGCCAAATCACCGTCAGAAGACTTGCGCACAACAATTGCTTTAAGGCTTAAACCACGACCTAAACCTGATTGGCTAATGATTAAACGAGCCAAGATACGACCAATACGACCAAACCCGTAAAGAACTACATCTTTAGACTCAACCGCAGTTGCCTTACCTTGAATCGAAGCAACAGCTTTAGCAACAAAAGCGTCTACATCACCGCCTTCATTTTTATATTCAACCGCGAGTTTACCGATATCAACTTCCGCAGAACCAATGTTTTCTACTTTCATCAACGCTTCCAAGATTGGGAAGGTATTTACAACTGAAAGCTCAACATCAAGCATACGTGTACGGCGATGTGATTTTAAGATTTGGATTACTGAACGGTTAATTAAAGAACGTCCGTAAACAGAAACAACAATATTTTTCTCACGGTACAATTGACCAATCAAGGCAATCATACGTTCCGCGATTTCCTCACGATTTTTCCAACGACCTTGGTGTTCTGCATGTAGGGCAACGATAGTGTCTTTGCTCACAGTTACGTCCTCTAATTTAATATCTATACTGGGCGTGAAATTTTAAAACGCCATAATTGTAATGGAATTATCATCAAGATTGAATCAAAAGCTGCTAAACGAGCTAAGATTTTGTCCCAATTGACTATAAATTCATAAAATACCTATAATTATTTTTGTGATTTTGGTTAAAAATCTTTCTCTATCATCGTAATAGCCATCCCTATAAAAATGCTTGATGATCATTTTACAAATATGATTGCGATTTTTAGGTTAATCTTCCGCATTATTAAGCTGCTTGGGATAATGTTTTAGATTTAACTCAAGCTGCTGTTTTCGTCGTTTTTGCTGGACAAGATGAATAGCACCTTCGATCACGAGTACTAAGACGGCTAACCAGATAAGAATATACGTCAACCACTCTTCTTCACCAATTTTTTCACCAAGTGCAAATGAGACCAATGCCAAAAGAACGGGTTCCAAATATCCCAACAAGCCAAAAAGAATTAACGGCAAATAGCGACTCGCCAAAAGATAACAACCTAGACCAATCGCACTAAACAGGCCAAGTCCCATCACGACCAAAGCTAAACTTGGTTGCTCTAGAAACTTGAAATATGGTGTATCGCCTGTTTGAGTGAAGAAAATCGCAACGGGTAGAATAATAATCATATCCCACCAAAATCCACCCAAGTTATCTGTTTTAATTTGCTTTCGAATCACAAAATATGCGGTATAACCAATCGCAACTAACGCTGTCTCCCAAGCAATACTGCCCAGTCTCCATATTTCATGCCCAACGCCCAACATAGCAAGAAATACAGCAAGCGCCTGAAACTTTGAAAGCTTTTCCCCATACAGAACACTCCCCGCTAACACCAACACTAAAGGCAAAAGAAAGTAACCTAAAGATACTTGCAATCCACGACCATGCATCGGCCCCCATAAAAATATCCATAATTGCACGGAGGTGAGCACAGAGGTAATCATCAAAAGTAATAATAAACTAGGGGCAGCAATCACTCTTTTTAAAATGGCTTTGATATGAAACAAATCGCCACTAAACCACATAAACAAAGTTAAAAATGGCAAGGTCGCAATAATACGCCAACCAAAAGTTTGTTCGCTATCAAAGGCACCAAGCAATTGAGTATAGTAGTATAGAACCCCAAAAGTTACAGATGCCAAAACTGAATAAGCAATTCCTTTAAACATCATAAACCTCTAAACTGGGGAAATTTTATAAAGAACTTGATTTATCCACTATATGAAAATAAAAAAACCATGCAAGCATGGTTTGAATAAATTTAACGTCTTTAACGATGCTCTGGATAAATGATATCACCAATATCATAACCAACCGACTTTGCATAATTTAAATATTCAAGGATAACTTCTTTATTTGGATTTGGGGTTCTTGATAACACCCATAAATATTTTCGACGTGGCTCACCTACCAGTACCGTTTGATACTCTTCATCTAGCTTTAGAACCCAATAATCGCCACGACCTATTGGAATCCACCGTACCCCTTCGGGTAAAAAACTGACTTTTAACTTACTATTGAAAGGCGCATTCGCAACAAAGGCTTCCCCTAAACTTTGTTGTAAATTTCCATCACCGTCATAACATTTATTATCAACAATAATATTACCGTTTTCATTGACTGTATAAGTGGCGGTAATGTTATAGGCGCATTTTCGCTCAAAATAGATAGGTTTCCGAGCAACCTCATACCAAACCCCGAGATACTTATCTAATTCAACTTTTTCAACGGTTGCTAAGGGCTTAGCTTGTGCGTAGACAATTGTACCTGCGGCCAACCCTGTTAAAACAACGCCACCGATTGCGATTTTTGCTAGACGCCAACTAGCTTTTGGGAAATTTTTAATTAATGGCATGAGAAATCCTCAAAACAGAATTTGTTATAAGTAGTCATATAGTTAACTAATAAAACTAGTCTATTTTATAAACAAAAACTGTTGAGATATGTATCACTTTTGAGGAATTCACTTCACTGTTTAAGATTTCAACATGTGTGCTTTCAAACGAACAATTTCATCACGTAACCTAGCGGCTTGCTCGAACTGTAGCTCTTTCGAGGCTTTCAGCATTTCCTTTTCCAATTTGCCGATATGTTTTGCAAACAACTTTGGATCAGAAAGTAGATGTTGTTCATCTGCACTGATTGATTGAGCTTGTTGTAGTGCATTTTCATCAATTTGATCATCTGTGAGAACTTCACCTGTATCGATTTCTTTGATGGTTTGACGCACTGCACTTCGCGGTGTAATGCCATGTAACTCATTAAACTCAATTTGTTTGTTACGGCGTCGATCTGTTTCATCAATCGCTTTACGCATAGAGTCGGTAATACGATCTGCATATAAAATGGCTTTACCTTTTACATTACGCGCAGCACGCCCTATCGTTTGAATCAGTGAGCGTTCTGAACGTAGAAACCCTTCTTTATCTGCATCAAGAATAGCAACCAAAGAAACCTCTGGCATATCCAAACCCTCACGCAATAAATTAATTCCCACGAGGACATCATGCACACCTGTCCGAAGTTCGTGAATGATTTTAACGCGTTCAACCGTATCAATATCAGAATGGAGATAGGCAACCTTTACACCATACTCTTTCAGATATGAAGTTAAATCTTCAGCCATGCGCTTGGTTAAGGTTGTAACCAAAACCCGCTCATTCAACTGTCTGCGGATATTAATCTCAGACAATACATCATCTACTTGGGTCAATACTGGACGCACTTCAATTTCAGGATCAATCAATCCTGTTGGACGCACCACCTGTTCCACCACCTGCTCAGATTTTTCCAGCTCATATAATGCTGGTGTTGCACTGACGAATACGGTTGTCGGAACAATACGCTCCCACTCTTCAAACTTCATCGGACGATTATCTAAAGCACTCGGCAAACGGAATCCGTAATTCACCAAATTTTCTTTACGTGAACGGTCACCTTTATACATTGCACCGATTTGTGGAACCGTCACATGCGATTCATCAATAATCAATAAGGCATCTTCTGGTACATAATCAAATAAAGTAGGTGGCGCTTCACCTGCTGTACGACCAGAGAGGTGTCGTGAATAGTTTTCAATACCGTTGGTATACCCCAACTGTTGCATCATTTCTAAATCATAGCGTGTCCGTTGTTCAATACGCTGAGCTTCAAGCAATTTATCATTGTCTTTAAAAAATTTAAGCTGATCTTTCAATTCATCTTTAATTGTATCAATGGCACGAGTTAAGTGATCTTTGGGTGTAACATAATGACTCTTAGGATATATGGTCACACGCGGAACTTTACGAACAAGCTTTCCGGTCAAAGGATCAAACCAACGAATCGAATCGACTTCATCATCAAACAATTCAACCCGAATAGCATCTTGATCCGATTCCGCAGGGAAAATATCAATAATCTCACCACGAATACGATATGTACCACGTAAGAACTCCAACTCATTACGGGTATATTGCATTTCAACTAAACGACGAATAATGTCATCACGACTCACGCGATCACCTTGTACAATATGCAAAAGCATTTGCATATAAGCATTTGGATCCCCCAAACCATAAATCGCTGAAACGGATGCAACGATGATCGCATCACGACGTTCTAATAATGCACGTGTGGCTGAGAGTCGCATTTGATCAATATGATCATTAATTGCCGAATCTTTTTCAATGAAAGTATCTGACGAAGGGACATAAGCTTCAGGTTGATAGTAGTCATAATAACTAACAAAATATTCAACAGCATTGTTCGGAAAAAATGCTTTGAATTCACCATAGAGCTGTGCAGCAAGTGTTTTATTGTGTGCCATCACAATCGTCGGACGTTGCGTTTTGGCAATCACGTTCGCCATGGTGTAAGTTTTACCAGACCCTGTAACCCCCAGTAGCAATTGATTACGAAAACCGTGCTCAATACCATTCACCAATTTTTCAATTGCTTGGGGTTGATCACCTGCAGGCTGATAATTGGTGACTAATTCAAATGGCTGACCAGTCTCTTGTTCTTGCATATCGTTCATCTTGCTACACTCTTATCGTTCTATGATATTGAGATTAATCTTGCAGATACAACCCTAAATCTTAATGTGGCGAAAAATTGCTACAATTTTCAAGCAACCTCACACTCTCCTCGTTATAAAAATTTGGCTAACGTTTTTTAACTTTGATCAAGCCAACGTGCCACACGTCAGATTTTCAACTCGAATTAACGTTGATCACTAAAATATCAACCACATCTAATAAGTTGATCTAACAAAATAATTTCATAAAAACGAGACGCAAGACACATTTTAATTAAATTAATGTTACAAATTGCCGATTTATGCAATTTTAGATCAGCTTATGATCACAAGAATAATAAATATCACAATGCGCTTAGAAATGAGAAATCACATAAGCATGGAGGCTTATCTTGAAAACAAAATATAAGATTGCTATGGCTACCACTATACTTGCTGTAATTACTTTTGCAGCAACCCTTAAAGCTCCTGTCAAAATACTAAACACCGATGCTCAAACCAATGCTATTGAATTTCATCATGAATTATTAAAACAAACTAAACTTACAGAAACTTTACAAC
>OBJT01000394.1_pt1 | contig 11439 bp, 13 predicted proteins | sample 1519861 | NCBI WGS metagenome assembly OBJT01 (sample SAMN02401118, study PRJEB22541) | soil metagenome, isolate JX
AAGCCCGCATCGCTGCGGGCTTCTCTTATATGGCGGAGGAACAGAGATTCGAACTCTGGGATGGTTTCCCATCGACGGTTTTCAAGACCGTTGCCTTAAGCCACTCGGCCATCCCTCCGGAAATCTTTTTGTAACTTCACACTGCAAGAGTGATGGCGGAGGAGGAGAGATTCGAACTCTCGGATGGTTTCCCATCGACGGTTTTCAAGACCGTTGCCTTAAGCCACTCGGCCACCCCTCCGCAATGAGGCGCACTATAAACATCCCCCTGAACGATGTAAAGCATGGATTGAATCGTTCGCCTGAAAAACAGCCAAAATCCATTTTTTCGCTGTCAAAATCACCATTCTGCTCAGTGAAACAGCAATTTATCGCGTAAAGATGGGTAAAACGACTTTGCTGTCTGGTAGCCGTTGCGTATCCTCAGGCCATATTTGGTGTTCTCTCTCTATAAAGGAGCGCATAGTGGATAGAATTATTAGCTCGTCACAGCAACAATCGATACTCAGTACGCATAAAGTACTGCGCAATACCTATTTCTTACTGGGTCTGACACTGGCATTTTCAGCTATCACGGCCACTCTCAGTACCGTTTTCGCCTTACCGTCACCGGGATTAATTCTGATGCTGGTTGGCTTTTACGGCCTGATGTTCCTGACCTATCGCTTAGCCAATAGTCCGGCAGGCATTCTGGCAGCCTTTGCTTTCACCGGTTTCCTCGGCTACTGCCTGGGTCCGATTCTCAGCTCCTTCCTCGCGGCGGGCATGGGCGATGTGATTGCCATGGCGTTAGGCGGTACGGCGCTGGTGTTCTTCTGCTGCTCGGCCTACGTCCTGACCACGCGTCGTGATATGTCGTTCCTTGGCGGCATGATGATGGCCGGTTTTGTCGTGCTGCTGGTTGCGGTGGTAGCGAATATCTTCCTGCAACTGCCAGCATTACATTTGGCGATTAGCGCACTGTTTATTCTGTTCTCAGCGGGTGCCATTCTGTGGGAAACCAGCAATATCATTCAGGGCGGCGAAACCAACTACATCCGAGCGACCGTCAGCCTGTATGTGTCGCTGTATAACATCTTTGTCAGCTTGCTGAGCCTTTTAGGCTTCGCCAGCAAAGATTAAGCTGCAGACGTAAATGTCCAAAACCCCGCTTCGGCGGGGTTTTTGCTTTTTAATAGCCGGCCAACTTACAATATGCGGATTAATGCTGTGAGGAATGACTGTGATTTTTGCCGGTAAAGAGATCGCCACCGATACGGAAGGCTACTTAAAAAATGGTTCAGACTGGAGCGAAGCACTCGCTGCGGTGATTGCGCAAAACGAAGCGATTGAGATGAGCGACGCACACTGGGAAGTCGTGCATTTTGTGCGCACCTTCTATCAGGAGTTCAATACTTCACCTGCGGTGCGCATGCTGGTTAAAGCCATGGCGCAGAAGTATGGCGAGGAAAAAGGCAATAGTCGTTACCTGTTCCGTCTGTTTCCGGAAGGTCCGGCAAAACAAGCCACTAAAATTGCCGGGTTGCCAAAACCCGCCAAGTGCCTGTAATTAGCCCGTCGTAAATCGCGTGGGAATCGGCGTGGGTTGATGAGGCTCCACCAGTACCTTATCAACCCGTGCACTTGTCGGCCCACCCGCTTTCAGCCAACTGATTAACGCATCCACCTTTTGTTCATCGCCAGCGGCCAGCACTTCAACACTGCCGTCGCGCAGGTTATGCGCATAGCCAGTAACGCCTAATTTATTGGCCTGTGACTGGGTGTAATATCTAAAGCCCACACCTTGCACGATACCGTGCACCCAAATTTTGTAGCAAGTGTTCGCCATGGCGATCTCCCCATTGTGCGTTGCATTTTGTCGCCATCCACCGGAAAATGGCGCCTCATTTTTTCAGGTAAGCATAGCAAACATGACCGTTCGATTGATTCTCGCAAAGGGGCGTGAAAAATCCCTGCTCCGCCGTCATCCGTGGGTATTTTCTGGTGCCGTTGCACGTATGGAAGGGAAAGCCCAGTCTGGTGAAACTATTGATGTCTGCGACAGCAATGGCAAATGGCTGGCCCGTGCCGCTTATTCCCCACAATCACAAATTCGCGCGCGCGTCTGGAGTTGGCAGCAAGATGAGTCAATCGATATCGCTTTCTTCGTGCGCGGTTTCAAAAAGGCACAACAATGGCGCGAGTGGCTGGCACAACGTGATGGCCTTGACAGTTATCGTCTGATTGCTGGCGAATCCGATGGGATGCCAGGCGTGACCATTGATCGCTTCGGCAACTTCTTGGTATTACAGCTGTTGTCTGCCGGCGCGGAATATCAGCGCCCCACTATTCTTTCCGCCTTGCAGCAATGCTTCCCTGACTGCGCGATTTACGATCGCTCAGATGTCGCCGTGCGTAAAAAAGAGGGCCTTGAGCTGACGCAGGGGCCGGTCACAGGTGAGCTGCCACCGACGCTGTTGCCTATCACCGAACACGGTATGAAATTGCTGGTCGATATTCAGGGCGGCCATAAGACCGGCTATTACCTCGATCAGCGTGACAGCCGTTATGCCACGCGTCGCTACGCAGAAAACGCACGTGTGCTGAACTGTTTTTCTTACACCGGCGGTTTCGCTGTGTCTGCACTGATGGGCGGTTGCCGCGAAGTCATCAGTGTTGATACCTCGCAGGATGCACTGGACGTCGCAAAACAGAACGTAGAGTTGAATGGTCTGGATGTTTCACGTGCCCAGTTTGTGCGCGATGACGTATTCAAACTGCTGCGTCGCTATCGCGACAGCGGTGAAAAGTTTGACGTGATCGTGATGGACCCACCGAAATTCGTCGAAAACAAGAATCAACTGATGGGCGCTTGCCGTGGATACAAAGATATCAATATGCTGGCGATGCAGTTGCTCAACCCGAACGGTATCCTGCTGACCTTCTCCTGTTCCGGCTTGATGGCAACCGACCTGTTCCAGAAAATTATCGCTGATGCCGCAGTTGATGCGGGTCGTGATGTACAATTTGTGGAGCAGTTCCGTCAGGCAGCCGACCATCCTGTGATTGCCAGCTATCCTGAAGGGCTTTATCTGAAAGGGTTTGCCTGCCGCGTACTGTGACTTGAAAACCTGAACCCTGCCTCCATATTGGTAGCAGGGCACAGTTTTGGGAGGTCACAATGATTACCAGTAAATTTGGAATTGGACAGCAGGTCCGTCACCGTCTCTCCGGGGTGCTCGGCGTTATTGTGGATGTCGATCCGGAGTTTTCACTCGATGAACCCGAGCAGGATGATGTGGCCGCCAGCGAAACACTGCGCGCCGCGCCGTGGTATCACGTGGTGATGGAAGATGAAGAAGGCGAACAGGTCCACACCTACGTTGCCGAAATTCAGCTAGCGGGTGAAACGTCGTATGAGCATCCTGAGCAACCGTCAATGGATGAACTCGCCGCCTCCATCCGGCAGCAGTTGCAGGCGCCAAGTCTGCGCCATTAATGCCAACGGCGACTCAGGTCGCCGTTTCTGTTTTAGTGCGTGGAAGGTGCAATACCTAAACGCGGTATCTCAATTTTTGGGCAGCGATCCATAATCACCGTCATCCCTGCATCACGCGCCAGTACTGCCGCCTGCTCGTTAATGACACCCAATTGCAGCCATAGCGTATCTGCACCGATGGCAATCGCTTCTTGCGCCACTCCCCAAGCCGCTTCCGCATTACGGAACACGTCAACCATATCGACCTTGCCCGGAATATCCGCCAATGAGGCATAAGCGGTTTGCCCTAATAACTGCTGTCCAGCCAGTTTGGGGCTGACTGGAATCACTTCATATCCCTGATCAAGTAAGAATTTCATCACGCCGTAGCTTGGGCGGTCGGCGCGATCGCTAGCACCCACCAGCGCAATACGTTTCGTTCTACTCAATACATCGCGAATCGTTTGATCATTCATGCATTTTCTCCTTGTCCAATCGCCTGAGTGTAGAGGGCTATGCCTTGCCTGACGCAAGTATTACAGGTGAAAACTTTGCGCAGCCGCACGAATAAATATGTAAAAATGTAAATTTACTGCCATAATGTAATAATTTGCTACACATCACCGATTAATCCCCCCACTTCCGGGAGTTGAAATGAAGCTGTCATTGGCTGTTACGGGTTTACTCGTGTTGCTCGTATCGGCATCCTGCCATGCCATCACCCTCAAGCTCGATCCAGAGATCGACCTGCTGGTGCTGGATGGTCGCAAAATCTCAGGCTCGCTGCTGAAAGGCGCGGACAGCCTTGAGCTGGAGCGCGGACAGCATCAATTTCTGTTTCGTGTAGATAAGCCCTGCGCCGATGCGACACACTTTCAGTCGGTGCCAATGATTGTCACCTTTAATGCCAGTGCCAACTCAGTCGCCATCCGCCTGCCTTCCCTTGGCAATCGCCGCGAACGCACCCTTTTTGATAGAGCACTCAATTTCCAACTGATTGACGAACATGGCAATGAAATTGTCAGCATTCGCGACCATCTGCCACAAGGCAGCGACAGCGATCTTGAGAAAGCCATGGTGAATTATAACCGCAATGCACAGGCCGCTTCGGTTCCGCGCTTTGCGATGCAATCAGCAAGTTTACCCGCCGCGCAGATGGATCTTGATTTTGCCTGGCAAGACGCGAGTGACCTTCCCTCTTTACAACGTTGGTTTCAGCGCTTTGACGCTGCAACACGTCAGCGTTTCATCAGTTGGATGAAAACCTTACGCACAAGTTGATAGTCATGAAATGCCAAGGGTAAACTCATGCCTCAATAACGATGACATGAGAAGAAACAGGAAGCCCTATGGAGCAGACCGTTCGTACCCTTGAAGAAAAAAAACATATTGCCCTTGTCGCTCACGACCACTGCAAAGCCTCCCTGCTTGAGTGGGTGAAGGCCAACCAGAGCGCGCTACAACCTCATGTACTTTATGCCACCGGCACTACCGGGAATCTGATTAATCGCCATACGGGATTGGATGTTAACGCGATGCTAAGCGGTCCAATGGGCGGGGATCAGCAAGTGGGGGCGTTGATTTCAGAAGGGAAAATTGATGTGCTGTTCTTCTTTTGGGATCCGTTGAACGCCGTTCCTCACGACCCCGATGTGAAAGCACTGCTGCGCCTGGCCACCGTATGGAATATCCCGGTGGCGACCAATCGCGCCACCGCAGATTTTATTATTAAAGCACCGATGTTTGCCCAGCAGGTTGAGATCCAGATCCCCGATTACCCACGCTATCTTGCTGAACGCCTGAAAGGCTAATCATCAGGCCTTCCGACTCTGCGGCACGCCCAATTCGCGGAAGTGCTCAACAAAGACGGAAGGCTGTTCTTTATCAAACATCATCCATACTTGTTGACGCGCACGCGTAATCGCCACATAGGCCAGTCGTCGCTCTTCAGCATCGGGGAAATCTTCCGGTTGCGGCAGTAGCCCCTCTTCCATAATCGATTCACGCGTCTGTGCGGGGAACCCATCGCGCCCTTCATGCAGCCCAAGTACAATGACAAAATCAGCCTGCTGCCCTTTGCTGGCATGTATCGTCATGAAATCAATGTGCAACTTTGGCCAGCGTGTTTTGGCTTTTTCCAGAATCTCCGGGCGCAGATGATGATAACGCGCGAGCAGCAATACACGCTCGTGTGGCTTGGCATATCCACTTAACTTATTCAGCAGAGGTTCCAGTTGATCCTGCGGTAATAGGGTGACCGATTTTTTATTCCCCTTACTAAGACTGTTAAGGGGTTTCCGCAATTGATGCGGGTTTTGCTGTACGAAACGGTTAGCAATCTCACCAATACGATCGTTAAAGCGGTAAGTGGTGTCGAGCACACAGCGATCCCCTTCGCCGAAATAGTGGTGAAAGGCAGTCGTGAGGCTCATTTCCGCACCGCTAAATCGATAAATAGCCTGCCAGTCATCTCCGACGGCGAACAAACTGGTGCGTTTATTTTGCTTGCGTAATGCCGTCAACAGCGCCGCACGCTGCGGTGAAATATCCTGGAACTCGTCAACCAGAATGTCTTTCCACGGGCTGATAAATCGCCCCTTTTCAAGAATGGCGATGGCTTGATGAATCAGGCCAGAGAAATCAACCGCACCTTCTTCTTTCAGTGCACTCTTCCAGGCTTTTAAAAGTGGTGCCATCAACTTAATGCGTTTGCTGAAATTCTCACGTATCTCTTCAGGGACATCTTCAATCATCGCGGCCTGCGCGCCGCCGTGCATACGCATCAAACCCAGCCAGCGTTCTAAGCGCGAAGCAAGGCGTTGTGCCAGTTTGTCATCCTGCCAGAAAGGTCCCTCGGCCACATCCCATTCCATCTCATCTTGCAGCCATTGTCGCCAGCCGCTCGCTTGGGCCTTCTTGCTATTGCACTGCTCTCGCCAGGTATCGATAAGTAACTGACGACGCGCCTTGCTGTCACTTTCCAGCTTACTGATAACGGGCTGTTTATTGCTGCCTTCACGGATAATCTGCATCGCCAGTGCATGAAAGGTTCGCGCCTGGATAGCGCTTTCACCCAATCTTGCCTGAATGCGCTCATTCATCTCATCCGCAGCCTGGCGACCAAAGGCCAGCAACAGTATCTGGTCCGGCTGGGACAGTTTACGTTTCAACAGCCAGCCCGCACGCGCAACCAGTACCGATGTTTTTCCACTGCCTGCGCCCGCCAGCACCAGCAGAGCGTCTTCCCCATTCACTACAGCTTCACACTGAGAAAGATTGAGTGGCGTCGTTTCAACGGTGGAGAAGAAATCGTGATACTCGTTGATAACTTTCGTTGTCCATTCGCGGTTACGCTGCCGAATGGCCGTTTCGCCCTGCTCCAACCACTGCTGGCAGAATTGCCACAGCGCACGGCAGTTATCAAATGCTTCCAGACGCGCCAGCGGAAGAGGTAACGCTGAAAACTGACGCCTGATACTCTCTTTCACCGCCGATAACTCACTGCGTTTTAGCCAGCGATCCTGCTGAGTAAACGTCAGGATCTCCTGCTCCAACGCCGTGAGCACCTCGGCGCTCACATCGCTCATCTCCCGGCTCCACTGCTGCCAGGCCTGTTGCAAATAATGGAAAAAGCGTTGGGTTTCCTGCCACTCCGTCCCGTGCAGGCGCACCACTTTATCTTCGGGGAGCTGAAATTCTAACTCGCCCCAGACCATGCCGCGTTTACAGGTAATGTCCATTAACTGGTTGAAGGGGATCAGATATTCATGGCGATCGCCACTGACTTCCACTCCGGCGGCCAGCAGACGTACCCGATTATAGGGATGCTGAGCCAGACGCTTGCCCATTGATGTTGCTTTCAGTTCCATGTCCGCACCGTCATGTGGAATTCGATTATCGCGCAGTTTACCTGTCAGACCCTTGGCGCTCCAGCCTTAAAACAGGCTAAACTTGGCGGCACATATTGCGGATTGCAAAAGGAAAAACGCGTTATGCGCACCGTACTCAATATCCTCAACTTCGTTCTGGGTGGCGTGTTCACCACCTTAAGCTGGCTGTTTGCCACCCTGGTGAGCATTTTGCTGATTTTTACTCTGCCATTAACGCGATCATGCTGGGAAATCACCAAACTTTCACTGTTGCCGTTTGGTAATGAAGCCGTACATGTTGATGTGTTGCGCCCAGATAGCAAAAGCCAGGTGTTAAATGCCGGTGGCACCTTCCTGAATATCTTCTGGCTGGTGTTTTTTGGCTGGTGGCTGTGTCTGATGCATATCTCCGCGGGCATCGTGCAGTGCCTGACCATCATTGGTATTCCCGTGGGTATTGCTAACTTTAAAATTGCAGCCATTGCGCTGTGGCCTGTGGGTCGACGCGTGGTGTCAGTGGAAGAAGCACAAGCTGCGCGTGAAGCCAATGCGCGCCGTCGTTACTGAGGCCGCCCTCTGATGCGACAAAACGCAATGCCAGGCTGGCGACATTATCTGTTCAACAGTAGCCTGCGCTATTTGTTGCGCATCCTATTTGCACTGGCCGGTTGTGCGGCCGTGCCCTGGTGGTTGCAACAGATAGAATGGACCATTCCTTTGACGCTCGGCGTGGTGGCTGCTGCGCTGGCTGATCTGGATGACCGCTGGACGGGCCGCCTGCGTAATTTACTGATTACATTGGTGTGCTTCTGTGTTGCCTCCGTCTCTGTTGAGCTGCTTTTCCCCTATCCCTGGGCCTTCGCTATTGGCCTGGCGCTCTCCAGCTGGGGTTTTATTCTGCTCGGTGCATTGGGACAGCGTTATGCCACCATCGCTTTTGGTGCGCTGTTAATTGCGGTCTATACCATGCTGGGAATCGGGCTATTTCCGCAGTGGTGGATGCAGCCCTCTCTGCTGTTAGTGGGGGCCGTGTGGTACAACTTGCTCACCTTTATTGGGCATCTCATTTTTCCGGTACGTCCCGTGCAGGAACAGTTGGCCGCCAGCTTTTCGCAGTTGGCGCGTTATCTGGAAGCGAAGGCAAATCTGTTCGATCCTGACGCAGGCGAACAGGATGATGCAACGATGATTGCCACGGCGATGGTGAACAGCCAGCTCGTCGCTCAACTGAACCAGACGAAAACCACCATTCAGAGCCGGTTACGGGGTGACCGCGGTTCACGCAGCACGCGCCGCAGCTTGCACTATTACTTTGTCGCACAGGATATTCACGAACGCGCCAGCTCTTCCCATCTGCAATACCATTTATTACGTGATGATTGGCGCTATAACGAGATTCTGTTTCGCTTTCAACGTTTGCTAAATATGCAAGCCCAAGCCTGTCGCCAGTTGGCCGAAAACATTTTGATGCGGCAGCCATGGCATCACGACACGCATTTTGAACGTACTTTTGCGCGACTGGAGACCGCGCTGGAACGTCTGGCACAAAGTGACCCGCAAGACCCTCACATTCGCCCGCTATCCTGGTTATTACGTAATCTGCGAGCGATTGATGCACAATTAGCATCGATTGAATCAGAGCAGATGCTGGCAGAGCCCCCCTCCTCTGGCGATAACCATCTCTCACGAGAAGGACTTAGCGGTTGGCCTGATATTCGCTTGCGCCTGAGCCGACACCTTAGCCCGGCCTCAGCGCTGTTTCGCCATGCCGTCCGCATGTCGCTGGTACTTTGTGTGGGTTACGCATTCATTCAAATAACAGGCGTGGAGCGCGGTTACTGGATTTTGCTCACCAGCCTATTTGTCTGCCAACCCAACTATAACGCCACACGACGCCGTCTTGCGTTACGTATCGGCGGCACGCTAGCAGGTATTGCTATCGGCTTGCCCGTGCTGTGGTTGGTGCCCTCCATTGAAGGGCAGTTGGTTTTGATTGTACTCAGCGGGGTGCTGTTCTTTGCTTTTCGTCAGGTTCAATATGCGCAGGCAACCTTGTTCATCACCCTGCTGGTGTTACTCTGCTTTAATCTGTTGGGTGAAGGCTTTGAAGTTGCGTTGCCACGCATCGTTGATACTCTGCTAGGTTGCGGGTTGGCCTGGCTGGCGGTGGCTTTTGTTTGGCCAGACTGGCGCTTTCGCAAGATCAGCGCCGTGGCGGATCGTACGCTCAACGCCAACTGTCGCTATCTTGATGCCATTATGGAACAGTACCATCAGGGCAAAGATAATCGTCTGGACTATCGCGTTGCACGTCGCGATGCGCATAATGCCGACGCAGAACTCGCTTCGGTGGTATCGAATATGAGCAGCGAACTGAAACTGCAACAACCCCTGCGCGAAAATGCTTTTCGTCTGCTGTGCCTCAATCACTCATTCCTGAGTTATATCTCTGCATTGGGCGCGCATCGTGAACAGTTGTCGGATAGCGATCTGTTAAAGATGCTGGATGATGCGGTCTGTTTTGTCGAAGATGTCCTGCAAATCGAGAGCGTTACCGATGCGCAAGCGCTGGAGATGCAACAGCAGTTGATCCTGCGATTAAGTGCGCTTAAAAACAGTCCCGAAGTGCAGGCGCCGTTAGTGATGCAGCAGCTAGGTTTGCTCATCGCCCTGCTGCCGGAAATTGCCCGCCTGCGTCGTACGCTATCCAGTGATTAATGTCAGAAATGCTCCACTTTCGGGTCAAGGTGGAGCGTTTTAACATACCACGCACTGAGAGCTTCTCGCGTCGCCACAGGCAGAGCCGCTTGATGATGGCCGGAGATTGCCCCCTCTAGCGAAAACAGGGTTTTCAAACCAATATGCTTGTTCTTTGCGCGTAGTTTTAGCCAGGTCTGCCTTGAACCCGTTTCACAGAGCAATTTCACTGAACTAATGCCCACTTTATGCAGCATCATCTCCATGCGTAAACTGAGGTTAGGCAGATCTTTTAAACGTAGCGTGACAGTACGCGTTGCCATTTCATTCTGAGCGGCGCGCAAAGAACTGGCTGAAAGGCGCAATAATTGCTCAGGGTCTTGCCATAACTTCGCGTCCACTTTGTAGTAATTCAACTGCACTGGCATACCGCGCTTGCTGTACACCAAAGGCTCCAGTGCCCGTTTAGCGTGATACATCTGCAGCGCTTCGCTGGCTCGCAAATAAAGCGCATCCTCATTGATATAGGCAAAAGTCACCTTTTCTACTGTCAGGGCATAGCCCCCAAATTGGGTGCGAGACTCGATTTTTCCTAGCGAAGCCAACTGCATTTTCGATTGTTCAACGACGGGATTGCGGTTTTTCATTACAGCTCCTTTCCGTAAATTCTCATGTGAGAAAATTCCTTAAAACTCTGGTTAATCATCTGGTTAGAAGATAAAAAAAACAAATTAGCTGTTCAATGAATAAAAGCGTTTAGGGTAAGAGTTGTTGAGAATTTGCGAGGTGTTTTCAGAAATTGAGGTTGATCTTTATCCAGGAAGACATTACTGTACATCCATACAGTTCATTACTGAGTGATTAAATTATGCGTACTCAATTCTCTGGCTTTGCTGATCGTTCTTCCCCTTTTGCTAATGCTGGCTTAACGCAACCTGCTCTGGGTGGAATCACTGAACTGCGCTATAGCGAACAACCAGGAATTATGCAGATGTTGCTGCTCCCTGTACTTAAGCAACTCAGCGAACAATCACGTTGGCAGCTATGGTTAACCCCCGCGCACAAGCTCAATCGCAGTTGGATGCAGCAGTCGGGGCTACCGTTAGAGAAAAGTATGCATATCACGGAATCTGAGCGACTCAGCACAGTTGAAAGTATGGTGAAAGCCCTGCGTACCGGCAATTACAGCGTGGTACTGGCCTGGATTCCCTACGAATTGAATGACGAAGAGCGTCTGGAACTGGAATTGGCAGCGTCGGAAGGAGAAGCGCTTGGGCTGATTATGCGTCCACAAGGTCATGAACGTGTCCTGACAAGACAATCAAATCCGTCAAAAATTCCCTCAGATTTGTTTCATTAAGTAAAACCAGGAATTTTCTCACGCTTTTTTTTCTTTAGAATGCAGCTAAGCCACTG
>OBJT01000398.1_pt1 | contig 11388 bp, 8 predicted proteins | sample 1519861 | NCBI WGS metagenome assembly OBJT01 (sample SAMN02401118, study PRJEB22541) | soil metagenome, isolate JX
GGATGCGACAGGCAGTTCGGGTAGGCCATGGATGGCCGTACCCGAACGATCCGACCGGCACGACGTTGCAGCCGAGGGCACCGCGAAGCGGCGCGAGGACGGCCCGGCAGCAGCCGAGGTGCTGTGGCCCGCACCAACATGCCCACCCGCGCATAAATACGCACCCTACGAAAAGCGCGCTTAACTCACCAAGAGTGATCCGAATTTCCGGGCCAAAGGTTGTTGACGCGCTGCTCACTGGCTACCCTTTTGCACAGTTCATGCACGAGGAAGCCATGTCGCAAAAAATACACTGGATCGATAACTTGCGCGCGGTCGCCTGTCTGATGGTGATCGTTATTCATACCACCACTTGGTACATCACCGGCCCGATGGCGGTCACCGGCATCAGTTGGGATGTGGCCAACCTGCTCAACTCGGCGTCGCGCGTCTGCGTGCCGCTGTTCTTTATGATTTCCGGCTACCTGTTCTTCGGTGAACGCAGCGCGCAAGGGCGGCATCTGCTGCGCATCGTGCTGTGTTTGCTGTTCTACAGCGCGGTGGCGCTGGCCTATATCACCTGGCTGACGCCGATCAGCGAAGGCCGCTCGCTGCTGAAGCTGCTGCAAAAACCGGTGTTCTATCACCTGTGGTTCTTCTTTGCCATCATCGGCATCTATCTGTTATCACCGCTGATTCAGGTGAAAAACGTGCAACCGCGCTACGTGGCACTGTTGGTGGTGGTGTTGGCAGTGCTGGCTAATCCGAATACCGTTAGCCAGTCACTCGGGCCGTTTCACTGGCTGCCGGTGAATCTCTATGTCAGTGGCGACAGCATCTACTATCTGCTGTATGCGCTGCTGGGGCGGGCAATTGGCTGCATGGAAACCGATAAACGTGGCATCAGCTGGCTGGCGGGATTGGGCTTTATCCTCTGCTGGATGGGGATTACGCTCGGCACCAAACAGATGCTGAAGATTAACGGCGCCTTCAACGATACCTGGTATCTCTACTGCGGTCCGCTGGTGTTTATTGCCGCCATTAGCTTACTGGTGCTATTCAAGAATGTGTTGAACAGCCGCACACTGCCAATGCTGGCAACGATTTCGCGCTACTCGCTGCCGATTTACGGTTTCCACGCGCTGTTTATCCACTATCTGCGCACCAACCATTACGACGATATGTCACGTCCGTGGCTCGATTTGCCGTGGGTATTCGGCGTCACGCTGGTTGGCAGTTTATTGCTGGCGATGCTGCTCAAACGCATGGATAAACATCATCTGGTGAGCTGATCGTCCCAGCGTTGATGTGCGCGGCGTAACTGGCGTGCCGAGGAGAATCCCGCCGCCAGCGCCGCTTTCTCAGCGGCTTCACCCTGCTGCTGGCGCTGGCGCGCAATCACCAGGCGCAACTGCTCATGGTATTCACGCACGCTGATGCCGAGATGCTGACGGAACAGGCGCGTGAGATGGCGCTCGCTAACGTGCGCGCGCTCCGCCAATGCCGTCAGCGACCAGTCGTTTTCAGGATGGGCAATCATCACATCCTGCGCGCGATGAATAGCGGGGTGCAGATGGTTGCGGTAACGCAGCCACGGCGACAGTTGTGGATCGTCGCCCGAGCGGCGGAACCACACCACCATCTCCCGAGCGACCTTCAGCGCCTGCTGCGCGCCGCACAGCCGATTGATCAGATGCAAGGCCAGATCGATACCCGCCGTAATACCTGCACTGGTCCAGATGCCATGATCTTCTACAAACACGCGGTTATCTTTCACCAACGCCGCCGGCGCTGCCAATTTCAGTCGCGGTAACACATCGTGGTGCGTGGTGCACTGCACACCATTGAGCAACCCCGCCTGCGCGGACAGCAAGGCCCCGGAACAAATACAGACCAGCGTGATGCGTTTGGATTGAATGGCAGATTGCTGCAGACGTAACCACTCGCGGGCAATGGCGGCCGGTTCGGTATCGAACCAGACTTTAGAGTCATACACACCGGGCACCACCAGCAAACTGTTGTCGGGCAGGCAATCAGGCAACGGCGCGATATCAGCAAGCGTCATGCCAGTTGAGCAGCGCACACTCGGCTGTGGACCGATGTAGTGCAGCGCAAAATGGCCATCGGCCAGCTGCAAGGTTTCGGCGGGCCCGGTAAGATCGAGCGCCATCACGCCAGGTAGAACCAGGAAATAGACAGGCTGCGACATAGTGGGCTCCGATAGTGATTAGGGCAAATCAGGCCATTAAAATGCACCCGACTTGCCCATCATAGCGGAATAAAACCAAAATCCACGACCTCATCCGGCCATCATTCGACCAAATCAGGACATCAGCGGTTTCAGCTGTTGATACAGTTGCGCGAACCTCTCACGCTGCGGCTGATAGGCGTGATGGCGTGCGCTATTGGGCTGATGGCGCTGGACTAACTCCGGCTCCGGCCACTCGCTGTGCGGATCTATCGCCCATTGTGCCAACCGCGCCGCGCCCAGTGCCGGACCCACTTCACCGCCGTGGCGATAATCCAGTGTTAATCCGCTGATATCCGCCAGCATCTGCCGCCAGTAGGCACTGCGCGCCCCGCCACCGATCAACATCACCGTTTGCGGCTGCACGCCACATTCATGCACCGCCTCCATCCCCTCGGCCAGTGCAAATCCCACGCCCTCCAGCACGGCACGCGCCAGCTCCGGTCGGCCATGTTGATGGGTTAAGCCAAAAAAGGCGCCCTGCGCCTGAGGGTTGTTATGCGGTGTGCGTTCGCCAGAGAGATAAGGCAGGAACCAAACGGGTGCGGCATCAGGGTTCGCTTTCTCGGCTTCCGCCAGCAGTACAGGCACATCGGCACAGCCCGTTAATGCCGCCGCCCAGTCAAGACAGGAGGCGGCACTCAACATCACCGACATCAAATGCCAGCGATGGGGCAATGCATGGCAAAAACTGTGTACCGCGCGCTGCGGGTTGCTGAGATAGCCATCGCTCACCAGGAAGTAGACGCCGGAAGTACCGAGCGACAGCATGCCTTGCCCTGGCGACACCATGCCAACACCCACTGCACCCGCAGCATTATCTCCGCCGCCCGCCACCAACGGCACCGCCTTCATTCCCCAACGCGCGGCAACCTCAGACGATAAGGTGCCGGTGATCTGGTTGCCCTCGTAGAGCGCGGGCATCTGGCTGCGGTTGAGATCGCAGGCGCTGAGCATGGCATCGCTCCAGTCGCGCTTTGCCACGTCGAGCCACATCGTGCCCGCTGCATCGGACATGTCGCTGGCGAAATCGCCACTCATGCGCCAACGCAGATAATCTTTCGGCAGCAGGACCTTCGCCACCTTGTTGAACACCTCGGGTTCATGCTGTTGCACCCATAGCAGCTTGGGTGCGGTAAAACCTGGCATCATCAGGTTGCCGGTGATCTGGCGTGAGTCCGGTACGCGCTGTTCCAGTTCACGACACTGCTCGCTGCTGCGCCCGTCATTCCATAAGATGGCGGGACGCAGCACCTGATGGTGAGCATCCAGCAAGGTGGCGCCATGCATCTGACCGCTCAGGCCAATCGCGTTCACCTCGCTGAGATCGTGCTGCTGCGCCAGCGCCTGCATGGCGACATCCGTGGCCTGCCACCAGCTTTCGGGATCTTGCTCGCTCCATAACGGCTGTGGACGTAACACCTGCAACGGCGACGTTTCCTGCGCGATAACCTGCCCTTGCGCATCCAGCAGTACCACTTTGACGCCAGAGGTGCCCAAATCGATCCCGATAACCATGTTCAGCTCCTGATGCGGTTAAAAATCATAAAGGTAGTGATTCACCAGATTTTCCAATTGCTCCTGGCGCCCGCTGCGGTGCTGCGGGTTCAAGTGTTGCTGCTGAGCATGCGCTGCCAGCGAGGCCAGTGAAAACTCGCCTTTCAAAATTTGCTGGCCGAACTCACCATTCCAGCCGCTATAACGCTGCGCCACCCGTTTATCCAGCTCACCGTCTTGCACCATGCGCGCCGCGACTTTGAGCGCCAGCGCCATGGTATCCATAGCACCAATGTGGCCGTAGAACAGGTCATATTTATCGGTGCTTTGGCGGCGCACTTTGGCATCAAAGTTTAAGCCGCCAGTGGTGAATCCGCCTGCTTTGATGATCTCGTACATCACCAACGCATTCTCCTCGACGCTAATCGGGAACTGGTCGGTATCCCAGCCACATTGCACATCGCCGCGGTTGGCATCCACCGATCCAAAAATGCCCAGCGCAATAGCCGTGGCAATTTCATGATGGAAAGAGTGGCCCGCCAGCGTGGCGTGGTTGGCTTCGACGTTCACTTTGATCTCTTTCTCCAGACCAAACTGTTTCAGGAAGCCGTACACCGTCGCCACATCGTAGTCATATTGATGTTTAGTCGGTTCCTGCGGTTTCGGCTCAATCAGCAGCATGCCCTGGAAACCGATTTTGTGTTTATGCTCCACCACCATCTGCATAAAACGGCCAATCTGTTCACGCTCCTGCCGCAGGTCGGTATTCAGCAGGGTTTCGTAACCTTCGCGTCCGCCCCACAGCACGTAGTTTTCACCGCCCAGCGTTTGTGTGGCCTGCATCGCGCTGCACACCTGCGTGGCAGCCCAGGCAAAGATTTCTGGGTCAGGACTGGTTGCCGCACCGGCACCGTAGCGTGGATGGGTGAAGCAGTTGGCGGTGCCCCACAGCAGTTTCACGCCGGTTTCCTGCTGTTTCTCCAGCAGTTTGTCGGTCATCGCGGCAAAGTTCTCGCGATAGCTGTGCAGTGAATCGCCTTCCGGCGAGACATCCACATCATGGAAACAGTAATAGGGCACATTCAGCTTGTGGAAGAACTCAAACGCAACGTCCGCCTTCTGTTTCGCCAGCTGCAATGCATCGCCATTTTTCTGCCACGGGCGATCGAACGCACCGACACCAAACATATCCGCACCGTTCCAGCAGAAGGTGTGCCAGTAACACGCGGCAAAGCGCAGATGCTGCGCCATGGTTTTACCGAGAATCACTTCATCAGGATTGTAATGGCGAAACGCCAGTGGGTTGGTGGACTTAGCCCCTTCATAACGAACGCGATCGAGCTGGTCGAAATAAGCGTGCATGTGTTGCTCCTTAGCATCAGACCCGAATGGTCAGCAGTGAATCATTATTTTGCTAAGGGGTTAGCACCAGACTCAATTACGATATTTCACACTCAAATTAAGATAATTATTAATTGTGCGCGCGCTCGCAAAAATCGGGAATTCTCGATCATGCTCAAAGAATCAGAAATAAACAAAAAAACGTAATAGCAGGATAAAAATCAGTAATTGATGTTGCCTGAAACTCAAGGCAACAATTCATCCGCTTGGTTCATAGCCTTACAACGACAATAGCCTCAACCTACAGGATGACCATGATGAAAATGAAATACACGCTGTTAGCCGCCTGCGCCGCGCTGGCCCTGTTTAGCCAAACAGGTGCGGCGAAAGAAGTGAAAATCGGTATGGCGATCGATGATTTGCGCCTGGAGCGCTGGCAAAAAGACCGCGACATTTTTGTTAAACAAGCCGAATCCTTGGGGGCGAGCGTTTTTGTGCAATCTGCCAACGGCAATGAAGAAACGCAGATGTCGCAAATTGAAAATATGATCAACCGTGGTGTCGATGTGCTGGTGATCATTCCTTATAACGGCCAAGTATTAAGTAATGTCGTTGCGGAAGCCAAACGCGAAGGCATTAAAGTGTTGGCTTATGACCGTATGATTAATAATGCCGATATCGATTTCTATATTTCCTTTGATAATGAGAAGGTCGGGGAATTACAAGCGGAAAGCATTGTGAAACAGGTGCCTAAGGGTAACTATTTTATGATGGGCGGCTCGCCAGTGGATAATAACGCGCGTCTGTTCCGCGCTGGGCAGATGAAAGTATTAAAACCTTATATTGATAACGGCAGCATTAAAGTGGTCGGCGATCAGTGGGTGGATGCCTGGCTACCTGAGAACGCGCTGAAAATCATGGAAAACGCGCTGACCGCCAACGGCAACCACATTGATGCGGTCGTCGCTTCCAATGATGCCACCGCAGGCGGTGCGATTCAGGCGCTGAGTGCGCAGGGTCTGGCAGGCAAAGTGGCGATATCGGGCCAGGATGCCGACCTGGCCGCCATCAAACGCATCATGAACGGCACCCAAACCATGACGGTGTATAAACCCATCACCGAACTCGCCACCGAAGCGGCGAAGATTGCGGTAGAACTGGGCGATAACCAAACGCCCGCCAGCAATGGCAAGCTGAATAATGGTCTGAAAGAGGTGCCCTCACGCCTGCTGACGCCGATCCCCGTCAATAAAGACAATATCGAAAGCACCGTGGTGAAAGACGGTTTCCACAAACAGAGCGAACTCTAAGCGCCACGGCGAGGATCAACCCCATGCTGCTGGAAATGAAGCACATCACCAAACGTTTTGGCGCGGTGAAAGCACTGGATGACATCAGTCTGCGTCTTGATGCAGGCGAAGTGATGTCGCTGTGTGGCGAGAATGGCTCGGGCAAATCGACCTTGATGAAAATCCTGTGCGGGCTCTATCCGCACGGTGATTTTGAAGGTGAGATCCACTTTGCTGGCGATCCGATACTGGCCCAGACCATCCGCGATACCGAACGCAAAGGGATTGTGATTATTCATCAGGAGCTGGCGCTGGTACGCCAGCTCACGGTGATGGAGAACATTTTCCTCGGTGCCGAGCTGGGGCGCTTTGGCATGGTGGATGATGAAACCATGACGCTGCGCTGCCAGCAGCTGCTGGCACGGGTCAAGCTGGATGTCTCGCCCGATACCAAAGTGGGGGAGCTGGGGCTGGGTCAGCAGCAGCTCGTAGAGATTGCGCGTGCGCTCAACAAACAGGTGCGACTGCTGATTCTGGATGAACCCACCTCCTCGCTCACCGAGCAGGAAACCGAGGTGCTGTTAAGCATCATCAATAACCTGCGTGAGCACGGTATCGCCTGCATCTATATCTCGCACAAACTCAATGAAGTGAAGGCCATCTCCGACATCATCTGCGTGATCCGCGATGGGCAGCACATCGCCACGCGCCCGGCAGCCGGCCTGAGCGAGGATGACATCATCACCATGATGGTGGGCCGCGAGCTTACCGCGCTCTATCCGCATCAGCCGCATGAGATCGGTGAAACGATACTGGAAGTGAAGAACCTCACCGCCTGGCATCCGGTCAACCGCCATGTGCGCCGGGTGAATGACGTCTCATTTAGCCTAAAGCGCGGCGAAATCCTCGGCATTGCTGGACTGGTCGGGGCCGGACGCACCGAAACCGTACAGTGCCTGTTTGGCGTCTGGCCTGGTCGCTGGCAAGGTGAGATTGCCATTAACGGCCAGACCGTCAAGATCCACGACTGCCGCGAAGCGATTGCGCACGGCATCGCTATGGTACCGGAAGACCGCAAAAAGGATGGCATTGTGCCGCTAATGGGCGTGGGGAAAAACATCACGCTGGCAGCGCTCGACCAGTTCAGCCATCGCCTCTCCACCGTGGATGAAGCCGCCGAACAGCAGGCGATTAACGATGCGATTCGCCGCCTACGGGTGAAAACTTCCTCGCCTGAGTTAGCAATTGGCCGGCTCAGCGGCGGTAATCAACAAAAAGCCATTCTCGCCAAGTGTCTGCTGCTGAACCCCAAAATCCTGATTCTGGATGAGCCTACACGCGGTATTGATGTGGGTGCGCGTCAGGAGATCTACCTGCTGATTAACGCGCTGGTGCAACAGGGCATCGCGGTGATTGTGATTTCGTCCGAGCTGCCCGAAGTACTGGGCCTGAGCGATCGCGTTTTGGTGATGCATGAAGGGCAAATCAAAGCCGATCTGATTAACAACAATCTGACTCAGGAGCAGGTGATGGAAGCCGCTCTACGGAGTGAACATTATGCTTAAAACTGAGAGTACGCAAAGCCTGCCGAGCACGCCGACACCCAGCAAGTTTCCTCGCCTCAATCTGCAAGTTTTAGTGATGCTGGGGGCGATTGTGATGATCGCGCTGTTCTTCACCTGGACCACCGACGGCGCCTGGCTCAGTCCACGTAATGTCTCGAACCTGCTGCGCCAGACGGCGATCACCGGCATCCTCGCGGTCGGCATGGTGTTTGTGATTATCTCGGCAGAGATTGATCTCTCTGTGGGTTCGATGATGGGCCTGCTGGGCGGTGCAGCAGCGATTTTTGACGTCTGGCTTGGCTGGCCTCTGCCCCTCACCATTGTCGTCACGCTGGTGCTGGGTCTGTTGCTTGGCACCTGGAACGGTTGGTGGGTGGCGTATCGCAAAGTGCCTTCGTTCATTGTGACGCTGGCGGGCATGCTGGCATTTCGCGGCATTTTGGTCGGCATCACTGACGGCACCACCGTGGCACCGACCAGCCCGGCGATGTCGCAGATTGGGCAGAGTTATCTGCCCGGCGGAGTGGGTTTCGGCTTTGGTTTTGTTGGACTCGCTCTGTTTATCCTCTGGCAGTGGCGCTTGCGTCTGCGTCGTCAGCAGTTGGGACTGGCCCAACCGGCTGCAACCGGAGCCGTGGCACGTCAGGCGATCACTGCCGTTGTGGTGCTCGGTGCTATCTGGCTGCTGAATGACTATCGTGGCGTCCCTACCCCGGTCTTGCTGCTGGCACTGTTGTTGCTGGCGGGGATGTTTATGGCGACGCGCACCGCCTTTGGCCGCCGCATTTACGCTATTGGCGGCAACATTGACGCCGCGCGGCTTTCTGGCATTAACGTGGCGCGCACCAAGCTGGCCGTTTTCGCCATCAACGGTGTGATGGTAGCGATTGCCGGGCTGATCCTCAGTTCGCGCCTTGGTGCCGGATCGCCATCGGCAGGTAACATCGCTGAGCTGGATGCGATTGCCGCCTGTGTGATTGGCGGCACCAGCCTCGCGGGCGGTGTCGGTTCGGTAGCCGGTGCGGTGATGGGCGCATTTATCATGGCCTCACTGGATAACGGCATGAGCATGATGGATGTCCCAACGTTCTGGCAGTACATCGTGAAGGGCGCCATTTTGCTGCTGGCGGTTTGGATGGATACCGCCACGCGTCGCCGAGTGTAATCGCGTGGGCGATCACACTGTGGTGCAAACCATTTCTGCTGTCCTTGCCGCCGTGCTATGCAATGCGCTGAGGGATTAAAGGGACGCGCCACCATGCATGAGAAACGTTATCGCATTACGTTGCTGTTCAACGCCAACAAGGTGTATGACCGCCAGGTTGTGGAAGGGGTCGGCGAATATTTGCAGGCCTCGCAAACCGACTGGGATATTTTCATTGAGGAGGATTTTCGCTGCCGTATTGAGAATATCCGCGAGTGGCTCGGCGATGGGGTGATTGCCGACTACGACGACAGCACCATCGAAACGTTATTAGCTAACGTCTCGGTGCCGATCGTGGGCGTCGGCGGCTCTTATCATCAGCCGCAAGATTATCCGCCGGTGCATTACATCGCCACTGACAATGCCGCACTGGTGGAGAGTGCCTTCCTGCATCTGAAAGAGAAAGGCATCAACCGCTTTGCCTTTTATGGTTTACCCGCGTCCAGCGGCAAGCGCTGGTCGCAAGAGCGCGAGCAGGCGTTTCGTCAGTTGGTGATGCGCGAGCGTTATCAGGGCGTGGTGTACCAAGGTATGGAAACCGCGCCCGAGAACTGGCAGCACGCGCAGAACCGTCTCGCCGACTGGCTACAAACGCTGCCGCCGCAAACCGGCATTATTGCCGTCACTGATGCCCGCGCCCGCCATCTGTTGCAAGCGTGCGAGCACCTTAAAATCCCGGTGCCTGAAAAGCTCACGGTGATTGGCATTGATAACGAAGAGCTGACGCGCTATTTGTCACGCGTGGCGCTCTCCTCCGTCGCACAAGGCACGCGGCAGATGGGCTATCAAGCCGCCAAGCTGCTGCATCGTTTACTGGATAAACAAACCCTGCCGCTGCAGCGCATTCTGGTACCGCCGGTCAAAGTGATTGCCCGGCGTTCTACCGATTTCCGCTCGCTGCGCGATCCCGCCGTGATTCAGGCCATGCACTACATCCGCTTCAATGCCTGCAAAGGCATCAAAGTAGAGCAGGTGCTGGATGCGATTGGCATGTCACGCTCGAACCTGGAAAAGCGTTTTCGCGACGAGACCGGCGACACCATTCACGCCATGATCCATCGTGAAAAACTGGAGAAAGCGCGCGAGCTGTTGGCCTCTTCATCACTGAACATCAATGAGATCTCACAAATGTGCGGCTATCCGTCGCTGCAGTATTTCTATTCAGTGTTTAAGAAGAGTTACGCCACTACGCCCAAGGAGTATCGCCAACTTCACGGCGAGAACGTGCTGTAGCGCACGGGTGAGATCAAGATTTCGCGCTGGGTTGTCGCTATAATTGCGTGGCATCTTCAGAGGAAGATCGTCGTCTCCGGTGAGGCGGCTGGATTTCAAATCCGGTTGGGGCCGCCAGCGGTCCCGGGCAGGTTCGACTCCTGTGATCTTCCGCCACAAACTTCGTGCTGACAGCGTCGAAAACCTATCAAACCTTGCTATTTAACCTTATTTGAACCTATCCCTCAAAGCAGGTTAGCATGCCTTATGAGGGCTTAAACACTGGTGAATCGGTTTGAAATAGCACTATTTAACTGTATATAAAAACAGTTAAATGATACATTCAATAACCATTGGGAATTATCATGCATGCCTGTAAAATCTCGCCCCTCAACTTCAGATGAAGTATGCAGGGAATTGCAATGCCATATGATTTCATTCAATTCACACCAGTCGCAAGCGACATAGAGCAGTTAGGAACCAAAGAAAAGTTCTGGTTCCATTATGTTGATAAAGAAACCAACCCATGGTTGTTTAAGTACTCCAGAATCGGCACTGGCGAGCATTGGTCAGAAAAATGTGCTGCAGAGCTATGTCATCTTTTGGGCATTCCCCATGCTGATTATGAATTGGCGCAGACGGATGGTCGACCGGGAATCATATCGCCGAACATGATTCCTGAGCAGTTTAGGATGGTAATGGGCAATGAAGTGCTTCACAGCACATCAACCGACTATCCTCAGCCCATTCAACCCGGTGAAAAGCCGGTAAGAGTTAGAGAACATACTGTAAGCCGAGTTTTGGCCTGTTTAGACAGGCAACCAATACAGCGTCCTCTTTCTTCTTATGATCTCGGTGTGTTGAATGCTGGTGATGTTTTTTGTGGCTACCTTCTTCTTGACGCGCTGATCAGCAATCAAGACAGGCACCATGAAAATTGGGCAATCATGCTCAACAATGAAACTGGAGAGCAATTTTTATGTCCTACATACGATCATGCAGCAAGTTTAGGTAGAGAGATGGTTGATGCTGAGCGCCAAGAACGGATGAACA
>OBJT01000399.1_pt1 | contig 11371 bp, 9 predicted proteins | sample 1519861 | NCBI WGS metagenome assembly OBJT01 (sample SAMN02401118, study PRJEB22541) | soil metagenome, isolate JX
CTGCCGGGTCCATCGCTGCCACATCGTCAACCTCGGGCGCATCGTGGCGGCGAAAATGCTGGAGCGTGGCGTCAACCGCCTCTTGCTGGTACGGGCGCAGGGTGAAGGACATCAGGGCAAACTTTTTTCTTCAAACGGACACGCATTATGCCATGAAAACACCTGAAACGCAGGCGCGGTACTGTTAGCAGGCGAAGGATCAAGCTATACTGCCCACACTTTTTTAACGGTTTAAAAACGCCGTTTCAGTTCCCTCCGTAGTAACAGGCAAAAGCGAATTCATGCGACTCGAAAAATTCATATCTCAGCAGCTGGAAGTCAGCCGTGCTATCGCTGGCCGCGAAATCCGCGCCAGGAAAGTCACCATCAACGGTGAAGTGGTTCGCGACGCGGGCTACAAAGTGTTGCCAGACGACGAAATCGAATATGACGGCAACCCACTGGTGGTGCAAACCGGCCCACGCTACTTCATGTTGAATAAGCCGCAGGGGTATGTCTGCTCCACTGACGATCCCGATCATCCCACCGTGTTGTTTTTCATTGAAGAACCGGCTGCTTTCAAGCTGCATGCGGCGGGCCGTCTGGATATTGATACCACCGGTCTGGTCCTGCTGACCGATGATGGTCAATGGTCGCATCGCATTACTTCACCACGCCATCACCTCGAAAAAACCTATTTGGTTGAAGTTGAGGAGCCTATCGATCCTGCGTTGATCGAGAAGTTTGCGGCCGGTATTCAGCTGCACAATGAAAAAGAGCTGACCAAACCGGCAGTGCTCGAGATCCTCGATGAAAAGGCCGCGCGCTTGACCATCAGCGAAGGGCGCTATCACCAGGTCAAACGCATGTTTGCAGCCATGGGCAACCATGTATCAGCGCTGCACCGCGAAAGCATTGGTGACATTGTGCTGGATGAGGATCTGGATGAAGGCGAATACCGCGAACTGACAGCGGAAGAAATCGACAGTATCGGTCTGCCTGAAGAACTTAAAAAGCGCAAATAGCGGGAGAAAGTGGTGCGTAAGGAAAAGAATTCACCGGTCGGTTTGGTCGTGATTCTGGGCTTGTTGGCAATGCTGATGCCGCTGTCCATTGATATGTATCTGCCAGCGATGCCGCAAATCGCCCGCGAATTTGCGGTTTCGGCGGGTAGCGTACAGATGACGCTCAACCTCTACATCCTTGGCTTTGCAATTGGTCAGTTAGTGTATGGCCCACTGGCAGACAGCTACGGACGTAAACCGGTGATTGTGCTGGGCACATTGATCTTTGCCTGCGCGGCAGCGGCTTGTGCGCTGTCGCAATCCATCGATCAACTGATCTTTATGCGCTTCCTACACGGCTTATCCGCGGCGGCGGCCAGCGTGGTCATCAACGCCTTGATGCGGGATAGTTACTCGAAAGAGGATTTCTCGCGCATGATGTCCTTCGTGATGTTAGTGACCACCATTGCACCCTTGCTGGCACCGATCATCGGGGGGTGGTTACTTCTGCTGTGGAACTGGCATGCGATTTTTTGGACGCTGGCAGTCGCTGCGCTAATTACCACGGTACTGGTGGTGACACAGATCCGCGAAACGCTCAAACCTGAACAACGGCAGCGTTTTCATTTACGTACCACGATAAGTAATTTTGTGGCGCTGGTCAGGCATAAGCGCGCGTTCAGCTACATGCTGGCGAGCGGCTTCTCGTTTGCGGGATTATTTACTTTCCTCAATGCAGGGCCGTTTGTTTACATCGAAGTCAATCACGTTTCACCACAGAACTTTGGCTATTACTTTGGCCTTAATGTGGTGTTCCTGTTTGTGATGACATTGATTAACAGCCGTGCGGTGCGCCGTTTTGGCCCCCTGACGATGTTCCGTATCGGGCTGATCATTCAGTTTGCGATGGGCATTTGGTTGTTGATCGCCAGCGCGCTCGATCTCGGTTTCCTGTCACTGGTGTTGGGTGTCGCGATGTTTATCGGCTGTGTTTCAACTGTTTCTTCCAATGCGATGGCAGTGATTCTGGACGAGTTTCCACATATGGCGGGTACGGCATCTTCATTAGCCGGAACCTTGCGCTTTGGTGTTGGCGCATTAGTTGGCGCGCTGATGTCACTGGTGAGTATCAATAGCGCCTGGCCGATGGTGGCAACGATTGCGCTATGCGCCACGATTTCAATCATATTGTTTAGCTACGCGGCACGTCCACGTCACGCTTGATTTGCGGCGGTCACGCTAAACAAAATTCCCTGGCGGCGCGGTTTATCGCGCGTATTTACAGCAGTTTTTTGCTGACAAATGCGCGATAAACCGCGCCGCTTCGCATTTCCTCATCTCTCAATACGCATGCCTGCAATCAAACTCGCGAATCCCCACATATTCGTTATGCTTAATGTTTCCATAATGTGAAAATTAAGAGATAAAAAAGTAACAACATTGCGTCTAAAATGATTGTTAACTGCCGCTGAACAGGGTACACATAGGCATAAATGCGAGAAAGCTCGCAAATAATAACTTTGCTACATGCTTTGTGTTTAAAACGAGAAGGCAAACCTTGACGTCCGTATTCTGAATTTGCCAGGTAGGGATTCACTGCGTAATCGCCGTCGTCGTGAATAAGCGTTAACGTCTCTGGGGACTGTAATTATGCTGCAACTTTCGGTTATGCATCGCTTACCGCAACACTATCGTTGGTCATCTGATCATGCGGGTGAAATTGAACGACAGGAAACGGCCAACGGTGTGCATGATGAAGATTTAGTGGTGCTTCGTCTGCTGAGTCACGACGGCCATCCGGCACTGGAAATTTTGCAACAGCTACAGGAAACGCTGGCGCAGATTCAGGTAGAGTGCAAAATTGCCCGGTGCGAGGGGCAGCCGTGCCTGCTTATTCAGCGTGATGACGAAAGTGCCACCAATTGCTGCCTAAAAAATCAGGGCGTGGCGATTGCTGAAACCTTTGAAGGCCATTAATTCAACGGCTTCCCCTGAGCAGACGCTAACAATTGACGTGTATATTCGGTGGCAGGGGCGTTAAATAACGCCTCGCACTCGCCTTGCTCTACAACCTCTCCCTGTCTCAGTACAATCAGCTGGTGGCAGAGTGCGCGTACGACCTGTAAATCGTGGCTAATAAACACATAGGCAAGCTGGTGCTGTTGCTGCAAGCGACGAAGCAGGGTGAGAATTTGCTTCTGTACTGAGCGATCCAGTGAAGAGGTGGGTTCATCCAGCACAATCAATTGCGGTTGTAGGATCAATGCACGAGCAATAGCGATACGCTGGCGCTGTCCGCCTGAAAATTCCGCCGGATAGCGCGAACGACTCTCCGCATCCAGTCCCACTTCTTCCATGACCGCAATCACTTTAGCTTCCTGCTCGGCTCCGCTCAGCTCAGGCCGATGTACCGCCAACCCTTCGGCAATCACTTGCTGAACTGTCATACGCGGATTGAGTGAGGAGTTTGGGTCCTGAAACACGACCTGGATGCGCGGTCGTAGCGGCTGTAGCTGTTTGCGGTTCAGTGTATGCAAGGGCTGGTCGTCAAACCACACTTCACCACGCGAGGCAATTAAACGCAGCAGCGCTAAGCCGGTGGTGCTTTTGCCGGATCCTGATTCTCCCACCAGACCCAAGCTTTCCCCCGGGCGCAGCGTAAAGCTGAGATCTTGCACTACCTGCTTTTCTGCAACGGTTCTTTTCAGCAATCCACGACGGACAGGAAAACCCACGTGCAGACTTTTAACCTGGAGCAGGGGCTTAGACTGCGTGAGTGGGACCGGTTGACCATCCGGTTCGGCGGCCAGTAACTCGCGGGTATAAGGGTGTTGCGGCTGGCTGAACAATGGCGCACAACGATTATGTTCCACTTCGCGGCCATTGCGCATCACTGTCACGCGGTGTGCTAACTGACGCACAATATTCAGGTTATGGGTGATGAATAGCATCCCCATATTCATTTCACGCTGAAGTTCTCTTAACAGCTGCAGTATTTGTGCCTGTACAGTGACGTCGAGCGCGGTGGTCGGCTCGTCGGCAATTAACAGTTTGGGCTGAGTGAGTAATGCCATCGCGATCATCACGCGCTGACGTTCTCCACCAGAGAGCTGATGCGGAAAATCTTTAAGGCGTGATAGGGCATTGCGAATGCCGACTCGATCGAGGCAGTTGATAATTTCACCGCGTGCCGCTTCTTTCCGCATACCGCGATGCAGAGAAAGCACTTCATACAACTGCTTTTCAACGTTGTGCAGCGGATTGAGCGATACCATCGGTTCCTGAAAAATCATCGCCATTTGATTACCACGCAGGCCGCGCATCTCGCGCTCGCTGGCCTGCAGGATGTTTTGGCCATTAAACAGGATCTCACCTTGCGGGTAGGTCACGGGCGGCTGAGGGAGCAGTCGCATAATGGACAGGGCAGTGACACTTTTTCCTGAGCCTGATTCACCTACCAGCGCCAGCGTTTCACCGGCGTCAATATTCAGTGAGATATCTTCCACAACCCGGCGTTGGTTAAACGCCACGGCTAGATGATTGACAGTGAGTAAGCTCATTTAACGTCCCCGACTGGGATCAAAGGCATCGCGCACCGCTTCACCGATGAAAATTAACAGCGAAAGCAGCAGGGCGAGGGCGAAGAAACCGGACAGTCCCAGCCAGGGAGCCTGAAGGTTATTTTTGCCTTGCAGCAGCAACTCGCCCAGCGACGGTGAACCGACCGGAAGACCAAAACCAAGAAAATCCAGGGAGGTCAGTGTGGTAATCGAACCGCATAAAATAAAGGGCAGGAACGTCAGTGTGGCGACCATCGCATTGGGTAGCATATGGCGCAACATGATTCGGCCATCGCTCACTCCCAGTGCCTGTGCAGCCCGGATGTAATCAAAGTTGCGCGTGCGCAGGAATTCAGCTCGCACCACGCTCACCAGACTCATCCAGCCAAATACCACTGTGACCAAGAGCAGCCACCAAAAACCGGGCTGAATCACGCTGGAAAGCAGGATCAGCAAAAAGAGTGACGGCATGCCTGACCACACTTCAATCAGTCTTTGCCCCACCAGATCGACCCGTCCGCCGAAATAGCCCTGTACTGCGCCCACCACAATGCCAATCACGCTGGAGAAGAGGGTCAGTAAAATGCCAAACAGCAGGGAGACACGCGTGCCATAAAGCAAACGTGCCAATACATCGCCGCCGTTGGCATCGGTGCCAAGCCAGTTCTGCTTTGAGGGCGGAGAAGGGAAGGGGACATCGGTGGCGAAATTAATCGTGCTGTCACTGAAGCGGATGGGTGCCCAAATGGCCCAACCTTGCTGGTCAATACGCTGCTTCAGCCAGGGATCTTGATAATCTGCTGGCGTGGGAAAGTCACCACCAAAATCGCTTTCGCTGTAATTGAACAGCAGTGGCATATACCAGCGCTGTTGATAGTGCACCAGCAGCGGTTTGTCGTTAGCGAGCAGTTCTGCGCCCAGAGAGAGCACAAAAATCACCAAGAAAACCCACAGTGACCAGTACCCGCGTCGGTTATGGCGGAAGCGCTGCCAGCGTTGCTGATTGATTAGCGAAAGACTCATCAGCGCCCCTCAAAATCGATGCGTGGATCGACCAGCGTGTAGGTCAGATCGCTGAGAATATTCATCAGCAGTCCGATTAACGTGAAGATGTAGAGCGTGCCAAACATCACCGGATAGTCGCGTTGAATGGTGGCATCGTAACCCAGTAATCCCAGGCCATTAAGCGAGAACATCACTTCAATCAACACTGAGCTGGTAAAGAACATACTGATAAAGGTGGCCGGGAATCCAGCGATCACTAACAGCATGGCGTTTCGGAAAACATGACCGTAGAGAATGCGTTTTTCATCTACGCCTTTGGCACGCGCGGTCACCACATACTGCTTACGAATTTCATCCAGGAAGGAGTTTTTGGTGAGCATGGTCAGCGTGGCAAAACCACCAATGACCGTTGCCAGCACAGGCAGTGTGATATGCCAGAGATAATCACCGATTTTACCGTACCACGGCAGCGAATCAAATTGCGGCGATGTCAGCCCACGTAGAGGGAACCAATCTAAATAGCTGCCGCCGGCAAACAGCACGATGAGCATGATGCCAAACAGAAACGCCGGGATGGAGTAGCCAATAATGATAAAAGTGCTGCTCCAGATATCAAAGGCGCTGCCGTTACGTACCGCTTTTTTGATGCCGAGCGGGATCGACACCAGATAAATAATGAGCGTGCTCCATAAGCCGAGACTAATGGAAACGGGCAGACTCTCTTTGATCAATTGCAAAACGGAGGCGCTGCGGAACAGGCTATCGCCGAAATCAAAACGCAGATAATTCCACAGCATTTCTCCGTAGCGTTGCAGCAACGGTTTATCGAAACCATAGCGATGTTTGATCTCAGCAATAACTTCAGGGTCCAACCCACGCGCACCGCGATATTGGCTGTCGCCTGGGTTATCACGGGTGAGCGCCCCGCGCGCCCCGACATCTCCGCCGCCGGCATTCGAAAATCCCGTGTTGTGCCCGAATTGGGCATTAGCCAACGCCTGATCGACCGGGCCACCGGGGGCAATCTGCACGATAAAAAAATTCAGGGTGATGATGGCCCACAGCGTAGGAATAATCAGCAGTAACCTGCGTAGGAAATAGGAACCCAAACTGCTCTCCTCAGCGTCTGTCAGCCGGCAACTGTGCGGCTTTATTCACGTCATACCACCAGTTGTCTAAGCCGGTGGCATAGGCGGGCTTGATTTCAGGATGCGAAAACTTGTCCCAGTATGCCAGCCTTTGTTCGGCGTTATACCACATCGGGATCATATAGGCATTCCACAACAGAATGCGATCCAACGCCTTGCCCAGCGGTAACAACGCTTTTTTATCACCTTGGTGATCAACGATTTGCTGCACGAAGTGATCAACGATCGGATCTTTTACCCGGGGTGTGTTCCATGATGAATCGATATACTGCGACTGCCAGCTGGTTTGTAGATTGGTGGATGGCCAAGGGTTGGCTTGATACAAGGTGGGGATCATGTCGTAATCCCCCTCACGCCAGCGGCGTAGATATTGCGAAGTATCAATCTGACGTAGTTCGACCTGAATGCCAAGGCGTTGCAGACTGTGTTGGAACGGCAGTGCCCAGTCATTTTGAGTACCGCTACGCATCAACAATTCAAAGCGGAAGGGCTGACCGGTTTTAACGTTAACCAGTCGTTGGTTTTTAATCTCCCAGCCTGCTTGTTTCAGTAAATTCATGGCTTTCAGCAGATTACCGCGATCGAAGCCGCTACCATCAGAATGGGGCGGGGCGTATTCGCTGTTGAAAACGTCGGCAGGGAGATCCGCTTTGTAAGGCGCCAGCAGGACCAACTCCTCCGCTTTAGGGTAACCTGTGGCGGCGTACTCCGTATTCTGGAAATAGCTGTTGGTACGCTTGTAAGCGTCATAAAACAACGCTTTGTTCATCCACTCAAAATCAAACGCCAGTGTCAGGGCTTCGCGCACCCGGCGATCGGCAAACAGCGGTTTTTCATTATTAAATGCCAGCCAGCGGGTATCGGTAGACACGGTATTGGGCGTAGTGGATTTCACGATCGCATGATTATCAAAGTTTCGCCCAAGATACTGGGTCGCCCACTTCTTCGCTGAACTCTCTTCGCGTAGATCCGACGCACCCGCCTTGAAGGCTTCAAAGGCGACATTATCGTCAAGATAGTAGTCGTAGCGCAGCGTATCGAAATTAAACCGGCCGCGATTGACGGGCAGGTCGGCAGCCCAGTAATTCTTCACCCGGCTGTACTGAATAAACTGGCCAGATTTATATGACGTGACGCGGTAAGGTCCGCTAGCAAGCGGAGGATAGCCAATCGGCTCATTGAATTTTTTATCATGCCAAAATTTTTGCGGCAGCACCGGCAGCGTCAACCAACTCAGGATCATGTCTTTATCGGGCTTAGGCATATCAATGCGCACGGTTAAGTTATTCAGCGCCTTAACCTGAGCACCGCGAAAGGCAACACGAAACTGTGGAACCCCTTCGGTCATGAATTTCTGGAAAGTAAAAGCCACATCCTGCGCGGTGATTGGGCTGCCATCCTGGAAGCGGGCGTGAGGATTAATTGAGACTTCCATCCAATGGTAGTCGCTGGGATAGCGGGTGGATTCGGCAATCAGCGGATAGAAGCTACTGGGTTCATCGTCGGAAGTCGTAAACAGGCCATCGTACAGGGTATCAGTACCAGCACCTGGATTGCCTCGTGAGGCGTAACGGTTGAAGTTATCGTAGGTACCCACCACGGCAAGCGTCATCTTTCCGCCTTTAGGTGCGGCAGGATTGACGTAATCGTAATGACTGAAGTTTACCGCATACTTTGGCTCGCCTAGCTTGGCAAAGGCATAGCTTTCATTAATGGTTTCAGCATGCAATGGCGCAACGGCAATAAAGACCAGCAACGCTGTGACAAGACGCAGCAGCATAAGTGGGGCGCTCTCCTCTGGGTATCCGCATCCTATGGTAACAGTTTCAAAGCGATGACGTGATGTTAAGCGAGTGCAGACTGCCGCTGATAATAGCTCACCAGGTGCTCTGGGCGCAGTGGGCGACTAAAAAGGTAGCCCTGCAGATGCGTCACGCCACGATTCACTAACCAAGCGGCCTGATCGCCTGTTTCTACGCCTTCGGCAACGGTTTTCAGATTGAGTTTCTTCGCCAGCAGCAGCACGGCATCCAGCACCGGCGAGGTGACCGTCTCAGTCCCGATACTCTGCACAAAACCACGATCGATCTTCAGATAATCAAAAGGATATCTTTCCAGGTAGATTAGCGCGCTGTGGCCGGTGCCAAAATCATCAATGGCAATCTTGATATCGTTTTCATGCAGCCAGGCAAAAACTTCCCCAGCATTATTTTCGCCCACCATTGTGCGCTCAGTAATTTCAAACACATAGCTAAAGTGGTCGGCAGGCATTTCAGCTATCCACTCCTGGACATGCTGACGAAAGCTGTTAGAAGCCAGGTGCAAAGGGGAGAGATTCAAACTCATGCGTGTGCCGCGTGGCAACTGCTGGCTGAGAAACTTTGCATCGCGCGCGACCAGCTTAAACAGATGCTGGGTGAGAGGAATAATCAGGTTTTGTGCTTCGGCGTTACTGATAAAAGCATCTGGTGGGATCATTCCCTCAGTAGGATGTGTCCAGCGTAGCAAGGCTTCTACACCGTAAGGCTGCCCATCCTGAGCAGTGACCAGCGGTTGGTATTCCACATGAAACTGACCGCGTTTGATGCCTTGCATAATCTCTTTACCTGGTCGCTGATATAACGTCAGCAGCAACCAACTGGCTCCGCTGGTAAACAGCGTGGCCAGCAGTCCGGTAAGAAATATCAGGTGATAGTCGCGCTGAGCCAGGGTACTGCCGTAGACCACGAAACGCATTTCACTATTTTTGAAGCCCATCTCTGACAGCGCGGGGGGAAGCTCACTGACCTTAACCACCTCGTTTTTACCACTGAGTAGGGCTTTATCGCCAATAACCAAGGCCATTCCGGTGATCTCCGGATGGTAAGAGGCCAGTAGTTGATAGGGTGTCAGGCTAATATTCATGGTGGCGAGAATACCGGTTTCCTCTGAACCGGGGCTTTTCATCCAGAGGGCTAGCGCGGGTTTGGTCGGCAGTAATGGCGTGCCGCCTAACAGGCGGATATCGCGATCGCGTTCCAACTCGGAGTCTGGGGAAATGTCATTGGCTGGCAGCAGAAAAGCACCGGTGGCAGATGAGCAATAAGCATTGCTGTTTCGCACCAGCAAAATGGCGCGAATGTTACCGGCAAAAGCGGCGCGAGAGGTCAGTTCACGGCTGACGCTGTTGCATTGCAACTGGGTGTATTGCTGTAGTGGATAGAGGGTATCCACCAGGGTTGACACCACCTGTTGTAAATCGTCGCGGCTATGAATGAGCAGCTGTTCATGTTGTTGCAGCCGTTTTTGCCAGGTTAACGTCAGCAGAACGGTCACAAACAGCAGAAAGAACACGCCGCCGATGATCGCGCTACTCCAGGCGATGCGGCGCGAATAGCTTGCATGACGCTTTAACGTCCCCGACAGTGGCATGGAGTGCATTCCCCTTTTGACGCCATTATTATTATATACATCGTGCACTACTGCTCGCTGGTGTCTGGCGTTCAGTGCTGCTTCATCGTGGCGTTTTTCATCCGACTTTGATGCAAACAGTTGCGGCCAGTAAGCAAACGAGAATATAACGAGGTCGCGCGAAAAGTCTCGTTATATTTCTGATTCTCAATTACTTTTTATCGATTGGATTTGTGTTAAGAAAGGACGGACGAAAAAAAACGCTGCCGGGGCAGCGTTTTCTGATTCTCTGGCTGAGAGGATCTTCAAAAGGATAGGTTAGCTAGGGTTTTTAGCTAAGACCCGACGCGCTTCTCGATAACGCGTTTTCCAGTAACTGTCGTTTAAGCTGGAAATCATCACACCACTGCTGGTAGATGCATGCACGAAGTTATCATTACCGAGATAAATGCCCACGTGGCGCCCGGTTGAACCGGCGCGGAACAGAACAAGATCACCCGGACGCAGTTTGCTGCGCGAAATTTCTCTACCGGTATCCTGCTGCTCTGACGTAGAGCGTGGCAAATCTAAACCGAACTGTTCGCGAAAGGTGCGCTGAACAAAAGCAGAACAATCAATGCCGCGTTTGGTGTCGCCGCCTAAGCGATAACGTACACCTTTCCAGCCACTGTATTGATCCATGATGCGGGACTTAACGTCCACATTCTGCACCATCTGTTCAAATTCGTCCTGAGACGCCTGAAGTAAAAAACCATTCTGGTTGTTAACTTCATGATTCTCGTTATTCGCGTTCTGACCGTTATGCGTACTACTACATGCCGATAAAAGTGTTGCTAATGCTACTGCGGGAATGATCCGCCTGAGGTATCTCAGTATTGGTTGAGACTTGACCATTATACGTGTGTTCCTTTGATGTCCTTACGACACAATGTCGCCAGCCAGATGACAAAACGGTTTTGAGATTAATAAGTAAGACCGCTTAAGACAATTCCTTAATTACTAAAATGTGTTAATGAACACATTTTTGTTTCATAAGGCACCGAATTTTATGCTGCACTCTTAGTAATCGGATTTGAGGTTAACCGATTACAGACCGCGTGGCGAGTGCTTTTATATAAATTTTTATAGGTTTTATTGATATGAAATCAATCCGTAACACAGTGGCTACTTTATCATCAATTGGTCGCATTTTAAGGGCGGATAAGCCGTGATAATTGAGGTCAATTCAGGCGCTAAGGATGATTTTAAGAGGGTTCTGGCTGGACAATATGAGAAAAGGGTTATT
>OBJT01000401.1_pt1 | contig 11353 bp, 8 predicted proteins | sample 1519861 | NCBI WGS metagenome assembly OBJT01 (sample SAMN02401118, study PRJEB22541) | soil metagenome, isolate JX
AAACAGCAGCCAAAAAATATTATATAAAATCTGTTCCTTTAATCTTGACTTTGTGCAGGAAAGCAACAAAAATGCTTGCTTTAGTTTTATATGTGTTTATTTGATCACCCTTCGAATAAATAACATGGCTTGCAATGGACATTCTTTCTAGCCGAGAGGATGATTTTTTGAAATATGTTTATCCCAACATGTTTTGATTCGAGATGTAATAACAGCTTATACGGCTGATGAGTCAGAAAATTTTTCCTATTGCAGCAAAAACGAGTAGAATATGCACACTTATAAAAAGTGCATAAATTAATGAATGAAACACAGTTTATGTCTTCCATAAATTGTGCAAACACTAGGGTGAATCACGTTGGAACTTTTATCTGGTGGTGAAATGCTCGTTCGCGCCCTTGCGGACGAAGGCGTAGAGCATGTTTTTGGTTATCCAGGCGGCGCAGTTTTACATATCTATGACGCGCTATTTCAACAAGACAAAATCAATCATTACCTCGTACGTCATGAACAAGCAGCAGGTCACATGGCTGATGCTTACTCGCGCGTAACAGGCAAGACGGGTGTTGTACTAGTGACTTCTGGTCCAGGTGCAACCAATACAGTCACACCAATTGCAACTGCTTATATGGACTCAATCCCAATGGTGATTTTGTCTGGTCAGGTTGCGAGTCATTTAATTGGTGAGGATGCATTCCAAGAAACTGATATGGTGGGTATTTCTCGCCCAATCGTAAAACACAGTTTCCAAGTACGTCACGCTAGCGAAATTCCTGCAATTATTAAGAAAGCATTTTATATTGCGTCTTCTGGCCGCCCAGGTCCAGTTGTAGTTGATATTCCAAAAGATGCGACTAATCCAGCAGAAAAATTTGCTTATGAATACCCAGAAAAAGTGAAAATGCGCTCTTATCAGCCACCTTCACGCGGTCATTCAGGTCAAATTCGTAAAGCAATCGATGAATTGATTTCAGCGAAGCGCCCAATCATTTATACGGGTGGTGGTGTTGTTCAAGGCAATGCTTCAGGTCTATTGACTGAGCTTGCACACCTATTGGGTTACCCTGTAACCAATACCTTGATGGGATTAGGTGCATTCCCGGGTAATGATCCACAGTTCGTGGGTATGTTAGGGATGCATGGTACATATGAAGCCAACATGGCGATGCACAATGCGGATGTGATTTTAGCGATCGGTGCGCGTTTTGATGACCGTGTAACCAATAATCCTGCAAAATTCTGTACCAATGCAAAAGTCATTCATATCGATGTTGATCCTGCAACGATTTCGAAGACGATTATGGCACACATCCCAATCGTGGGTGCTGTAGAGCCAGTTCTTCAAGAAATGCTGGTGCAATTGAAACAAATGAACGTATCTAAGCCAAACCCTGAAGCGATTGCGGCATGGTGGTCTCAAATTAATGAGTGGCGTAAAGTTCATGGTTTGCGTTATGAAGAAGGTCAAAATGGTGTGATGAAACCTCAGCAAGTGGTTGAGGCATTAGATCGTGTGACCAATGGTGAAGCAATCATCACTTCTGACGTAGGTCAACACCAAATGTTTGGTGCAAACTACTATAAATATAAGCGTCCACGTCAATGGATTAACTCTGGTGGTCTTGGAACGATGGGCGTGGGTTTACCTTATGCCATGGCTGCAAAGCTTGCATTCCCTGACCAACAAGTGGTTTGTATCACTGGTGAAGCATCAATTCAGATGTGTATCCAAGAATTATCAACATGTAAGCAATATGGCTTAAATGTGAAAATTCTATGCTTAAACAACCAAGCTTTGGGTATGGTTAAGCAGTGGCAAGATATGAACTATGAAGGACGTCATTCAAGTTCTTATGTGGATTCATTACCTGACTTTGCCAAGCTCATGGAAGCTTATGGTCATGTGGGTATCCAGATTAACCATGCAGATGAGTTGGAATCTAAGCTTGCTGAAGCGATGGCGATCAATGACAAATGTGTATTCATTAATGTCATGGTTGATCGTACAGAGCATGTTTACCCAATGTTAGTTGCGGGTCAATCGATGAAGGATATGTGGTTAGGTAAAGGGGAGCGTACATAATGAGACATATTATTTCTGTACTCGTTGAAAACGAGGCTGGTGCGCTTTCTCGTCTTGTTGGTTTGTTTAGTCAACGTGGCTATAACATTGAAACGTTAAACGTTGCACCAACAGAAGATGAAACCTTATCTCGTCTGACGTTAACCACCTATGGTGATGATCATAAAATTGAGCAAATCACCAAACAACTCAACAAATTAGTTGAAGTTGTAAAAGTGGTTGATTTGTCAGAAGGTGCGCACATCGAGCGTGAATTGATGTTAATCAAAGTGAAAGCTTTGGGTGCGGCACGTGCTGAAATTAAGCGTACTGCCGATATCTTCCGTGCTCAAATCGTGGATGTAACGCCGACCACTTACACAATTCAAATCGCGGGTACAACGGACAAGATTGATGGTTTTATTGACGCATTGGCTGAAAATACCATCCTAGAGGTTGTACGCTCTGGTGTTTCAGGCATCGCGCGTGGCGAAAAAGTTCTAACAATTTAGTATATATTTCTCCCAATTTTGGTTGAAGCAATGCCAAAATTGGGAGCGACCAAATCTGTCCTTGTATAACAAGGGAAATGACAAAAATTTTAGCGGAGAAAACAGATGCAAATTTTTTACGATAAAGACTGTGACTTATCAATCATCCAAGGCAAAAAAGTTGCCATCATTGGTTATGGTTCACAAGGTCACGCTCATGCGCTTAACTTGAAAGACTCTGGTGTGGACGTAACTGTAGGTTTACGTGCTGGTTCAGCATCTTGGAAAAAAGCTGAAAACTCAGGTCTTAAAGTATCTGAAGTGCCTGCAGCTGTTGCTCAAGCTGATTTAGTCATGATTTTGACTCCAGATGAGTTCCAATCTCAACTTTATCGTGATGTGATTGAGCCAAACATCAAAGAAGGTGCAACTTTAGCATTTGCACATGGTTTCTCTGTTCTTTATAACCAAGTTGTTCCACGTAAAGACTTAGACGTGATTATGGTTGCTCCAAAAGCACCTGGCCATACTGTACGTTCAGAATTCCAACGTGGTTCAGGTGTTCCTGATCTTATCGCTATTCACCAAGATGCTTCTGGTAATGCACGTAATGTTGCACTTTCTTACGCTTCTGGCGTAGGTGGTGGCCGTACGGGTATCATCGAAACTTCTTTCCGTGAAGAAACTGAAACTGACTTATTCGGTGAGCAAGCAGTTCTTTGTGGCGGTGCGGTTGAGTTGGTTAAAATGGGCTTCGAAACTTTGGTTGAAGCTGGTTATTCACCAGAAATGGCTTACTTCGAATGCTTACATGAACTTAAATTGATCGTTGACTTGATGTTCGAAGGTGGTATCGCTGACATGAACTATTCAGTATCAAACAATGCTGAATACGGTGAATACGTAACTGGCGTTGAAGTAATCAATGAACAGTCTCGTGAAGCAATGCGTAATGCATTAAAACGTATTCAGTCTGGTGAATATGCGAAGATGTTCATCCAAGAGGGTGCATTGAACTATCCATCTATGACTGCTCGTCGTCGTCAAAATGCAGCACACGGTATCGAAGTGACTGGTAACAAGTTACGTGCGATGATGCCTTGGATTCAAGCGAATAAGATCGTTGATAAAGAGAAAAACTAAGGTTACGTGCCTTGCACAAAAATGGGAAGCGTTGCTTCCCATTTTTGTTCATGCCTTGGATTCAAGCGAATAAGATCGTTGATAAAGAGAAAAACTAATTCTCTAATCAATTGATTTGAATGCGAAGACCCACTCTATTTGAGTGGGTTTTTTATGTTTATTGTTACGTGCCTCAAAAAGATGAAAGCAGTGCTTTCATCTTTTTTCGTACCTTGGATTCAAGTAAACAAGATTGTTGATAAAGAGAAAAAACTAATTCTTAGTCTCTGAATTAGTTAAAAAATCCTTGTTGAAATAACAAGGGTTTTTTGTTTGGATAACAGAGTTATAACAATCTAAACAGAAAAATAGGCTTAATATTGATTATGTTTTGAACATACTTGTGTTGTTAAAAGATCAAAATAAATAAAATTTTGCATAATCTGGGGGAGTTGTGCAGTTTAAATGTATATTGATAGCGAGATAGAACGATTATAAAAATCTAGCGAAGACGGAATTTATAGATAAAAATAGAATGAATGAAACAGTTGATTTCATTGGGGTGAAATAATTCTATGTTTATATTCTATTGATTTATAAAGTGAAAAAGACTTGACCTTGTGCTAGATGATGTTATTGTTAAGAAAAGTTTATGAATTGTATTTCGTCGCTTTCTTGAGTGTGAAGGATCGTTCTGGTTTTTTGGGCATATTGCTCCGTAAATAAAAAAAGTACTGAATAATCATGGAAGTCCTTTATGGTACACGTTGATTACGATAGCACATTGGTCATCGTTTCCATTCTGGTTGCAGTGGTAACATGTTACGCTGCAGTTTCGATGGAAGAACTCGTTTTTAAAGCTGCTTATAAAAAGTTTGAAAAGAGCATTTTAATTGCGAGTGGTCTAATTCTTGGATTAGCGATATGGTCAATGCATTTTGTGGGGATGCTGGCAAGTCATTTGCCAGAGGGATATCATTTTGATATCGGATTGACAGTATTGTCATATCTGATAGGTGCTGTTGCATCAATTTTTGCGGTATGGCTAACCACTCGACCTACTTTGCCGACTGCTCGTCTAATTTTAGGTGCGGTCTTTATGGGCTTAGGCATATCAGGTATGCACTATACTGGTATGATGGCACTGACGGTTGATTACCATCAAATGTATTATGATCCGTTGTTGGTGATTTGCTCGATTTTGATTGCAATCAGTGGCTCTGGTTTAAGCTTTTTCTTTGTTTTTAAATACAAGGTGGCAGTTCATCACCGTGTTGCTCTAAAAGCAGTTGTTGCTCTACTCATGGCACTCAGTATCGTCGGTATGCATTACACAGGTATGGCGGCGACATATTTTAATGAAAGCCTATTTGACATCGCTACACCTGCACAAACTGAACAAAGTATTTTATTATTTACGATTATTTTTATTGCCAGTTTGGTTTTTGTTGCAGGCTTTGCTGTGGCGGTATTAGAAGCTCGTTTGGAGCAACGTAATCAGCAGCTCATGCTGATTAATAAAGAGCTTGCGACACAGTCACTACATGACTCATTAACTAAACTGCCTAACCGTTTATTTTTAACTGACTACGCCGAAGTTATTTTCCCTCTTCATCATTTACACAATCAAAAAGTCGCATTTTTCTATATTGATTTAGACCGCTTTAAATCAGTGAACGATGCATTTGGACACCACATTGGTGATCAGCTCTTGATTCAAATGGCACATCGTTTGAAATCGAAGTTAAATGCAAATCAGCGGCTTTTCCGTATTGGAGGAGATGAGTTTGTTCTTATCTCAGAAAATACCGAAAGTGCTGAAGCTATGAGATTTGCAGATGAGATATTGCATCATATTCAAGAAACTTATTTGATTGCAGGAAAGGATATTAATATTTCAGCCAGTTTGGGCATTGCGATCTATCCTGAGCATGGCCGTAATATACAAGATCTTCTGATTAATGCAGATATTGCCATGCTGACCTCTAAAGATCAGGGACGTAATACCTATACAATGTTTCATGCAATGTCTGATCAACAGGATGTACGTAGTCAATCAAAATTGATCAATGACTTATATAAAGCAGTAGATGAGCAGCAGTTTGTTCTGTTTTATCAGCCCAAATTTACAGCGAATTACGAAGTCTGTGGTGTTGAGGCATTGATCCGATGGAAACATCCAAGCTTGGGATTATTAACGCCACAGATGTTTATTGACGGCGCTGAAAAAACAGGTTTGATCATTCCAATGGGCTATTGGGCATTAGAGCAAGCCTGTCAGCAAATTCAAAAATGGGAACAGAGTAACAGTCCGTTTTATCCGATCGCTGTAAATTTATCCGCACTACAATTTGAAAATAAAAAATTATTTAGTGTACTGGAACAACTGATCGCACAATATCAGATCAAACCACATAATCTAATTCTCGAAATTACAGAATCAACAGCCATGCATCACATTGATGCTAGTGTTCGCACTTTGGAACGCTTACGACAACTCGGTATTCGTATTGCGATTGATGATTTTGGAACAGGGTATTCGAGTTTTTTATATTTAAAAGATTTGCCTGTAGATGAACTTAAAATTGATCGTGGGTTTATTATTGATTTGCAGCCAAACTCAAAAGAAGAAGCAATTTTAGAAAGTATCATCCACCTTGCTACAAAGTTGGGTTTAACCGTGACAGCAGAAGGTGTAGAGACTCAACAGCAAGCAGATATTTTAACTAAATTAGGTTGTCATCAATTACAAGGCTACCTGCTAGGGATCCCTGTCAATGTTGAAGGCTTGGTATTGCATCGGCAACAACATTTTTCTTAAGTATCAATGAGATTAGGTTGTTGCTTGGATATAAATCAACAACCTAAATTTCAATGGCATAGATGTTTTAATCAGACCGTTCCGCTAACCATTGGTTGACCACTGGCCAAACGGCTTGAGGTGCTTGATTGCCAGATACCAATCCCATATGCCCACCAGCTACGATTTTGAATTGTTTATCTTCACTGCTAATCAAATCCATGAGTGGGCGAACGGCTTCAGCTGTGACGATGATGTCTGTATCTCCACCAATTGCCAGTACTGAGCAATCAATATCTTTTAGGTCTGCAACTTGATCTCCAAATTGAACTCGACCTGTTGATAACTCATTGTCTATCCAGAAGCGTATGATGATATCGCGCATGACACCACCAGGATAAGCCAGCATGTTATCGACAAAAGAACTTGAAGTTGCATGGTTAATCACAAACTGACGATCATTCAAATTCTTTAAAAGTTCCCAGTAGTTTTTGACGTTTCCGATAGGATCGGTAAGTTTGAAACCTAGCGTGTTTTGCCAGCCATGAATGTGAAAGACGCGACTTGGAATCTGACGAATACGAAAGTTGGTATTATTGCGAATCCATTTTGCAGGGATGGTCAGGCGCTGATAAAACTTGCCCATATAACCAGATTTATGCGTGTTAATTGGGGATGCTAAAATCAGTAGATTTTGGATGTTTTTGTCTTTGAAAAGTGCGGTGTAGCATAGCGAAAGTGCACCACCTAAACTCCAACCATAAAGTGAAAGCTGTTGCTGACCGCTATGCTCACGGACCTTTTCAATAAAATCAGGCATAAACGTTTTTACATAAGTACCAAGATTATATTTGGCTTGGCGTAGACTTGGGCTACCCCAGTCAATGAGATAGACATCAAATCCTTGAGCCAGAAAATAACGAACTAGACTACGATGGGGAAATAGATCATAAATCAACATGTTCGCAGCCAAAGGAGGAACAATCACAAGAGGAATACGATGTTTAGGGGATTGATCCGAATGCGCAGTGTAGTGACGTAAACTAATGATTTCACGCTGATAAATGACATCAAAAGGTGTTTTTCCTGATAAGACCAGTTGATGTCCTCTTAAAATACGATCAGCTGCGTTTGTAAATACATGTTGTGTGCGTTGAGCTGTACGACTGCTGAAGATTTTCTGTGCAGCTTGAGAACCAAGCAGATTACGTTTAACTTTTGGCAATTGAGTCATTGGAACCTAAAACTCTAAGGTTGCGATGGAATAGCCGCATATTAGAAGAAAAAAGAAATTAGCTCAGTGACTCATCTGCTTAACTTATATTCCAAAATGATCAATTTAAGTGTTTTACTATAAAAAACAGTCCCACTGACCGTGGAATGAAATTTTTAGGGGCAGATTACTTTTACTTGTCATTTCATCGTAATAGGCGAAAGATTTGCCCCTAAGGCGATTTTATAAATTATGGAAGCAAGGCTGAACTATATAAAACAAGCCCAAGTGAGAAGAAATCACTTTGCTTGCTTCTTTGTAATTGTTTTCCATAGCTTGTATCAAGTTGAATACGATCCTTGCGCAACATATAACGAAAACCTGTTTGTACGAATGATTCTTTGCGATCATTGCCATATAACTCGCTCGTGAGTGCGAGGCGCGGAGCAACCTGCGTTTCACTGCCCACACCCCAAGTAAAAAAGTTCCGATGATCTTGTTTTTCATGTGACCAGCCAAGATTAGCATGCACAATAAAAGCATCATCCATAATGGATAGGCTGACTGGAACAGAGGTGTACCAAATCTGATCAGTGGAATCATTTACATTGAACTGACTACTGGTGACCAAGCCTATTCCCCAACTATTTGTTTCTAATGCTTTTAGTAATGTCTTGGCTTGTAGAACTGCATAATTTTGCGGGTCTGCTTGATCTGTATCCGTGCGTCCCATACCCAAGGCGAGTTCGAAGTTAGAGCCAAAATTACAAGCTGGAATACTCCAGTACTCTCGATCATCGGCATGTTTTTGCATCCACATTTCGAGTTGGCAGCTTTTTGCATCGACGACTGATGCATCATCTACATGCATTGGTCGCCCTGCAAAGAGCTGCATACTGATCGACAGTGCAGTGACACTGAGAACGAGTTTTAGTAATTGACTTTTGAATTTGAACATACACATCACTCCTATTGTTGGAGGGCGAATGTGAGTGCTTGTTATCTCATTAAATCTTGGATAGATAAAACAGAGGTCTGAAAGATACAGATGACCTTACCTTGTATCCACAAGGAAAGGTCTTAAGAGAAGAGCTTTTTGTGGATACTAGGCGAAAATAGATCGACTACAACTGTTGCTAGAACAAGTACTCACAATGAAGCCCCTTAAAATGAATTGCGCGGATTTTAGCAATCGATGACGCAAATTTACAAGTGAATTTTTCATGACGATCAATGTACATGTTTATCGATCTTAAAACTTTTCTCTGACCCAACCATATGCCGCAGCAAAGGGCAGAGCTGTTCTCGCCAAATAAGGGACATGCCATAATCCGCCATGATTGGCATTTTCCATGATCAGTTCAAGTGGATGATCCAATACCTTTTCTGGGTTGGTCGCACTTTCTGGATTATTTAAATCATGTACCCAAAGTGCAGCCATAATTGCATTGGTGGTTTCGGGGCTAAATGTTTCAACTTTAAATAAATCTGCACCTGAAAAAGCTGCTTTTAAAATTGGATTTTTCACAACAGAATGAGTGGTTGTTGATGGGGCAATATTGATTACGGTTTTTTGACCACGCGCCCGTGCAGAAATCGCAAACCACTGTTGCAAGCGTTTTGCGAGTGCATAGTTTGGACCTTGCTCAATCACCATGCAGTCGGAAATGCCATATTGTTGACCATTATCTGATTGAATTAACTGTTTCAAATTGGGTTTGAAAAAGTTGCTAAGAGAAATATTGTGAATGGATTTAGTGAGCAGTTTTTCTACGATTGGGCGCTGTTTAATTTTATCCTGTATAGAATGTACGACTGCTTTTGGAATGGCATAGATATCGGTCGGCGTCAGCATAAACATGATACTGCTATCAGGTTTGTGTTGACTTACTTGTTCCATGATACTGATCATCGCAATCGAAACACGGACATGTTTTTCCCCATCTAGATATGCGATACCTGCCAAATCTAAAGTCTCGGAAAAGGTGTTTAACCAATTGGCAATCTCAGGTGTTTGAGTCAGTAAATTGGCACCAAGCTGCTGTCCATCTTTTGTTGTAGAGATTTGAGGTGCAATTAAAGTTGCATTTCCTGTTTCAATCACTTTGGTAATTTTTTCCCAAATCGCAGGGTTTGGTAAATCAATTGCAACAATATTGGCACGCCATTTTGCCAGCCAACTTAAAGGACCTGCTTCTGAGCCTGCACCGAATAACACCATAGTGCGCTTTGATAAATCAAACCATTCAGGATGTTGATTGAGTAAGCGGAGTGCCTTGGCATGACTAGGTTCGATGACTTGTTGTTGTTCCCAAAGATCAATTTGCTGTAATAGCGCTTCGCCTTGTAATTTTTTGCCATGATAAGGAATAAACCACGGTTCAATGGTTGAACTGCCTGTTCCTTTTAAAATAAAACGTTCAAATGGTTGATCTTTAATATTTGCCATGGCATGACTTAAAGCATCATTTTGTTCTGCACGATTAAAATTAAATGAGGCTTTGGCCGCTTCCAGTCCACTCTGTGCAATTCGTATAGGATGATCGACAGATTCGATACCTGCTTTCACCAATTCTTGAAAATAAACAGGGTAATTTTTTCTCCAGTTTTTTTCGGCAATGAGTTTAGAGGCATAAGGTGAATCAACACTTTGTAGTGCTGATTTAAGGATTTGTTTTGCGGTTTGAGTTGTACTGGGTACTTTTCTTCCTGATGGTATCGGAAATTGTATGCCATCACGATTGGATTGTATTTTTTTACTCAACTGAATACTCCATTATCTTCAAACTTAATTCAAAAGATCTCATTCATCATCTATGCCATCTTAGTCACTCAATCAAGTAAAGAAGATGGCAAAATGTGTATTAATGAATTGAAGTTTTTATTTGATTGATATTGGAAGAGATTTAGTTCGCATTTAAAACTATTTATGCGTAGATTCTGGCTGATATTCATTGATCACTTCAAGTGCAGCGCGAAATGCTTCTTGTGTTGCTGGTGCACCGCAATAAGGTAGGCTATGCAATAAAACTTCCTGAATTTCTTCAACACTGGCGCCGTTATTCAATGCACCACGAATATGACCTTTAAGTTCCGTTGGGCTTTTGAGTGCAGTTAAAAAAGCAATCGTTACCAAAGAGCGGTATTTACGTGGTAAAACCCCGTCACGTTGCCATGTTGACCCCCAAGCATGTTCATTGATCCAATCTTGTAAGGGTTGAGTGAAAGGTACGGTATTGTCTTGAGCACGTTTGACAAAGGATTCTCCCATCACTTCGGTACGTACTTTAAGTCCATTTTCATAATCTTGTTGTGACATATTTTTACTCTTATAGCAGCGGAAAAGATTGGATTTGTCCATCGATATAGACTCATCCTAATTCAATCATTATTTGAGATAAAGTCATACTAGCTGACTGTGATGTTCTCAATTTAAATAAATGAAATTATTTTTAAGATAAGTACGCTATAGTAATTTTTTAATTCAATTTGCCTAACAATAAAGTTATATAGATATATGCCTTAAATATGAAGAAAGTAATTTACTGATCTAACTCGTTATCATAATCTTTTGGATAAAAAAGGTAATCAATAGATGAGTACTGATGTTCCTGTTTTATATGATGAAGATAGGTAATCCTCCCATAAATAACCGAAGTTAAAAG
>OBJT01000402.1_pt1 | contig 11348 bp, 9 predicted proteins | sample 1519861 | NCBI WGS metagenome assembly OBJT01 (sample SAMN02401118, study PRJEB22541) | soil metagenome, isolate JX
CCACTCAGCCAAAACCGGGCTGCTTGGTCCTGAACCTCGTTAGTGCTCAAACTCTGAGCTCAGGATTCATCACACACTATTAGTCCGGGGATCACTTCCTGGGCTTTTTTGATGCAAGGCAGAGCAGGCTTGGGCGGCTTTTCTGAATAAATGGGTCCGGAGAGCTAAACGGCTTTTATCGGAACGGCGTTTTTGATATGATAGACATATATGTGTTCAAAGAAAGGAAAAGTGAAAATGGGTCTGAAAGATATAAAGCTTGGGAAATCGATTGATGAAATTCAAGAGGGGGATTCGTTGACCGTCACGGAAATCATCGAAGACAAAGATATTTTGCTTTATCTTGGGTTGACGAATGACGGAAACCCGCTCTATATTCAACATGATTATTCGCAGACGACTCGGTTCCATAAACCGATAGTGCCAACTGTTTTGTTGGTGGGGATTTTGACGAGCAACGTTTCCAAACATTTGCCGGGTCCGGGTTCACATATTGTGGACGTTTCTTTGAATGTGATTGAACCAATCTACCACAACAGCACGATCACGTTCAATTTTGAAGTGGAGCGCGTGGATGAGCGCCGTGAACAAGTTACGATCAGCGTTGTCGGAACAAATATGGAAAATGAACGCGTGTTGGATGCCGAATTGATCGTAGAGACACCTCGCAAATTGATCTTTGATGAGGAAGAGAACGTAATCATGAACGAGCGAACTGAAGTCGAGGAGAATGCCGATAAGGGAGTTAATCCTCCATCGATGGCAGATGGCGATTCAGAATAAGCAGAGTTAGGATGTAAACAGATGACTGATAAAAAGAAAAAATTACTATTGGTGGATGGCAGCAGTGTGGCTTTCAGATCCTTTTTCGGATTGCCGAATCTGGATGGGTTCCGCAACAAGAACGGATTGCATACGAACGCGCTCTACGCCTTCAATAATATATTGGAACGCATCTTCCAGACTGAAGAGCCTACGCATCTGTTGGTAGCATTCGATTCCGGGAAAACGACTTTCCGTAATGCACTTTATGATGATTACAAAGGCGGGCGTGCCAGCATGCCGTCGGAGTTGTCCGAACAATGGCCTTATTTCGGCGTCTTGGTCCATGCTTTTGGAGGCAAGACTTATGAATTGGTCAATTATGAAGCCGATGACATCATCGGGACCTACTCGCGGATGGCCGATCAGGCCGGCTATGATGTCGTCATCATTTCAGGCGATAAGGATATGATCCAATTGACGACGGATAATATCCGGGTCGACATAACCGTCAAAGGTGTGTCGGAATTGAAATCCTACACACCTGACGTCATCCGTGAAGAATACGGCATCGAACCGAAACAGATCATCGACATGAAGGGGCTGATGGGGGATTCGTCGGATAATTATCCGGGCGTCACCAAAGTCGGCGAGAAGACTGCTTTGAAGCTCCTGACTGAATACGGCTCCATCGAAAACCTTTACGAGCATATCGATGAACTGAAAAAAAGCAAGATGAAAGAAAACCTCATCAATGACAAAGAAAATGCGTTCATGAGCAAAACGTTGGCTACGATCGATCTGGATTCTCCCGTGACATTGAAGCTCGATGAACTTGCGGTTGAAGGCAAACAGATGGACAAGCTGACCGATTTCTATCGCGAAATGGATTTCAACAGTTTCCTTGATAAACTGGGCGTGGCTTCCGAAGACCGCTCCGAATCCTTTGAGGATATCCATTTCGAAGTCCTGACCGAAATCCGTCCCGAGCATTTCACGGAGCGTATGGCACTGTACGTGGAGATGCTCGAAGACAACTACCACGACGGAAAAATCCTCGCAGTCAGCTGGGGAACGGAAAAAAATATATATACGGCTTCGTTGGAAACAGTGAAGGCAAGCCCCGCTTTCAAGGAATGGGCTGAGAATGCCGAAGCCCACAAAATTGTGTACGACGGCAAACGGACGATGGTCATGCTGCATTATGCCGGCATCGCGCTGGCGGGCATCGACTTTGATATCCTGTTGGCCTCCTACATCCTGAATGCGAAGGACAACAGCAAAGACCTTGCGCAAGTCGCCCAGGAATACGGCTACAACGATGTCTCTTTTGATGAGGCCATCTACGGAAAAGGCGCTAAAACAGCCGTTCCAGAGGACGCTGTGCTGCATGACCATTTGGCACGCAAAGTGAAAGCGATCCAAGCGCTGTTTGCCCAATTGAACGCGGAGCTTGAAAGCAATGTGCAAAAAGACCTGTATTACGAAATGGAACTGCCTTTGTCGTTTGTGCTGGCGCACATGGAAATCCAAGGGATCAAAGTGGAACCGCAACGTCTTTTGACCATGAAAGAGGAATTTGCCGGCCGTTTGCTGGAAATCGAGAAAACCATCTACGCGGAAGCGGGTGAAGAGTTCAACATCAACTCACCGAAGCAATTGGGTGTCATCCTGTTCGAGAAGATGGGCTTGCCAGCCATCAAAAAGACGAAAACAGGCTATTCGACAGCGGTGGATGTATTGGAAAAACTGCAGGCGCAAGCGCCGATCGTGGAGCACATCCTGAATTACCGACAGTTGGCCAAGCTGCAATCGACCTATGTGGAAGGGCTTCTGAAATTCATCAAACCGGAAACCGGAAAGATCCATACGCGCTACCAACAGACATTGACGCAGACCGGCCGATTGAGTTCCGTCGATCCGAACCTGCAGAATATTCCGATCCGGATGGAAGAAGGCAGGAAAATCAGGCAAGCCTTCGTTCCCCAACAAGAAGGCTGGAAGCTGTTTGCCTCAGACTATTCACAGATCGAATTGCGTGTGCTGGCGCACATTTCCGGGGATGAGCATCTGCAGGAAGCCTTCCTGGAAGGACAAGACATCCATACCTCGACCGCGATGCGCGTATTTGGCATCGAAAATCCGGAAGACGTCACTGCCAATCTGCGCCGGCAAGCGAAGGCCGTCAATTTTGGCGTTGTGTATGGCATCAGCGACTATGGTTTGTCCCAAAACCTGAACATCACCCGAAAAGCCGCTCAAGAGTTCATTGACCGTTATTTCGAAAAATATCCAGGTGTGAAGCAATTTATGGAGGATATCGTCAAAGAAGCGAAAGAGACCGGTTATGTCGAAACGTTATTCCACAGACGCCGCTACTTGCCTGACATCCATAACCGCAATTTCAATCTGCGCTCCTTTGCGGAACGGACCGCCATCAATTCGCCGATCCAAGGCACTGCCGCTGATATCATCAAAGTTGCGATGGTCCGGATGGATAAAGCCCTTAAGGAAAAAGGCCTTCAAGCGAACATGCTTTTGCAGGTTCACGATGAACTGATCTTCGAATGCCCGGAAGAAGAAATTCCGGTATTGGAAAAATTGGTTCCGGAAATCATGGAGCATGCCGTCTCCTTGGCTGTGCCGCTCAAAGTGGACAGTAACTTCGGCGACAGTTGGTATGAAGCAAAATAACCAGGGATAAAAACGATAAAAGAGAGGGGGCTGCTTATGCCGGAATTACCGGAAGTAGAAACCATCCGTAAAGGGCTCATCAACCTTGTCGGAGGAGCCGTCATCACAGACGTAGCAGTCTTTTGGGACCGCATGATCACGCCGCCCTTTTCCACGGAGCGGTTCAAGACGGTCCTGCGGGGGGAACAGATCCACACCATCGAACGCCGCGGCAAGTATCTGATCTTCTTGTTGGACCACTGGGCGATGATTTCCCATCTGCGGATGGAAGGCAAATATGAGGTCAGCGAATCCGGTGAGCCGATCAAGAAGCACACCCATGTCATTTTTTATCTCGCCGATGGCCGCCAGTTGCGTTACCTTGACGTGCGCAAATTCGGTAAATTCACGTTGTTGCCGATCGAAAAGCGGGATGAGTATGAACCTTTCAAAAAAATGGGGCCGGAGCCGACAGCGGATTTCTTCAAGTTGAGCAAATTCAAAAAGGATCTTGCCAAGTCGCATCGGGCAATCAAAGCGGTCATCCTGGACCAGAACATTGTTGCCGGTGTCGGAAATATTTATGCGGATGAGTCGCTTTTCCAAGCCAAAATCCATCCGCTGCAAACTGCTGACACAATCGGCCCGGCTGCAGCAAAAAGGCTGCACGAAGCCATCATAGATGTAATCAGCAGATCAGTGGAAGCAGGCGGTTCGACTATCCGGACATACAAAAACACGCTGGGGGAGGCCGGGAAATTCCAAGTCTCGCTTGCCGTTTATGGACAGACCGGGAAACCTTGTCCGAATTGCGGCCATCCGATCGAAAAAATAAGGGTTGCACAAAGAGGAACGCATTATTGTCCGCATTGTCAACAACTGCCTAAGCTCCGTCCGAAGGCAGCAGACATCAACGACATTGCGTACAAAGGGGCGAGATAAACGAATATGAGTTATATATTGGGTCTCACAGGAAGCATCGCTACAGGGAAATCGACTGTAGCGAAGCTGTTTTTGTCTGCGGGCATACCGGTTGTGGATGCAGACTTGGGAGCAAGGGCTGTCGTTCTGCCGGGTGCGCCAGGGTTAGCGGACATCATCAAGCATTTCGGGGAAGACTATCTGCTGCCGGACGGCACGCTGAATCGCAAACGTCTGGGAGCGCTGATCTTTTCGGACAGAGAAAAGCGGGCGGAGCTTGATGCGTTGCTGAAAGAACGCATCAAGGATTGGATCCATGCCGAAAAGGAGCGTTATATTTCGGAAGGGCATGAACTCATCGTGCTGGATATTCCTTTGCTTTACGAAGGCGGCTATGTGGACAGCTGCGATGCCGTGATGGTCGTCTATGTACCGGAAGAGCTCCAATTGAGAAGGCTGATGAGCCGCAATCATTTGGATGAGAAGGAAGCCGCCCAGAGGATGCAAAGCCAGCTTTCGATCGAGAAGAAAAAAGAGCTGGCGGACTTTGTCATCGACAATTCCGGGACAATCGAGGAAACCGAAAAACAAGTCAGCGAATGGCTGCGCGGACACAGATCCGTCTAGCCTGAGGGTCCCGAAAAGACCATCTTTTCAAGGTTTTTGAGCCACAAGTATGTTATAATGAAGTGATAATAAACGAAAGAAAAGGGGGAAAGCCGATGCAATGCCCAAAATGTCACTATCACGGATCGCGTGTTGTCGATAGTCGTCCGGCTGATGACGGGAAAGCCATCCGCCGTCGTCGCGAATGCGAACAATGCCATTTCCGCTTCACTACATTCGAAAGGATCGAGCAGACGCCATTGCTTGTCATCAAAAAAAATGGCGCGCGCGAAGAATTCAGCCGTGAAAAGTTGTTGCGGGGATTGATCCGCTCCTGCGAAAAACGGCCGATCGCCCTTGAACAATTGGAGACTGTCGTCAATGAAGTGGAAGCCGAAATCCGAGCGCTCGGAGAAAATGAAGTATCCAGCATCGTCATCGGGGAATACGTCATGGATAAGTTGGCCAAAATTGACGACGTCGCCTACATCCGTTTCGCAAGTGTTTACCGTCAATTTTCGGACCGGAAAACCTTCCTTGATGAATTGAAGAACATGGAGAAGAAAAAAGCCGAACAAGCGGCTGCCGAATCTTCAGACATCCAACCATCCGATGCTCCTCCCCACGAGGCAGCCCCCGGAAAGGAAGACAATGAATAATGAGCTATCCATGGCAAAATATCAGCCCTAAGGATCCTTTCCGGGCAAGCCAGACGAACTTGATTTCCGATGTGGACCGCAAAATCCTGACGCAATTGTATCAGCCCATCATCGGGCCGCAAGCATTCAGTCTCTATTTGACGCTGCTTGCGGAAATTCCGCAGGAGAGCTACTGGAGCAAGGATCTGTTGCATGCCGAATTATTGGCTTTATCGAATATCGGGATACCGGAGTTCTATCAAGCCCGCGTGAAATTGGAAGGGATCGGTTTACTGAAGACATTTCTGGTGAACGAACCTGAGAAGCAGTATCTATACGAATTGCAGCAGCCGTTGTCCAGTCATGCTTTTTTCAGCGATGACCTGATGGGGTTGCTGTTGTATGAGAAGGTCGGCGAACGGAAATACCGCGAACTGCAACAACGGTTCAGCCGGCAAGTACGCGACGTAAAAAATGCGGAAAACATCACGAAGTCTTTTCTGGATGTTTTTTCCTTCTCGGAAACCGCCTTTACGCAGCAAGCTCGGATGAGGCAGAACGATAACGCGTTGCTGGGTGATGACGCGGCAACGCTGCCCGTAATCGAGAACGATGGGTTTGACTTCGCGTTTTTCCGGCAGCTGTTGAACAAACAATTCGTCAAACGTGAATCCATCACAAAGGAATTGGAGCACACGATCACTATCCTCTACACCTTGTATGGTTGCGACGAACTGCAGATGGCCCAGTTCATCCTGGAGGCCGCTGATATCGAATCGGGCAAAGTCGACGGAGAAGCGCTCAAAAAAATTGTATCCGATGCCTATGAACAGAGGCACAGCAACCGCTTGGAGGTAAAGGACAAAGTCACCCAGAGCATCCAATTGGCTAAGGATACTGAAAAAGGCCGGGAACAAAAATTGGTTCAGGCACGCTTTTCCAGTGAAGAAATCGCGTTCATCAAGGCGTGCGAACAGTTGACGCCGCATCAGTTTTTGACCAGCATCAAAAAACAGAAAGGCGGCATCGTGACCGCCTCGGAAACGCAATTGCTGCGGACGCTGATGGAGAAGGCCGATTTCAAGCCGAGTGTGCTCAATGTATTGACGCACTACGTGTTGGTCATTCTCAACAATCCGCACCTTTCGAAGGCCTATGTGGAAGCGATCGCTAATGATTGGCTGCAGGATGGTGTCGATTCGCCCGAAAAAGCATTGGCGAAAGCGAAGCAATTCGCCGGCGAGATGAAGGCGAAGGCCGAAAAGCGGGCAGCCAGCCGAACAACCGCAAAGAACTACGGGAAAACAGTGGCGCGCAAGAAAGAAAACTTGCCTGATTGGGCTAAAGAGGAACGGAAACCGGTTGTTGAAACACCGCTGACGCCGGAAGCGCAACAAAAATTGAATGAACGCATCAAAAAATTAAAAAGTAGCGGAAAGGCAGGGGATGAGTGATGGATCATATCGGAAGAGCATTCTACAAATATATGAATAATCCCGAAATCAGCCAACGCTACAAAGGCATGATCGACACAATCATGAAGGATGCCGATGTCCAGGAATTCTTCCAGAAACACGAAGAGCGACTGACACAGGAAATCGTCGAAAGAAGTTATTCCAAATTGCACGAATATGTGCAGGAAAAAGAGAAAATCCGGCTGGGTAAAGAATCGCAGAATCCCGGCTATGAGCCGAACCTGGTGTTGAATGCCGGTTACATAGATGTCGTCTATACACCGACGGACGAGACGATGGCGCGGGAAAGAGAAAAGGAATTGCGGAGTCGGGTCCATTCGATGTCGATGCCGAAGGATGTCCGCACAGCGACACTGGATCGGTTTGTCCAATCGAACGAGCGGATGCCGGCCATTCTGGAGTCGTTGAATTTCATCGATGCCTTCAATGCAAATCCGAAAACGCACCACCAAGCGCTTTATTTCTATGGGCCGTTCGGAGTAGGGAAATCCTATCTGTTGGGTGCGATCGCGCATGAGTTGGCGATGGGCGGCCATCTGACGACATTGATGCATTACCCGACCTTCACGATGGAGATGAAGCAGGCGATCCAGAGCAACACGGTCAACGAAAAGATCGATGCCGTGAAGAAGGCGGAAATCCTGATGCTGGATGATATCGGAGCGGAAGCCAACTCCACCTGGATACGCGATGAAGTGCTCGGTGTCATCCTCCAGTACCGGATGCAGGAGGACTTGCCGACATTCTTCAGTTCCAACTTTACGATGCAGCAGTTGGAGGAACATTTGCGCATGGGCAACCGGGGCGACGATGAGCCGATGAAGGCAAAACGCCTGATGGAGCGGATACGCTTCTTATCGCGCGAGATTCCTCTGACCGGAAAAAACCGTCGCTTCGAGCAATAGGCTGACGTTCAGCTTTTCTGCAATCAAAAGAGTTGGCTAGCTTCACGGGTAAGCCCTTCGGAAATTAGATAAATCGTGCCTATTGCGCTCTACGATGCTCAGTCGGCTCGATTTCCTAAATTTCTTTCAGGGCTAAGCGAACCCGTTTAGCTTTTATTATATTAAACTTGAAAACAATTATTTTTTGTGTTTAAATGGACTACAGATGAAACGAAAGACAAATCGATGAGAAAGACACCGATAGATGAACTGATTTTCAGCGAGGGATGGCTTGGTGGGACATCCTAATCAATCATGTATTGACCCCTTTCGAGAGATTCCCTGAACATGCAGTAGGGGGAAACGGTACGCTCGTTATCGCGTTCAAGTAAGGATGAGACAGAATCTTAGGCGGATGCCTGTCGCACTCTTTGAATTTGGGTGGAACCACGTAGACACGTCCCATTTCCGGCATAAGCTGGAAATGGGCTTTTTTTATTGCCTTTTTTGCCATCCGCAACGTACAGAATTTAATTAATTGGAGGAATCAGCATGTCAGAAATCAAAATCACTTTTCCAGACGGCGCCGTAAAAATATTCGAAGCCGGCGTAACAGTGGAAGAAGTAGCAAAAAGCATCAGCAACAGCCTGGCCAAAAAAGCTTTGGCCGGAAAATTCAATGGGGAATTGGTCGACTTCACACGTCAGTTGGAGACGGATGGTTCGCTTGAAATCGTGACTCCGGATCACGCAGACGGATTGGGTATCCTGCGCCACTCGACTGCCCATTTGATGGCGCATGCCTTGACGCGCCTGTTCCCGGAAATCCATTTCGGCGTCGGTCCAGCGATCGAAGCAGGTTTCTACTACGATACCGATATGGAAGTGCAGCTTGCCGAAGAGGACTTGCCGAAAGTCGAAGCGGAAATGATGAACATCGTGAAGGCGAACTATCCGATCGTCAGACGTGAAGTGAGCCGTGCGGAAGCATTGGAAATCTTCGCAAATGACCCTTACAAAGTCGAATTGATCACTGCGTTGCCTGAGGGTGACGTCATCACCGTCTATACGCAAGAGGACTTCACGGACCTTTGCCGCGGTGTCCATGTGCCGGCAACAGGCAAAATCCAAGTCTTCAAGTTGTTGTCATTGGCGGGTGCCTACTGGAGAGGGAACTCGAACAACAAAATGATGCAACGTGTCTACGGAACAGCCTTCTTCGACAAGAAAGCCCTAGCTGAATTCATCAAAATGCGCGAAGAAGCAAAAGAACGCGATCACCGTAAATTAGGCAAAGAGCTGGATCTGTTCATGATCGCTCCTGAAGTCGGTTCCGGTTTGCCTTTCTGGTTGCCGAAAGGCGCGACGATCCGTCGTACGCTTGAGCGTTACATCGTCGACAAAGAAGTGAGCCTGGGTTACCAGCACGTCTACACGCCGATCATGGCGAATGTGGAATTGTACAAAACTTCCGGCCACTGGGACCACTACCATGAAGATATGTTCCCGCCGATGGATATGGGCGATGGCGAAATGCTGGTGTTGCGTCCGATGAACTGTCCGCACCACATGATGGTCTACAAAAACGACATCCACAGCTACCGCGAATTGCCGATCCGCATCGCCGAATTGGGCATGATGCACCGTTACGAAAAGAGCGGGGCCTTGTCCGGACTGCAGCGCGTACGCGAAATGACATTGAATGATGCCCACGTATTTGTCCGTCCGGATCAGATCAAGGACGAATTCAAACGCGTGCTGCAATTGGTCATGGATGTTTACGCAGACTTCCAGATCAGCGACTACCGTTTCCGTCTGAGCTACCGCGATCCTGAAGACAAAGTAAAATACTTTGACGACGACGATATGTGGAACAAAGCGGAAGCGATGCTGAAGGAAGCCATGGATGAATTCGGTCTGGAATACTTCGAAGCTATCGGTGAAGCTGCGTTCTACGGCCCTAAGTTGGATGTGCAGTTCAAGACAGCGATGGGCTTGGAGGAAACGATGTCCACAATCCAATTGGACTTCCTGTTGCCTGAACGCTTCGACCTGACTTATGTCGGCGAAGACGGCGAAAACAATCATCGTCCGGTCGTTATCCACCGTGGCGTCATCTCCACAATGGAGCGGTTTGTGGCTTATCTGATAGAAGAGTACAAAGGAGCATTCCCGGTATGGTTGGCTCCTGTCCAAGCTACGATCATCCCTGTCAACCTGGACCTGCATGCCGATCAAGCCTATGAACTGAAAGCCGTAATGGAACAGTTGGGCATGCGTGTCGAAGTCGATGACCGCAACGAGAAGATGGGTTACAAGATCCGTGCTTCCCAGACTCAAAAAATCCCTTACCAACTTGTCATCGGCGACCAGGAAATGGTGAACGGAACCGTCACTGTCCGCCGCTACGGCTCGAAAGAAATGGTTACTTTCAGCATGGATGATTTCTTGGCCGAGGTTCAATCTGAAATCAAAAACTTCAAATAATCTTATCAAATCCACATCTTTCTGAGCAAATCATGATACAATAAGTTTCAGTGATGTAGCTTTGATTCTGTTAGCTTGATGAAGGCCCGGAACATGGCAGTTTGTGTTCCGGGCCTTCATTTTCTTATATATTTTGCTTGATAGGGGATGAAGGGTTTATGTTAAGAGAAGAATTGATGAAAATGCTGGATGGCCGTGAAGATGACATGATCGCTTTGCGCCGTCATTTCCATGAGCATCCTGAACTGTCATTCGACGAGAAAGAAACGGCTGCGTTCATCGCCCGTTTCTATGAGGATAAACCGGTTGATGTGCAGACGAACGTCGGGAACGGCTATGGCATCATCGTCACGATCAACGGAAAACAACCAGGCCGGACCATCGCGCTGCGGGCGGATTTTGATGCGCTTCAGATCGAAGAACAGACCGGTCTGCCGTTTGCATCCAAAAACCCAGGTGTCATGCATGCCTGCGGACATGATGGGCACACTGCCTATTTGATGGTCTTGGCTGATTGCCTGATCCGTCTGCGGGACCAATGGGAAGGAACAGTCAAAATTGTGCACCAGCATGCCGAAGAAATGGCCCCGGCAGGCGCCAAGAGCATCGTGGACTCCGGCTTGTTGGACGATGTCGATGAAATCTATGGCATCCATTTCTATCCGGATCATGAAGTCGGCACCGTCTTTTACACAAGCGGCTACGCCTATGCGGGCTGCAGCGACATCAAAGTTACGATTCAAGGGACTGGTGGGCATGCTTCGCAACCGCACCGCTCCAACGATACAATCGTGGCGGCTTCCAGCTTCGTGATGAATCTGCAGACCATCGTTTCCCGCCGTATCAACCCTTATGACATGGCTGTCGTGACGATCGGTTCCTTCGAGGCGGTCGGGAGCAGC
>OBJT01000403.1_pt1 | contig 11326 bp, 13 predicted proteins | sample 1519861 | NCBI WGS metagenome assembly OBJT01 (sample SAMN02401118, study PRJEB22541) | soil metagenome, isolate JX
CAGAAGACAATATTTTGAGGGCTTGGGTACTCTGCGACTGTGTCAAAGGTTTAATCACAGCCACGCGTTTACGCGCTCCGGAGAGATCGAATTGTAGGCGATCGGCAATTTGTTGAATGACGGTCAGAGACATGCGGTCTTTTCTATTGGGGCTTTACTCTATTTTACCCGTATTACGCCAAAGAGCAATTTTTGCGTAAAATCGGGTTGATCTTCCTTGCACCACAGACTCTTTTCATGTCCCCTTATTTTAGGTTCTACTCAATTTCGGGCGTAATTCCACAAGAGCGTTGCAAATACCCATCCAAATCCACTTCTGAGGGCTCCAATTCCACCGGTAAGGAACGGAAACCCGCCGAGCCGCCCTCCCGCCAACCAACGTAGTCTTTGATGTATACGGTGCTGTAAAGCCGGCGGTTGTCCATATATTGAATGGTGACCGATGGTTCAAAACAGTTGACGCCAATTTTGCGAAAAGTGGGCTCGCCCATTTCCCCAATGGTGGGTTCCACAAATTGCATGCTCATCCGATTGCGCCAAGATTGCTCCCGCAATTCTTTTGCTGTTTTGGGCGAAAGAATCCACACAGGGCGTTTTCCGTCGGGTGCGCCTACTCGTACAGAAGAAGCGGAAGGCGCAGCGGTTTGCGCAAGAATGGGGAGTGCACTTACGCACCCCACAACTCCAAGTAAACCCATCAAACAATATTTGCCCAAAAACATAACGCTGCTCCGCGGTGCTTGTTGGTTTTTTTATACTCTTTTTGCTCAAAAACACAACAAAAACCATTTCTGGTGCATTCATAAACTTGCCTTTTGTTGCCTGGACTTATATAGTGGCGCCTTGGAGGTTTTTATGAAAAATACACACCCTTATTTGGTTCCCATTTTAATTTTGCACGGTGTTATTGCCGCCACCGGTTTGTTTTTATTGATCAGCTTGGCGGCCGGTCATCCGTTGCGCGCGAGTTTATCCACAGGCATTTTGGCTATTTTATTAGCGGTGCGGGTTTGCGTGGAAAGCGGCTACCGTTATTATGGTCGCTATTCTGACCCTGGACGCTCTTTTATTGACCCTCATCGGGAAACTCCGTCCGACACGCAAATTGCGGGAGAATCCGCCACTGATTCTTCTGGTGTTTCAAGATCTCCCAACTCGGTTGAATCCGCTTCGATTTAACAGGTTTTTCCCCGTTCCGTGGTAAAACATTTACAGACGGTGGGGTTGGCGCGGGGATTTTGTGGCCACCACCGCCGTTAATAGTTTTTGTTCGCGCCTTTGAGTGCAGGCGTCGCGCAAATCCCCACACACATCCAACTCCCACATTTGGTGGCGTTGGGCGAACTGTTGGACTTTGTGCAACTCTTCGTCGGTTAAAGAGGAAGCCCATTCGTTGAGAAAAACGGCCACATCAACATTGGTGAGGACTGACTGGTGGACAATAATATCAACCGCGCACGCCACAATTTCCTGATGGTGTTTTAAGACACGCCTGACGTTTTCATTGCATTTTTGGAACATTGAAGTAGGGGAGTTTTGACTCAAACACAGACGAACAAACTGGCGCTCCCAAATTCCATCGTCATGAATGATTTTTGTTTGACGCCAACGCTGTAGCATTTTCAATGCGTCCAATTGATCTTTTATCGAGCACGATCCGAATTCCAACAAATAAGTGTCAGCGGAATGATTGAGCCAAGCGTTGGCCAGAGCCTTTTTTATTAGAGTGTCATGGAACTCAAACGTCAATTGCATAAACCTTTCAATGGTGTACGGTGGCAGTGTTTCTTTTCTCAGCAATTCTGTTAGATCTTTGGCGTCGTGCCCCGATAAAACAGGAAGTCGATCGCAAGTGGCGAAAAAGGACGTTTCATCCATTTGCTTGGCGCTGAGCCGCTTAATGATGTAATTCAAGGTCGCGTTGCCATGAAGATTTGTTTTGTCCACACCGTATAATTGAAATTGTTCAACCATTTTGATATAGTTCGCTTTATGAAAAATCAGACAGTCCAATCTAACACATTTCGCACCGATTTGCAGCACCAACAGCTGGAACGCGTTTACCGGGCGCACTTGAATTCGGTGGCCACCCACACCGAAGGACGGCTGGTGGCCGGTGAAAAAACCCGCAAGGGTTTGGCGCTGGGGGCGCAAATGATGCAAGACACCCTTTCCAACTGGGCCCAATTGCGGCAAACATGGCAGAGCACTCCGGAACGCATTTGGATTTGGTCAGATCTTCACTTGTCTCACAAAAACATCTCCCAACACGCGGGGCGGCCATTTGATAACATCGTATACATGAACCAGACTTTGGAAACCAACGCTCAATGTGTGGGCAAAGACGATGTGTTGTTGTGTCTGGGGGATGTGAGTTTTGATGAACCGGACGCCACCCGTCAATGGTTGGCGCGTTGCCCTGGGCATAAATATTTGATTTTGGGCAATCATGATATTGATCGATCGCGCAAAATTGAAGCCCTCACGACACTGGGGTTTGACGGAATTGGCGAATGTTTGGTGCTGCCCCATCAGAACCGGCTGTTGTGGTTTACGCATTATCCTATTGCACGCGAGCGCCTTCCCGCCCATGTCACCAATGTGCACGGGCACACTCACCAATATCTGTTGGAAGGCCCCTATGTCAACGTCTGCGTGGAGCACCTCGGCTATACGCCCCAGCAATTGATGTCGTTGCTTTGAGAATATTCTCCTTACTGCTATAATAAGGGGTATATCAATAAACTGTGGCTGTGTGATGTATGAGCCAAGCTAAAATGAATTTCTTCAATGCGTGCCGCGCGGGGCAGACCGAAAAAACACGAGCTTTATTGTTGGACAACATGTTCGCGTGGGATGTGTACCAAAACGCCGCCCGTCTGTGTATTGAACACAACCATATGGACACGTTTCATTTGATCGTTTCTCAACCTTTTGTTTCCACCCACCATGAATGGTCGTGGGAAAGCTTGTGTCTGAGTGCCATGGAATATGAAAGGAATGACTTTTTGGAATTTTGTTTGGCGCAGGCCTCAGAAAAACAACTGGCCCGTCTGTACCGTTTTTCGGTGGTTTTAAACAACCCGAATGGCTTTTACGCCATTGATAAACAGGTGAACGATGGAGTGCGGTCGACTACGGCCAATCAACTTTCATCTGACACTGACCGGTCCATCTTCATCCGACTCTTTCCCTTTTCTTCCACCCCCATTCAGGATTTTCAAAAGAAACTTTTTCGTGACGAATGGACGTTGTGCGTAGAGTTGGTCCAATTGCGTCCCGAAATCAAAGAGTGGCTGGAAAAGCAAGTTGTGGGAAAAACATGGGGGCAATCGATGGCGCAAAATGTGTTGAATCGGGTGCAGGGGGCGGAAATTGCCGCCCACCTGCCCCACGCTGATAGCAAACCTCGCAAAATGTGATCAGCCGCCCGCCACTTTGGGGTACGCAATAACATCTTTGACGGACGCGGCGGAAGACAAATACCCAATCAAGCGTTCAAACCCCATTCCAAATCCTCCGTGGGGAACAGACCCGTAACGCCGCAGATCCAAATATTGACTGTATTCAGACAGAGGCATCCCCAGTTTTTTCATTTTTTGGGTCAATTTTTCGTAATCGTGTTCCCGCACACTTCCTCCAATCAATTCGCCCATATCCGGCACCAAAACATCCATGGCTTCGACGGTGTGATCAAGGGCGTCTTTCATATAAAACGATTTGATTTTGGCGGGGTAGTGGGTTAGGGCAACAGGTTGTTGCAACTGCGCCACCAGCCATTTTTCGTGTTCCGCGTGCAAATCCATGCCCCAGTGAACATCTTTAAAATGAGACCGCAGCATCTCAATGGCTTGAGTGTAGCTCAACGTCTTTAAAGGCGTTTGGCTAAGCGTTTCCCAATGGGCAACGGAACGGCCTCCGCTTTTTTCAAACAAAGCCATTTCTTCGGGCAATTTTGTCAGCACCGTGGCAATAGTGTGGCGGATCAGCCCATCAGACAAGTCAACCAAATCCTTTAACGACGCAAAGGCCAGTTCCGGTTCAACCATCCAAAATTCAGCCAGATGGCGGGAGGTGTGGGATTGTTCGGCGCGAAAGGTGGGGCCGAAAGTGTACACTCGGCTTAAAGCTGAGCACAAGGCCTCCCCCTCCAACTGTCCGGAGACCGTCAGGAAGGTGGGTTTGGCAAAAAAGTCGCCATCGGCGCAGGTTTCTCCAGGAGCGGTGGTGGTCACGCGGAACCGCGCCCCCGCTCCTTCGGCGTCTGAGGAGCTTAAAATCGGGGTGGCCACCCAATGGAACCCTTGAGCGGTAAAATATTCGTGAATGGTTTGGGACACCACTGAGCGCAAGCGGGCAATGGCGGCTTGGTGGGGCAAGCGCGCGCGCAAATGAGGGACACCGCGAATGTGTTCCAAGGACAAATCTTTAGGAGGCAGGGGGTACGTCAAGGGGTCGTCCACCAAACCCACCCACTCAAAATCAAGGGCGCGGAGTTCATGGGTTTGCCCCTGTCCTTGGGACAGAACGATTTGGCCCCGACACCGAATAGAGGCGCCCGTGGTGGTCTTGAGAATTTCGGGGAATTGCTGACGCACCTCATCAGGAACCACCACTTGCAACGATTGGGTGGAAGACCCATCGCTCAACACCAAAAACGAGACTTTTTTGCTGTGGCGGGCGGACAACAACCATCCTCCCACCTCAATGGTTTGACCTTCTAAAGCCGCAACGGTGGAAAGAACCGTTTGGACGGTTTTTAATTTTAACGCGCTCATTGTTTTCTCCTAGCAATATGAAATAAAAAAATGGTACCCCACCGGAATTGATACGATCAATTCCGGTTTCGATTTCGATTGCTGAGAAAAAGAGTGCGCATAGTCTGAGGGGTGTTATGGAAACATAACTTTAGCGGTTTTGGGGGAAATGGTCAACATATTTTTTTCAATCATTTCGCTCAACACGGCAAACATGGATGCGCTTTCCACTTGGACCTTTTTACGCATTTTTTTAAACCGCTCTTCCGGCACTTTTTCATGTTCAAACTTTGACGCGATGGGCAAAACGTTGGCCATTTCTTCAAACAACACTGTGTTGAACTTTTTTTCATATGCTTCAATCTCAGACCATCCCTCTCCGGCTTCCAAAGACAACACTTTTCCGTCGCACTCAACGGCCAACCCGGGCGTCTCCACCCATTCATTGGTGTTGTTTTGCAAAGAGACTTTGTACCGATGAAGATAAGCTTCCGCCCCCAAATCTCGAAGCGCGGCAACAATAGCCACGTGAATGAACGGTTGCCGACTGAGCCTGGCCATCACAGCGGCGTCCTGCAAGAGACCAACATTCAATGTGTTCATATTTTCCTCCCTTTTGTTGTATTGTAGCATTCCTAAACCAAGCCACAACTTGGTCGTCTGGACAATATTCAGTTTTTGTGGTGAAATCCATCATCTTTGGTTTTAATGAGCACATTTTATGAAAAAAGTATTGTCTGTGTGTTTCAGTGTTGTTTTAATGGCCGCCACCCAAATGAGTTTTGCTCAATCAGCAAGCTCAGTGGCAAAAATGACAGGACAGATGGTTGATCTTGAACAACAAGGCGCCACCCGAACAACCCCTTCTTGGAATCATCTTCTTCAACGGTATAATTTTGGGGCCGCCTCCGCGCTGGGGGAAATTCGGCCGGCTCCCGGTTTGACTGGGTACAGTATAACAAACACTATGTATGGGGCCGACAGTGACGTTTTCCCCTCCGCTTTTGTGGTCTATAAAGGAGACGCGATTGTAGCCCTATTTGGGGTGGACACCCGCCCTTCGGAAAGTGTAACGGGCAATACAATGTACCCCGTTTACTACACCAAAGATGGAAAGGGTCTGCCATTAGACGAAAAGCGTCGTTTGGAAACATGGTTTTATTCGTGGTTGGAAAGCGTGAATTGAGATTTTCAATAAGCGGAACAACACAGAAAGGGAGCAAATGCTCCCTTTCTTTTCTCTCACCCTTTCTTTTTTCAATATGAGGGTGAAAAATTACTTAACCGGAGAGTTCCACAACACATTGTTTTGATGGGCTTTTTCCGCCACTTGGGCGCTGGATAAATTTGCGAAATGGGCGGGGGCGGGCCACACGATGTTGGTGCAGGCGGCTGTCCAATTCACGTTGAAACTGGTTTGCTCCGGGGCACTTTGCCACTCAAACTTGTTCACAGGAACCTGTTCTGTGTTCACAAGTGAGCCGTTTTTGTCGTACCCGCTGACCTTAAGCAGTCCGACTTTGCCAAATTGAGCACAATCCACCAGCATCTCCATTTCCATGTAGGAAATGCGGGGGTGGGCTTCCAGACCGGTTAAGGGGACCCACAAGCTTTGCACGCCTTTCACCTTGGGGCCAATGTCGGTGCGGTCGTGGGTACTGGCGCGATTAAAAAAATACCGGTTTTTACTATTGGAAGAGGCAAAATAGTAGTCTTTCTCGCCTCCTATCTCTGTCACAGATTGGGAAGCGGGTTTACCCGGGGTTTGAGCAAAACTGCTTCCCGCTAACAGACTGATCGCACACAAAGCTCCATATTTCAACATACAAAGATCTCCAGTGAAAGGAGGTATTGTAAGGATTTTTTGGGGTTTGGCAACTTTTAGGAACCTGAAGACAAATCCGGCAACTCGTTCAAGGCAGGGGTGTTTCGTACACCGGTCATTTGAACCAAGGGAAATGTGTTCAACAGCGCCACGGACGAGCAAAAATCTTGAACAGCGCGTTCTTCGACCAAACGCGTGGGGTAACTGGAAAACAAATCAGTGCCATTGAGAGTGCACTTTTTAAGAACCGGTTGACGTCCGCTGATATCCCATTCCACTTGCAAATGGGGCTGCATTGTTTCCGAAGCTGTTAAATTTAACACCGAAGCCCTTAACACTTTATTGTCCACCCGCAGTGTTGCGGTGGGAGGGAGAAAATTCCCCGAGGCCGATTTTTGCCAAACCAATGACCCTTTCGCCCCTCGGTGTTTGGAGGGCCAGCCTAAGGTTTCCAGCAATTCATTGGTGTCCATATATTATTGCTCGGCGGATAAGTTGAGCGGGGGAAGCCCTCCACTCTTGGGTTTTTCCTATTATAGCGCAACCTATCAAACACACAATGAGATATCCACAAAATATCCACACCTATTATGGGCAATTTTCCCACTGGGTGCCTTGGTGAATTGTTTTGTACGCCGCACGGGCCCAGCGATTGACTTGATTGCGGTCGAGTGACCCCAATTCGGACTGCCACACGATTTTCACCACCACATTGTTTTGGCTTTCATTGGTGGGTCCCAATCGATTGCGGGCGATGGGAGACAACGCAGACACAGGGCAACAATCCGTCACAACAATCTCTTGCACCAAATGCGCGCTTTCCGATAACCCATTTAACACACTTTCCACCAGCGCTTCTTCGCTTTCGACGGAGCGGATAACCGAAAGATGGCGTGCAGCTGAGGGGTGGCGCGATACAGGGACCCACGCGTTTAAATTTTTCATCTGCCGTTCAATGGTGTGCAACGGATCGCGCAGCAAACGAATGTCGGGCAATTGTTTGCGCACCATCACCAGGCGGTCAAGCCCCCAACCAGTGGCCAGCCCACTCCATTTGGGGTCAATATGCAGACGCTCTAATAACGAGGGCGCAATCACTCCGCCCTCTCCGATTTCCAGTTCTTGCGCTCCCCATTGTGCGTTTATTTCCAAGCCGTGTTGTGTATACGGATGCGTGGTTTTGCGCAACACAGGGGTTTGATGGACAGCGCTGTGACTAAGCGCCTCTATGGCCACCCGAATTGTTTGGGGGGTGGCGGGAACACCCAACACCCAAATATCCATTTGGTGGGGTTGTGCGCAATGCCAACGGTCGCGGACATCCCGACGGTGCACCATTCCGGGAGCGAGCAAAACCACAGGATGGGGAGCGTGGCGCCAGCGAAGCAAATATTCCAAAATCAAACTGGTGGTTTGGGTGCGCAACATGTGGTGCTCGTCCACCCATTTTGTGTAAACATTGCTTTGGGTAATATTATCGGTGGGGTATCCCAACAAACGGTAATTGTGATCTGCGTTGACCACCGCTGGCCCACTAAGCATGTGAATGGGAAGATCAGGGTAAAGAGAAGAAATGGCGCTACGGAGGATGTCCACCATGTGCGCAATACAATGCGACGGGTTTTGGGTTAAATCTTCAATGGCGAGCAATGAGCTCAATTGAAGGGGGCTGATGCACGTTTTCATGGTTGTTCTCCTGTGGCGCGGACCCCAAAAGACAAACCTGAAAAAGCGATCCGCGAACCTTTTCAGGTCGCGGACAGCTGTTAGCTATTCCGCGACACAGCGCGGAAAAAAGAAAACAGCGGAAGAGTGTTGTGTGTTCATGTTTTTGTTATAGCACACCCCTTGGGAAAAATCCACTATAACCGTTGAAAAATGTTATACTGTTTGTATCGCATTCAATAGCAGCAATTATGACGCCCCTTCTTCAATTTATCGAACGCTGTGAAGTTGTTTATACGCAACGCGCTCATTTCACATTAAATGATCTTGATTTAATTGAGCAAACCGTCTTGTATTTAAACGACGCGCAACCCATTGAGTGGATGGGAGAACACTTTTTTGATCTTCCTGCCGCCTTGGAACGCGCTTTGCGTCCCAGCACCCTTCCAAAGGTGTTGGAGGCGTTGGAGCCTTTATTTGCTTTGCTTCCTAACCACCCCCACCAGAACAAAGGGCTATTGCAAAGTAAGTATTACACTCGTTTTATTGAAATGGTGATGGATATCTCGCCGGAAACAGGGGTGGATCTGCTGCTTAAAGGAATGAAGGAAGGACGGCATTTGTGCGGCGAGGGGGAAAGTCGAACAAATCTTGCGCAACAACGTATTGTCTGGTCGTTCGCGGTGAAGCTTATTCCGCACCCGTCCCATTTGGAGACTTTTTTGCAGGGCTTTGATCAATACCACTCTCCGGTTTCCCGAGAACGGTTTTACCAAAAACTTTTATACGAAATTGTGAGTGAAGCCCAAGTGGATTTATTCGAGATGATTTTGCCCTACATGTCTTTAAAATCCTATGTGGCCCTTGATCCGTCTTCCCTTAGCCGCGCCGAACTTTTTTCAATGGAATGGATGAAGAAATGTTCCCAGATGAATTGCGAATTGCACACCTGGGTTCCTCCGCGTGAGTTGTGCGAAAATGGAAGTTTTGATTGCCGGGTTTGGAATTTAGTGGATTGGATTAACGCTCATTTGACTGGGGAGAACAGCGAGCACGCTGTGGCGGGCATGTCTTTCATTACCAAAGATTTTTGCAAAGCCAATGAAATGGTTATTGACGGTGTTGAGGCGTTAAATTCCAAACCACATCCCATCTTTACTCAACTGTGGGACAATCCTTTTGTTGTGGGAAAGCGTGTGCGGATTGTTGCCGATCTTTTGCAGGGGATTGGGGACCGAAAGGTCCCCTTGGAAAGTGGGTGCGCTACAGCGTGGATGCTGTTTTCCCGTCTGCGGGAAGAGGAAAAAACGATCCCCGATCACTTGATGGCTGTTTTACAGCAATACCCCCCCTACGCCAAAGAACAGTTGAAAAGCGCGCTCACCAGCACAGATTTCCAAGCGCCTTCCTCAAAACGAAGAATGTGAAAAGAGCCCCGTGGGGGCTCTTTTTCTTACACAGATGTCACCACGGCGTCCTGACCAAAGGCCAAAAATTCCACTTGATCTCCCTGCAATCGATCGCTGACCACCCAACGGTTGCGCGCCCCCAGCATTTCGCTGACGGTTAAAGCCTGCCCCGCGCGTTGGAAACGGTCTTCCCACAACACACAACGGCCTTGTGCTTGTAAATCGTTGTACAATTTGTGAGCTTTGGCGTGTGTTTCTTCGGATTTTCCAATGCACACCAGTACATCATCCACCACACTAAAGTGATCATCGCCCAACAATTGCAAATTGTTGCGCCGCGCGTTTAAAAGAACAGCCAATAAACGACTGGTGCCCAATCCGTGGCAACTCATCCAGACGTGTTCTTTATTGGCGTTTGTAAAATCAAAAGCTTGGGCATACTTTTGACCCAAGGCAAAGCAATGCCCAACTTCCAACCATTGGTTGTCTTCCAACGAGGTTTGCACTTGGATTTCTTCGGACATCAACCCTCCAATTTCTCCACAATCGGAGTGAACAATACGGGTGACACAACCCAAGCTGTGCAAAATAGCCAGTACGATTTCTTTTCCTTTCTCGTAACGCGCCATCATGGCTTGGTTGGTGTCGTCAAAGGAATACGCGTCGAGCATGCGGAACTCCCGCGCCCGCACCAGTCCTCCTCGAACACGCACTTCATCGCGCCATTTGGTGTTGATTTGATAGAACCAATGATGAACGCTTCGCCCTTTTAAATGACGACTGACCGCGTTGGTGATCTGTTCTTCTGCGGTGGCGGCTAAGCGCATGACTTGGCCACTGCGCAATTGGACCGACATCAATTCGTCCCCATACGCGGCGGCGCGTCCGGTTTTGTCCCAATTGTCTTGATGTTGAAGCAACGACATGTGCCATTGGGCGCATTCCACGTTCATCATCTGCTGAACACGTTGCTCTAAACGTTGCAGCGCCAATTGCCCCAAGGTGCTGTAATGGTAAACCCCCGAGCTTTCTTTGTTAATGTATCCCGCTTGTTGCAAAAAATCCGTAAAATCAGTGGCCAAAACCTTGCTTTCAGCCAATAAACACTGAGACGTGCGCATATTGTTCTCCTCAATAAGACCCAAAAATTGTGTGTTGGGTGCTCGGAGACAAATATTGTTGTCTCCGAGCTATCGAGGGCGTAGATTGTGAATAATGCGCATTGATACTCTCCTGTTGTTGGTCTCCACTGCTGGATTTGAACCAGCGGCCTTTCCGTTCCAAGCGGAATACTCTACCAAACTGAGCTAAGTGAAGAAATACTGTGGTCGGAACAGCCGGATTCGAACCGACGACCTCTTGTCCCCCAGACAAGCGCGCTACCAGACTGCGCTATGCTCCGATTTGTTAGTTGGTCGGGGCGACAGGAATTGAACCTGCGACCTTCTGCTCCCGAAGCAGACGCGCTACCAGACTGCGCTACACCCCGTTTTTTCGGTTGGTCGGAACAGAGGGATTTGAACCCTCGGCCTCCCGCTTCCAAGGCGGGCACGCTACCAAACTGCGCTATGCTCCGATATTTACATCATTTGGTCGGAATAGCCGGATTTGAACCGACGACCCTCTGCCCCCCAGGCAGATGCGCTACCAGACTGCGCTATATTCCGAAA
>OBJT01000404.1_pt1 | contig 11321 bp, 9 predicted proteins | sample 1519861 | NCBI WGS metagenome assembly OBJT01 (sample SAMN02401118, study PRJEB22541) | soil metagenome, isolate JX
TGTATGGGTTTTTTATGGTCTTAATAAAAATAAATCAATTTATTTCATATGCTTGAGATTTATTTTTAGAAATGGAATGAAATGCATCTTTTCAAGTTAAAAGTTTTGTGTAGTATATAGATGTATATACAAGTTAATACATGTTATATCGTAAAGAGCAGTTTAATTTGCTAACCAAATTCCATCGAAAGGAGTCTCATCGTGACAACGACAACAAAATTTCGTGACGTAGAAATTCGCGCACCACGTGGTACACAGCTCAGTGCTAAAAGTTGGTTAACTGAAGCGCCGTTACGCATGCTGATGAATAATCTTGACCCTGATGTTGCAGAAAATCCGAAAGAGCTTGTTGTTTACGGTGGGATTGGACGAGCAGCACGTAATTGGGAATGCTTTGATAAGATCGTTGAAACATTAAAAACACTAGAAGCGGATGAAACCCTATTGGTTCAATCAGGGAAACCTGTTGGCGTGTTCAAAACCCATAAAGATGCACCGCGCGTTTTGATTGCGAACTCGAACTTGGTACCGCACTGGGCGAATTGGGAACATTTCAATGAATTAGATGCAAAAGGCTTGGCGATGTACGGTCAAATGACAGCAGGTTCTTGGATCTATATTGGTAGCCAAGGTATCGTACAAGGTACATACGAAACTTTTGTAGAAGCAGGTCGTCAACATTACAACGGTGATTTAACAGGTCGTTGGGTACTCACTGCTGGTTTAGGTGGTATGGGTGGTGCTCAACCATTAGCAGCAACATTGGCTGGTGCTTGTTCACTGAATATTGAATGCCAACAAACCAGTATCGATTTCCGTTTACGCACACGTTATGTTGATGAACAAGCGACTGATTTGGATGATGCATTAGCTCGTATTGAAAAATACACCAAAGAAGGTAAAGCTGTTTCAATTGCATTGCATGGTAACGCAGCAGAAATTTTACCTGAGCTTGTGCGTCGCGGTGTACGTCCAGATATGGTCACTGATCAAACCAGTGCACATGATCCACTTAATGGTTATTTGCCAGTAGGTTGGACATGGGAGGAGTATCGTCAACGTGCTCAAACTGAACCTGAAGTTGTGGTAAAAGCGGCTAAACAATCGATGGCAAAACACGTACAAGCGATGCTTGATTTCCAGAAAATGGGTGTGCCAACATTTGACTATGGCAACAACATTCGTCAAATGGCACAAGAAGAAGGTGTTGCAAACGCTTTTGATTTCCCAGGTTTTGTTCCTGCTTATATTCGTCCATTGTTCTGTCGTGGTGTAGGTCCATTCCGTTGGGTTGCATTGTCTGGTGATCCAGAAGATATCTATAAAACAGATGCAAAAGTAAAAGAGTTAATCCCTGATGATGAGCATTTGCATCGTTGGTTGGATATGGCGCGTGAGCGTATTAGCTTCCAAGGTCTACCAGCACGTATTTGTTGGGTCGGTTTAGGTTTACGTGCAAAACTCGGTTTAGCTTTTAATGAAATGGTTCGCAGTGGTGAGCTTTCTGCGCCGATCGTCATTGGTCGTGATCATTTAGATTCAGGTTCAGTATCAAGTCCGAATCGTGAAACAGAAGCGATGCAAGATGGTTCAGATGCAGTATCAGATTGGCCATTATTAAATGCGCTCTTGAACACCGCAGGTGGCGCAACTTGGGTATCGCTGCATCATGGTGGTGGTGTGGGTATGGGATTCTCTCAACACTCTGGTGTCGTGATTGTATGTGATGGTACTGATGAAGCAGCAGCACGTATTGCACGTGTATTGACCAATGACCCTGCAACAGGGGTGATGCGTCATGCAGATGCAGGTTATGACATTGCGATTGATTGTGCTAAAGAGCAAGGTTTGAACTTGCCAATGATTACTCAATAAAAAATCACTCAATCACATTTACGGCGTTTTTTGCAATTGTGTAAGAGGCGCTGTAAGAGAACAATATAGTTCAAAATAGGACACCAATCATGGAACTTCTCATTCAACCCGGCAAATTAACGCTAGCAGATCTTCGCCAAGCTTATTTAAATCCGATTAAAGTTAAACTTGATGAAAGTGCATCGGCTGCGATAGAAGCCAGCGTTGCTTGCGTGGAAAAAATTGTCAATGAAGGTCGTACTGCCTACGGGATTAATACAGGCTTTGGCTTGCTTGCCTCAACGAAAATTGCGCCTGAAGATTTAGAGAAACTACAACGTTCATTGGTTCTTTCGCACGCTGCAGGGGTTGGCGAGCCATTAGATGATGCGATGGTTCGTTTAATCATGTTGCTTAAAGCTAATAGTCTGGCACGAGGCTTTTCTGGTATTCGTCGCAAAGTGATTGATGCCATTATTGCGTTGATCAATGCGGAAGTCTATCCACATATCCCACTCAAAGGATCGGTTGGTGCTTCAGGTGATTTAGCCCCATTAGCACACATGTCATTGGTATTATTAGGTGAGGGTAAAGCTCGCTATAAAGGTGAGTGGCTATCTGCTGTTGATGCACTAAAAGCGGCGGGTTTAGAACCAATCTCTCTTGCGGCTAAAGAAGGTTTGGCCTTATTAAATGGTACACAAGTATCAACAGCGTATGCGTTACGTGGTTTATTTGAAGCAGAAGATTTATTTGCAGCAGCTACGGTTTGTGGTGGTTTAAGTGTTGAAGCAATGTTGGGTTCACGTGCACCATTTGATGCTCGTATCCATGAAGCACGTGGTCAACGTGGGCAAATCGATGTTGCTGCGGCTTATCGTGACTTATTGACTGACTCAAGTGAAATTGCCCACTCACATGAAGATTGCAGCAAAGTTCAAGATCCATATTCACTGCGTTGCCAACCTCAAGTGATGGGTGCTTGTTTGACCCAAATTCGTCAAGCAGCGGAAGTATTAGAAATTGAATCAAATGCTGTGTCGGATAATCCACTGGTTTTCGCTGCTGAAGGTGATGTGATTTCAGGTGGTAATTTCCATGCTGAGCCTGTTGCGATGGCAGCAGATAATTTGGCACTGGCAATTGCAGAAATTGGTTCACTGTCTGAACGTCGTATTTCGATGATGATGGATCGCCATATGTCACAACTTCCACCGTTCTTAGTTGCCAATGGTGGGGTCAATTCAGGATTTATGATTGCTCAAGTCACAGCCGCAGCTTTGGCAAGTGACAACAAAGCTTTAGCACATCCTGCAAGTGTAGATAGTTTGCCAACGTCAGCAAACCAAGAAGACCATGTTTCTATGGCACCAAATGCAGGGAAACGTTTATGGTATATGGCTGATAATGTTCGTGGCATCTTGGCAGTGGAGTGGTTAGGTGCCTGTCAAGGTCTTGATTTCCGCGAAGGTTTAAAAAGCTCTCCGAAACTTGAACGTGCGCGTAAAGTGTTGCGTGATCAAGTGCCGTATTACAGTGAAGACCGTTTCTTTGCTCCTGATATTGAACAAGCAAGTGAGTTACTCGCAAGTGGTTGTTTGAATGAGCTCATTCTCCCAAATTTGTTACCGAGTTTAGTTAAAGCTTAATCAATAGAACTAGAACATGAAAGACAAAATAGCCTAAGTAGTTAATGCTTGGGCTATTTGAGGATAAATGCATGAAAAAGCTTTGGAAAAACTGTCATATTGCCACGATGCAAAATGGACAATATTCCAGTATAGAAAATGCAGCCATGGTGACAGATGGAAAGCATATTGATTGGATCGGTTTAGAAAAAGATGTACCTCAACTAGAGTTTGAAGAATCTATTGATCTCAATGGTGCATGGATCACGCCTGGCATGATTGATTGTCATACCCATAGTGTTTTTGGGGGAAATCGTAGTGTTGAGTTCGAACAACGTTTACAAGGTGTGAGCTATGCGGAGATTGCTGCAAATGGTGGTGGTATCGCCAGTACTGTGCGGGCAACCCGTGAAGCAACTGAAGCGCAGTTACTTGAATCAGCGCTAAAACGTATTCGTTGCATGTTAAAAGACGGTGTAACGACCATTGAAATCAAGTCGGGTTATGGCTTGGATTATGAAAATGAACGGAAAATGTTGCGTGTCATTCGTCAGGTTGCACAAACATTACCTATGACTGTGAAAAGCACGTGCTTAGCTGCACATGCATTGCCGCCTGAATTTAAAGATCAAGGTGATGCATATATTGAGCATATTTGTACAGAAATGTTGCCCAAACTGCATCAAGAAGGGCTTGTCGATGCTGTTGATGCGTTCTGTGAGTATTTAGCATTTTCACCTGAACAAGTTGAGCGTGTATTTAAAACAGCGAAAACATTAAATCTTCCAATTAAATTGCATGCAGAACAGCTTTCTTCTTTGGGTGGTTCAAGTTTAGCTGCACGTTACCATGCATTATCTGCTGATCACTTAGAGTTCATGACGGAAGATGATGTTAAGGCAATGGCTGAGGCTGGAACGGTTGCTGTGCTATTGCCCGGTGCATTTTATTTTCTGAGAGAAACCCAACTTCCGCCACTGGAAAGCTTGCATAAGCATGGTGTTCGGATTGCATTATCTAGCGATTTAAATCCTGGAACTTCTCCAGCATTGTCATTACGTTTAATGATGAATATGGGAAGTACCTTATTTCGCTTAACACCTGAACAAACATTGGCAGGGGTGACTACTCATGCTGCACATGCTTTGGGACTACAAGATTCACATGGCAGTTTAGAAGTAGGCAAAGTTGCAGACTTTATTGCATGGGAAATTGAGCATCCATCTGAGATTGTGTATTGGCTCGGCGGTGATTTAGGCAAAAGAATCGTACGCCACGGTACTGAAATTTCGATCAGCTAAGTGCATAACATTTAAGTAGCGATATTAATTATGGATCATTCATTTAAGTGGCAAGGAAGAAATGATGGAGAAGGTGAGGCTCATTTACGTATCCATCAGGTGGTCAATACCAGTCAACACGCCACATATGCATTCATTGGCTTTAGCTCAGATGAAGGCGTAAAGCGGAATAAAGGTCGTGTCGGTGCTGCGGATGCGCCAGATCTAATTCGTGCGCAATTGGCGAATTTACCTGTGCACCAACCTGTCACAATTGCTGATCTTGGAACTGTCGTTTGTGATAGTGGTAAGTTGGAAGCTGCACAGGCTGAATTGGCTGATCAGGTTGAACGTTGTTTGAAACAAGACATGAAACCGATTGTATTGGGCGGAGGGCATGAGGTCGCTTTTGGTAGTTTTTCAGGTTTGTTTCAATATATTCAAAATCACGAGCCAAATAAAAAGATTGGAATTATCAATTTCGATGCCCATTTTGATCTTCGTGAAGCAGAGCAAGTCACTTCAGGCACGCCTTTTCTAAATGCAGCAACATTATCAGCACAACATCAACAAGAATTTCATTATCTATGCATTGGTGTGGCGAAGCATTCAAATACTAAAATTTTGTTTGAAACAGCAGACCGTTTGAATAGTACTTATATTTACGATGATGAATTACAACAGAAAAACGTCGAAAATATAATCTTAAAAATACAAAAATTTATCGGAAAAGTTGACTATTTGTATATTACGGTTGACCTTGATGTATTTAGTGCTAGCATTGCGCCGGGTGTAAGCGCACCAGCGGTAAAAGGAGTTGATTTATCGGTATTTGATCCATTATTAGAAGCCATAAAGGAAACTGGCAAAATTAAAGTTTTTGATGTGGCTGAATGTAATCCACGGTTCGATTTGGATAGCAGAACTGCCAAATTAGCCGCTTATATAATTTTTAACTATATATTTGATTGATGGTTCACGTGAACCTTTTAAAAGGATAAGGCAAAAATGTCTAATTTATCTTATGTCTCTCAAAATGACGGTCCATGGGCAACTTATCTCGAACAGATCGAGCGTGTTGCTCCATATCTAGAAGGTCTAGAAGATTATGTGGATACATTGAAGCGCCCAAAACGTGCTTTGATCGTTGACGTGCCAATTGTTATGGACGATGGCACAATTCGTCATTTTGAGGGTTATCGTGTACAACACAACTTGTCACGTGGTCCGGGTAAAGGCGGTATTCGCTATCACCCAGATGTAGATTTAAATGAAGTAATGGCACTTTCAGCATGGATGACAATTAAGACTGCGGTGGTAAATCTACCATTTGGCGGTGCAAAAGGCGGTATCCGTGTTGACCCGCGTCAACTTTCTCCACGTGAATTAGAACGCTTAACACGCCGTTATACTAGTGAAATCAGCCATATTATTGGTCCACAAAAAGATATTCCTGCACCAGACGTGGGTACTAATCCAAACGTTATGGGTTGGATCATGGATACTTATTCATCGGGTCAAGGTCATACCGTAACGGGTGTGGTAACTGGTAAACCTGTACATTTGGGCGGTTCTTTGGGGCGTATCAAAGCAACAGGCCGAGGTGTATTTATTACTGGTCAGCAAGTTGCTGAAAAAATCAAATTACCTTTAGATGGTGCTAAAGTTGCGGTGCAAGGTTTTGGTAACGTAGGTAGTGAAGCTGCGTATTTATTTGTTGAATCAAAATCTAAAATCGTAACAATCCAGGACCATACAGGTACGATTTACAATCCTGACGGGATTGATCTTGCGGCATTAAAAACACACATGGAAACTCATCAAGGTGTGGGTGGTTTTGCTGGTGCGCAAGCGATCAGCGATGAAGCGTTCTGGACTGTAGACATGGATATCTTGATCCCTGCTGCGTTAGAAAGTCAGATCACGGTTGAACGTGCGAAAAATTTATCAGCAAAACTGGTACTTGAAGGCGCGAACGGCCCAACATATCCAGAAGCGGATGACATCCTCGTTGAACGTGGTATCACTGTTGTTCCAGACGTAATCTGTAATGCGGGTGGTGTAACCGTATCTTATTTCGAATGGGTTCAGGATATGTCGAGCTATTTCTGGTCAGAAGAAGAAATCAATGAACGTCTTGATAAACTTATGATTCAAGCGATTAATGATGTATGGCACAAATCAAGTGAGAAAGAATGTACTTTACGTACAGCTGCCTTCATTTTGGGTTGTGAGCGTATCTTAAAAGCACGTAAAGAGCGCGGTATTTTCCCTGGTTAATATCGGTGAAATAACATTAAGCGACCTTAAGACCATAGTTTTAAGGTCGCTTTTGTATTAGAAGCTAATCTAAAAAGAAATCTTTTTGTAGTTCCGTCTTTCCTTCAATACAAGCATAGCCGCCTAGTTCAGTGATCCCTATTCTTGCAAGAGCTTGCTCATCAGTTAAACTTTGTCCTGTGAGTTCACCACGATTAGTCGTATAAATTGCATAAGCTGCATCTGCCATAATTTCGGGTTTGCGACTTAGTTGAAGGGTATTTTCTTCTCCCAAATTTTTTGAAACCGCAGCAGTCGCAATATAAGTTTCTGGCCACAAGGTATTACAAGAAATTCCATATTGCCGAAACTCTTCCGCCATACCTAGCGTGAGGATAGTCATTCCATATTTAGATAGTGCATAGGGAGAAAGCATTCCTAACCATTTCGGTGACATATTGACTGGTGGAGACAAACTCAAAATATGTGGGTTTGAAGATTTTTTTAAGTAGGGCAATGCTGCTTGAGCACAGATAAATGTCGCTCTGTGATTAATGGTCTGGATCAAGTCATATTGTTTTAGTGAAGTTGACTCAACACCAGTGAGAGCGATTGCGCCCGCATTATTGATGAGCACATCTAACCCGCCAAAGGTTTCAACTGTTTGTTGGATAGCAGAATGAATTTTTTGCTCATCTCGGACATCTAAAATAAGAGGAAGTGCCTTACCACCCGCAGCTTTAATTTCTTCTGCAACACTGTATATCGTGCCTGATAATTTAGGTGTTTCGACAGCAGTTTTAGCTGCAATTACGACATTCGCACCTGCTTGGGCGGCCTTTATTGCAATTGCTCGACCAATACCGCGACTTCCACCTGTGATAAAAACAGTTCTTCCTTGCATAGTTTTCATTGTAATTTCCTATTTCTCATTCAATTCAAAAATTGATTTAAATCATAAAAGGGTGTGCAAATTTTTCAGGATTGTATAGCTGTCGTTGTTTGGCAATTTCAACAATACGATGGCGCAATTGACGTTTAATTACGGCATAGGTCAGGCGATGTTTCTGTGACATATCTTCTGCAAATCTTAAAGTTTCAGTCTGTAAGGATTCAACAGAATGTATTTGGCTCACGACTTGAGCTTGTAAACATTCAACGCCTGTCATCGATTTGCCTGTTAGTGACATTTCCCAAGTTGCATACTGATTCGGTAGCAGTTGGACAATTTCTGCAATGATATCGGTAAAAGGAATGGTAAGTTTTATTTCAGGAAAACAGAATCGACCTTTATCTGACCGCATAAATCTAAAGTCACAAGCTGATGCTAAGATCGCACCGCCTGCATAAGCATTGCCATTGATTTCAGCAATGACAGGGAGATTCAATAATGCTAAGCGAAGTAACATATCTTCTAGTTGAATAGTAAATGCTTTTTTATCTTCGATGGATTGTTGCATTAACCACGCGAGGTCTAATCCATTACAAAAAGTTTTATGATGATCACTTCGAATGATCAAACTCGCATTATTCTTATCGCTTTCAATTTCATCAAAAACCGAAATATATTCATCTAAAACGTCTTTATTCAGCGCATTTTCCTGATCGCCGTTGATTAATGTCAGCACATAAATGGATTGTTGTTTGTCGAGATGTAGGTTTGCCATTTAAGCAATTCCTCTAAGTTTACTCATTTATCTGTGACTGATTATTTAGAATAAACTGCTCGCCCAATAGAGTAGACTATGCCATATTAATGATCATTTTAGGACATTGGATGTGCTATGCGTGATCCTTTTGGATTGTTTCAAGAAAACATTTCAGTCTCTTATGCTCATGTATTATTAGAAATAGTTGAAGAATATGGCATTGATGATGAAACCGTTTTACAAGATTCGGGTCTTCTTCTTGCAGATATGAAACATGCTGATGCCAAAATGAGTGCTCACCAATGGTCTAAGCTGGTGGTGAATGCTTTACAACGTACAGGCAATCATCGCTTGGGTATTGAGTATGGACTCAAACTTCGTCCTACTTCACATGGGGCTTTGGGCTTTGCATTTTTAAGTTGTGCTGATGTTGAAACTGCTTTGACACTCTGTCAGCAATATTTCTGTACTCGGATTCAAAATTTCACACCTGAATGGACTGTTGATCAGGATTTTGTCTATGTTTATTTAGATGATGTACATCCTGTTAGATTTGGTGATGAGCAACAATCAGCGCAATTACGATCTTTTCTAGTCGAATGTTTGATCTTTGGAGCAATTCATTTTTTAAGTTTATTTTCAAAAGAGCTGATTGAGCAGAGTGAAGTCTTTCTTGATTGGGAAGAAAGCAATGATTACCAGTGTATTGAGCTTTCAAAAGTTAAGATACATTTTAGTCAAAAAAGAAATGGGCTTCGTTTTCCTAAATTCTTCCTTAACTGCAAAAATAAAAATGCTGATCAAGTTTCTTTTCAGCAGGCACTTTTGTATTGTGAAAATGATAAAGGGCGGTTAGTTAAAGAAAATATAAGGGATTTACAGAAAAGTATCCGCTCAGAATTATTGTATAACTCAAGCAATGGTTATCCTACATTGCCCATGATTGCTGAACGTTTGAATATGTCTGAACGAACTCTAAAAAGACATTTACAGGTGCAAGGGACGACTTTCTTACAGATTCTAGCTGATGTAAGATTTACGGAGGCTAAAAAAATGTTGCAACACAAACAATATAGCATCCAAGATATTGCAAGCATTGTTGGTTATGAAGACGCGACCAATTTTATTCGTGCTTTTAAAAAGACCTTTGGAGAAACACCAAGCCAATATCGAAAGCGTAGTGTAGCCAAATCTAGTTAAATTGAGATTTCTTTATCAATAGCTAGAATAAATTGATCTACTGCATATTGAATATGCATTGTCCATTCAAAAGAGCAATTCATTCGAATAAAGTGTTGATGTGAAGGTAGTACATTAAAGAGAGGACTTGGCGCGATTCCAATCTGTTGTTGAATCAGTAGTTCATAGATTTGCATGCTGCTGACTTTGTCAGGCAATTGAATCCAAAGAAAATAACCACTTGGATAATTATATACCTTGCAGTTTTCGGGTAAATGTTGTTTTAGATATTGGAAAAATTGTTTTTTATTCTTTTCTAATGAGCGTCTAAGCGTTCTTAAATGCTTTTCATAATGATGATGGGTTAAAAATTCAACTAGGGCATTTTGGATGAGTGCATTTGCAGAAATCGTGCTCATCAGTTGTAAATGTTGGATGTGCTCTGAGAATTTACCCGCATAGACCCAGCCCATACGAAAACCAGAACCTAAAGTTTTCGAGAAAGAAGAGCAGTGCAATACCAAATTTTGTTGATCAAAATACTTCATTGGAAGTGGTTTCTGACTGCCATAAAACAATTCTTCATAGACATCATCTTCGATTAAATGAATTTGGTGCTCGTGTAAAAGCTTGGCAATTTTATACTTAGTCTCGTTACTGACTGTAAAGCCAATCGGGTTATGAGCATTGAGCATGAACCAACAGACTTTAATTGGATAATCTAGAATCACTTGCTCAAAAGCCTCAAGATCAAAGCCATGTAGGGGATGTTCAGGCAGGGTGATGACCTTCAAACCTAAACGTTCAGCCGCTTGCCATGCACCATAGAAAATTGTTTGCTGCAACAGAATATAATCACCAGGTTGCGTGATGGTCTGTAGTGATAAATTTAAAGCTTCCAAGCCCCCAGATGTGATAACGATATCATCAGCATCGGTTGGTATGCCTTGCATACAATAACGCTGAGCAATCAGTTTTCTTAAGGCAAAATTTCCCGGTGGCAGATTGGAAGTTTGATCATAACTTTGCCGATTGCGAGAGAGCTGTCCCATGATCTGAATTAACTTGGGTGGATAGAGCAATTGGCTATCTGGAAACGCTGATCCTAAGGGGCAGATTTGATCCGACTGAATCGACTTTAGATATTTAAATACTAGCGAGTTGATTTCAATTTTGGGATTTAATGACACCACAGTGGAGGCTTGTGGAATATGTTGATGACTCTGTTCAGCAACGAAATAACCCGATTTTTCTTTTGAATAAATTAAGCCCTGTGCTTCTAGTTCTTGATAAGCATTCATTACTGTAATGAGACTAAAACCAGATCGTTGGACTTGTTCTCGTAAGGACGGCAATTTGCTATGGGGTTCCCATGATCCATTTTCGATGAGAAGTTTCAGCTGATGTGCTAACTGTTCTGATTTATACATAAAATACCCAGATCAAACTTTTCTGTTTATGAGTAATGCCTT
>OBJT01000405.1_pt1 | contig 11315 bp, 14 predicted proteins | sample 1519861 | NCBI WGS metagenome assembly OBJT01 (sample SAMN02401118, study PRJEB22541) | soil metagenome, isolate JX
CTTTTTTAAATACAAATGGGTGTCTGGGTGTCTTATGAGAACATTACGTGGTTTATTAAAGTTGTTCCCCCGTTCGTTCCAAGAGCAAATGGGGGAGGCCTGGCTGGAAGCTGCGGAAACGGAAATCCGCCACAGAGCTCAAGGGCGCAAACTCTGGCCGGTTATGGTGGCTTTTTGCTGGGAGACATTAGCTAATGTTCTTCCCCAAGCTTATAGCTTGAGCAAGACCCAACCGCTCTCAGAAAAAAGTGAAAAGGATTTTGTCGCTCAACCCCGCCCCAAAATATCCGAGTGGTTGGAGTGGTTTTCCGGGTTTGTGTGGTTTACGTTCATAGGGGGTGGGTTGTGTTTGTACCTGGTTATGTTGTCTGTAACAGATGCGCAGATCCATGACTTCATCGTTTATTGGGGTCTCGTATTGATGGTGTGTTTTGTGTTCCGCGCGAACTCTCTGTGGAAATGGTGGGTGACCAATAAAAAACCCATTTTGGCTCCATTGATGTTTACCACATTGGGCTTATTTATAACCAGCGCCTTACTCTTCTTCGCTTTGTGGGGGACAGAAACCCCCGATCAAGAATACACCGCGTACCAAAATGTGTCTGAACAAATGGGATTGGTGGGTGGTTCCAATCAAGAAACCAACGAATGGTTTGCAAAAGGGTCGTTGCGTCCCGAAAAACAAAAACAATGGTGTGGACAAGCCCAAATCCGCTTGCAAACATGGCAAGCCACTTTGAATACATCTTTGTTTACCACAGCTTTGTTGCAACAGACACACGTGTATGGATGTTGGGAAGAAAACGCTTATATTGCGCTCAGCCACAAGCTGTATTTAAATTCTTTGAAAAAATCACCGCGCGAAAAAATATTGTGGTTTACCAAATGGATGCCTGTGTTGGGGTCTTTGCAAAATTTGGAGGAATCCAAGCGAAAACGCTTCCTGCTGTCCTCCAAAAAATATTGTTACCAATACGCCACCACCTATTTTTCGCTAAAGGATGGGCCACACAGCAATTCAACCGTCGCGCCAAAGGACATGGGCGAGGTGCGCGAGTTTTGCGAACAATTTGAGGGATCTAAACCCGTTACGGTTGCGCAAGCCGCCGCTGTTCGATTGTCCATTCATCAACATTACCCTCTTTAAGAGATGTTTTTTATGATCGCGCTAAAAATACTTATTAAATTATTCCCCCGTTCGTTCCAAGAACAAATGGGTCAAGCCTGGCTGGAAGCCTCCGAAACCGAAATTCAAGAAAGACAAAAGCGTGAGGGGAAAAAACTGGCGGTCACTTTAGGGTTTATTTGGGAAACTCTTTATACTGTTCTGCCTCAAGCACATTCCCACACCGCAGAATTTGCTCTGGCGACCCCTTCGGTCCAGGAATTTGTGCCCGAACAAAACAAAAACGTGCTAAAGATTTTGGTGTGGGTCGGAAATATGATGTTGTTTCACGTTTTGGGAATGGTCATTGCGTTGCACGCGGTTCTTCTTTCAGTGTTTCCTCAAGTGGCCGAAGAGTGGAAATACAGTTTTGGCGGGCTGTTGCTGTGCGCCCTTGTATTGCACAAAGTCATATACCGATGGTGGTGCCGGCGCAACAAGCCACTGTTCAGCGCGGTGTTGGGAACTCTGTTTGGGTATATTGGCGGATTTTCTCTTATTTTTCTTATAGTAGCGCCTTATGAATTTGAACGAACGGCGGTCTCTTTAAACCAGTACACAGAGATGCGCTCGCAAATGGGGTTGATGGACAACGCTGAAGGCCACAAGTGGTTTGCAATAACCGAACAAGACCGCGTTTTGCGGCCAGAAAAAAAAGAGCAATGGTGCGCATTGGCGCGCGCGCGGGTAGAAACGTTGAGTTCGGTTGAGGGCAGCGGCTCATCAAAACTCAGTGGGTTTTTATTTGCATCGTTGGCCTCTGTTGTCTACCAGAAAGGGTGTTGGACAGACGAGACCCAATATATCGCGTTGCAGCACAAAATAGCAAAAAACGCAATTCGCAGCGAAATTTTTGATGATATGTTTAGCCCTTTTGAGTGGATTGGCGCGGTGCACCAATTTAAAATTCTTGAGCTGGGAGGGCAAGAAGTGAAAAAGAAAGTGTTGTACAGCCCCCGAAGATATTGCTACGATTACGTTCAACTCCGCCACAAAAACCCAGAAGAGGTGGTCAAGGGGTTTTGCCAACAGTTTGAGGAAAAAAAAGCAATGTCCACCATTCAATCCCAAACCGTCCGCGCGGCCGGTGATGTGTTCACCGCTCAGCAGGCGCGGGCCAAGGGGGGATTGTGACTCTCAACGATTCTCATTTTGATATATTGTTGGTTTTGTACGCTGGACCCAAACACGGGTACGCAATGGTTCAAGATATTGAAGCGCTTCACAACGCTGAATATAAACCCAGTATCGGTATGCTGTATGTGGGATTGCAAAAGTTAATGGGGGAGGGTCTGATTGAAGATGCTCCACCACCCGCTGACAATACAGACCCCCGGCGTAAGTTTTACCAATTAACAGGGTTGGGGCGCGACACGGTTGTGAGCGACTACAAAAGCCGAATGGATTTTCTTAAACGCGCCAAAAAACTGTTGGTGTCGTAATCCTGTGGTATAATTTTCGCATGAGAACAGATATGGACAATACAGAAGATTTTTTGCGCCGCTGCCAGGCCGGCGAAAACATCCACGTCAGCGCCTATTTGATGCGGCGCAGCGATCAAGAGCGCATAGAGGGCGCACTGGTTGCTTACCAATCTGGGCATCACTCTCTGGGCAACGCCATCATTCAGACCTTGAATTCGCCCGACGCCGCCCATTGCATTGAGCGCGTTTTGTCCCATCCGCAGATGTTTCCCTCAGCTTCTAAAATAGCCACCCAAATTATCAATACAGTGGGGTTTTCGTCCCTTATCGCTCTCACGCTGGCTCAACACAACAATACAGTGGGCTTGCGTTTTCTTTTGGAGAACAACCACCTAGGCGATCTCAATGGGCCGCAGACGAAGCAAAAACAAAACACCTATTCCGCTGCTTTGGGTGCCGCCCGCCACGGCGCCCTCCAGGCATTAAATGTGTTGGCGCCCGCCCCAACACCCGAACACATTGATGCGTTTGTGCGTGAGTCGTTGCGGGAAAACGTTTGTGCGGTGGTCAAGCATTTTTATACAGAAATTCCCGATGACAATCTGTCGGGCGCGTTACAAGCCGCTTTAAAGCACAAGGACCAAGAGTTGGTGGAATTGATTGTTCACAGCGTTGAACACAAAAGCAACAGAATTGTTCTCCTGTCGGGCATCATGGAGGCTTGCTTGCGCGCCGAGTGGACCACTCCCGTGCACAAATTTGCCCAACACAACCCTTCAGACATCAAACCGATTTGGAAAATGATGCAAAAGTTGCAAGATAAGACCGCCTCCCGTTTTGAAGAGTTTTTAAGTTACCACCAAAAAGACCTGTTGAAGCGAAGTATTGAGGAAACGCCAACGTCTTCGCCGCCCCGGAAACTGTGAAATTCAGAATGGGTTCACTTGGTCGGCGTATAATAACCACACCAACCAACAACCAAGGAACACAGCATGTCCGTCGAGAAGTTCACCAAGAAGACCCACCGCGACGCAAGCGAATGGGGCGATCGGAGCGACTACACCGACACCAAGCGCCACAAGAGCGGCAGTAAAAAGGACCGCCGGGCCAACGACAAGCGCAAGGATACTAAACACGACACCCTGGCGTCTTGACGGATTCCCTAAAAACCCCACAATACATTTTTTGGAGAACACATATGCAGAAGTTCAATATGGGGTGGGGGCTGATGGCGCTGCCGTGGATGATGGTGGCGCTGTGCGTGGGCGTGGCGTCGTGCAGCCGTTCCCATCCCGACCCGGTCCCAGCGGCTCCTCAGCACCAGGCTCTCGAAAAACCGGTTGAAGAAAAAGCCATGCCCGCCTCAAATGTGTCATCCCCTTCTTCCACCCTTCCCTCCACGGAAGCGATTGAAAACCCATCACCCGAGGGTTTGGCGTGGGAAGCCGCTGAACTGGACACCACCGACGCCCTCGACGCTGGGGTTGACCAGCCCTCAAGCGCAGAAGACAGTCTTGAGGAGGGAGAGCGCCTTTCCCCACCCGATGACTCATACATTCACGCCCCTTTGCGCAGCAGTTACATCGCGTGCGTAAAGAACAGCCGGGGTATTGATGATTATTTGCAGCGCTGTGCGGAAGAAGAATACGCGTACCACGAAGCTAAGTTTAGAACGTCGGCGCAAAAACTGGCGGAAAGCCCCGACAGTCCGCAGAAAGATCGTATTGCAGACGATTTGGCCGCGTGGTGGAGAGACACCGACAAATACTGTTCTTGGGACCCCAAGACCCAAGGCCAAGGTCAGAGACTGGACGCGCAATCCTGCAAACTCAACCGCGTAGCTAACCACGCCGTTGAACTGGAAAAGATTGTGGATCGATTGTAAGTGTTTGAGAGAAAAGTTGGGGGCCGCAAGGCCCCCTTCTTTTTGTGTGTCGTTTTATGCGGAATTGAACGCGCGAATTCAGATGCGCAAAGGGTTTTTGGTGGTCGGCGTTTGCTCTGCGGCCCGCATTTTTTTCAGACGATCCATTACAGATCCGCCCAACCACTTTTCTTGATTCATGGAACGGCGAATGTCAATAAAATTGTTGTATGTCTCGTGACTGCCAGCAAACAGCCACACCACCGCGTGGTGTTCTTTGCTCAACACCCCAATGGCGCGGTACCGCAAGCCAATTTCCACTGAAAAAACATCGGCCGTGGAATTCATCATTTTCAAACGCTTCCATCCCACCAGCGCAGGGTCTTTACGCCAAGCCTCAAATCCTTCTCGAGCGGATTTTTGAATGTGAGCGGGCAGTTTCGCGAGCATTTCACGGAACTGGGGGGTGACAATAGAGCGGTATGTATTTTTATTCATAGATAAATTATAACAAAAACAGCGCCAGCGTAAACCCATAAAAAAGACCCCTGGTGGGGGCCTTTTTCGACAAACCAATTGATGCCAGCGGGTACGTTGAAATTAAGGGGAAGATTTAAGCTTGGGGGCAAACGTCCCGCTTGCCGTTCTCACTTACCACTCGTCGTCCCGCGTTTCGTCCTCCAAGGCGCTTTGCACATCTTCCCCATCCAACGTTTCTTGGGCAAGCTGGGCAAGATCTTCACTGGTGTCTTCCAAGGTTTGGTCAAAATCTGGTGTGCTCATAAAATCCTCCAAGTTTTACGTACTGTACCACAAAATAGGGAAAACAAAACAAAAGGTGTGCTACAATAAAACATCTGTTCAGCCCCCAGAGAACCTATGCTCACCAATGATGTGTTTATGACGGCTGTAAAATTCAACAAGGTGGACGTGTTGCGTCCTGTGTTGGACCCGTTTGATTGGGGGAAAATCCCCAGCATCACTCAAGACCACTTGGACCGCGCGTTTGTGATTTGCTGCCAAAACAACTATGTGGAACTGGCGCAATTGATGCTTCCCTCGGTCGATCTGGCGTGCAACCGCTTCAATGGGTTGTGCTGGGCGTTGCTCAAAGATCATCACGACATTTTGAACCTGATTGTGACCCGAATAGACACCTTTCCCATCCCCCCGGAGGTGGTGGAAAAAATGAAAAATGTTGGTGTTTGGGAGCGGTGGGAGCAATTCCAATTGCACAACGCACTCACCCAAGCAACCAATAAAACGGGTGTATCATCTTCCAATCGCAAAATATAAGAGAACGACAATGCGAATAGCGGTGTTCAGCGACATTCATTTGGAAAACAAAATCAACGGACAAGAAACCCAGGCTTGGCTGTTCGATCACGCCCAAGCGGACGTGGTGGTGTTGGCCGGTGATATTCACACCAAAGGCCGCGGGGTAAAGTGGGCGCAAGAAACGTTTTCTTGCCCCGTTGTGTATGTTCCGGGCAACCACGAAGGGTGGGGGTCTCATTGGCAAAAGATCATCGCTCAAATGAAACACGAAGCCTTGGGAAGCTCTGTGCATATTCTCAACAACGACGCAATTGTGATCAATGGGGTGCGGTTTTTGGGAAGCACTCTGTGGACCACCTTTGACGCGTGGCCCAACCGTCAAGAAGCTATGTTTGAAGCTGGACAAGGACGGGATATTTACGCCCCCGGCATGCGCGACTACAAATACATTCGCACCGCGGGATACCGCAAAGTATTGCCCCGCGACACGCTGGAGTGGGCCACTCAATCCCGCAATTGGTTGCTGGATCAAGCCGCCCACCCGTTTGACGGTCCTACGGTGGTGGTCAGCCACCACCCTCCCGTTTTACAGGGGCTAAAACACCAACAGGTGACCGAGGTCTACGACGCAGCTTACGCCAATGATTGGGAAGAGGGGGTGACCACCCTCAACCCCACCGCCTGGATCTATGGACACACCCATACTCCCCGACGGTTTGTTGTGGGCGCCACTCAAATGATCTCCCACCCCATTGGCCACTTAAGCGAAAAACTTCACCCTTTGTATCAAAGTGTGGTGGAGGTGTCCTCAAAGGGCTGTGTGTTCCACGACACCCCCAATTTGTTAATGGAACCACCCCCGGTTCTTGGAAAAAAGGCGAAAATATGAGTTTACGGGTCAACACTGGCGACATAAGTTGTGAGACGGATTTCACGCGAGCCTGTGAACAGGGCGATCGAGAAACGGTGGAAAAAACAGCCGCCACATTGTGGTGGCGGCTTCGCCACCCAGTGGAGTTGAACGAAGGCTTGCTGTCCGCCTGCCGCGCCGGGCACGCGCCTTTGGTCAAGTATTTGCTGACATGGAGCAATCCCCGCTACAGAAACGACGCCTCTTTGCGATTGGCCGCGCAACACAATCATATAGAGTGTGTGAAGTTGCTTTTGCCCCATGTCCCCGCCAACACCTGCAACAGTGTTTGCGCCATGGGAGCTTTGCAGCGGGGCAATTTGGAACTCCTCCAATTGATGTTGCCGTTTTCCTTCCCCCACCTGAATGCGGATCAAGCGTTGGGGCACGCAGCCAAGCATGGGCACGTGCCTTTGGTCCACTGGTTGCTCAAAAGCGCAAACCCCCACTACAAAAACAGTGTGGCGTTGCGCCTTGCGCTCAAAGAAGGCCACACTGAAGTGGTGGAAGTGTTATTGCCCGTTTCCGACTGTCTTGTGGCGCGCCAAACACTCATGGACAACCAAACGTATGACCCCCTCAATCGCCATTACGCTTTGGAGCACTTTATTCAAAGCAATCTGTTGCGGGATAAATTGAATAACGAAGTGAATGACGTTGCAAATCTCAATAGATCCAAACGCAAAATGTAATTAGATTTTCGATTTGCGAACACTCTTCGCGTGAGAATCAATTGTTTGAGTCAGTCGTTCCCGTTGCTCATTGTTTAACGCTTTTTCGATAAATTCTAAACCAACCACCTTCTGATATTGATTCGTATAGTGGTGCGCGACTTCATAAGCTCTGGTTTTTTCCACATCGGTGCACACCGACCACAGTGTATTGAACACAACTTGTGACTTTGCCTCAATAACAATGTGGGGCAAATACAAATCACCCTTGGGAAGAACCCGCGGGACATACTCCAAAACCCGCTCAATAAAGGGGCAATGCTGTTGTTCCACCGCGCAATTGAAAATATCTTGAATGGGGTAAAAATTAAACACCAATCGCGGCGCCATACTCATGTTGTCGACCACCTTTTTGGTGTCGTTGTGGCTCAACCAATAAGATAAAATATAAAAATTGTTTTGTTCAATGGCGTTGGCCATCACCTCATTGGCCACCACAAAATTGGGAACAGCCGCAATGGTGTGTTGCCACATTGTACACAAAACGTTTTCCCAGTCGCCCAAATTGTCTTCCAAAAAAACGGGAAAAAAGGTGAGGGCGGCGTTGTGCCACAAATCATGAGCGTCTCCCCAATCCGCCACACAACGCGACAATTCAATCCAACGGGCGCTGGATTGTTCAAGAGCCTTCAAAGTGGTGCGGAAATTATCACTCATTTAATTCGGGGCAATTGAGAGTGGGCGTCGTGTTCAAAATTGGAAATTTTTCGTTGTTCAATGATGTCCTTTATATCCAAGTTGGGCGCAACCGGCGGCAAAATCTTCTCAAAATACGCCCGTGTGCCAGGGTCGGGGCTATTAAAGGCCATGTATTGAGCCAAAGTGTGGGTTGGGGAATACGGCAATTCCCACGTGGCTCCAAAAGCGGTGAGCAGTTGAATGAGCTCCAAGGGTTGACGCATGCTGTGCCGCGTGCGTGGAACAAGTTTTGCCAATCCCGTTCGGGGAGCAATGGTTTCGGCGGTGGGGTAAACGCCCGCAAGATTTTTGTCCGCAATCAATTGCCAATCAAAACGTGTTCCTTTCAGAAAGTATTGGGTCACATCATGGGTCGCCGCGTAAGCAAATAAACGACAAAAATCGTGATCAATTTTAAAACCCTGTTGCAAAGCCTCGGCCACCAAACGGGTGGAAGAATTTCCAGGAAAACGCGCGCAAATTTGAATTAAAGGGGTTCCAATGCGAAAATGCGCGGGCTGTTGGTCCAAGGCAGTCTCCAAACTTGCGCACAGTGTGGCAAACTGAGAATACGCGCTGGGATCCAGCGCTGGACTTTCAGCGGGGTGTTCTTGGGCAAGCAATTTCCAAAAGCGCGCAATGCGCTCAGCGTCGCGCCGCAAAGAATTGCGGTGTTTTAAGGCAGCGGTTTTTTCCGACAACCAAGACATTCAAAACCTCTTCATTACAATTTTAATTTGGGGCTGTTGGAAAATTCCACTTTTTTGTCACGTTTTTTCTGCGCAACAATCTCCTCCACATTGACTTCAACACTGGGGGAGGAATATTTTTTCAATTCTTCGGGTTGACCCAATTGCGCAAACAACCGCCCGCCCAGTGTTTTGCCGTCTGACGTTTGATCCCAATTAGCTCCAAACACCTCCAACAGTTGGGCGCCAGCCAAAAATTTATCACGCAGTTGTCCAATCGGACGCAAGCATTTTTCCTGTTTGGGTTGGTTGGAAAACAATTTACGGATATTTACTTGTGGCAACTGCAACGCGTGAGGATATTCGTGCCCTGGGCGTTTGTCGGGCACACGAATAAAATGGGTTTTGTCGTTCCCCTTAGAATTCACATTCAAATTCATAAATTCCGTCTGGTGCTCACAGCAACTGACGAACATGGCGCTCAGTCCTGGGGTAACAGGCAACCCTGCGTTTAACGCCAACGCCAAAAGTTTGTGTTCGGTCTCCCAGCTGGTGACAAATTTCATGTCCTTCATCCCATTGAACCCCGAATAACCAAAATACAATTGCAACAAAGGCGAACCCAGTATTGCCGAATCGGGATTGTCCTTTAAAGGGACTTCCAGCGTGGACAAAAACTCTTGGAACGCGGGAATAACTTTGGGGCTCAACACCGTGCTGTGGTTGGGATTCATATGCTCATCGATACTGGCCCAAAAATTTGTGTTGCGCGCCCGATCGCGCTTGATCGCCGCTTCAAACGCCCGCTGTTTTTGATGGGCGTCGGTCCATTCTTTAATGCGCTCAACAGTTTCGGTCAGCCAATTCATACATATTTCCATTGTCTTTGCTTCAGTATACCACAATTGTTTTCCGTGCAAGACAGGGGCAATTGTTTAAATGGGGGGCGGTTTGGTGGTATAATCATGTTTGGATTGCCCAAAGGATTGTCATGGAATTACACACCAACCCCATTCTGGACGCGTTTTTGCACGACGACAACCAGAAGATTGTCGAACAGACCCAACACGCCGCCGCCAATATCAACCACTCCAAACATCTGGAGCATTTGTGCCAGGCCTGTCGTTACGCGTACAAAAACAACTCCCTGCGCTTGTTGCAATTGATTAAGTCGTCCATCCCCCTTCAGGTGCGCGCCCACCCTGAGGTGCAGGTGCAGTTTTACTCTCACCAGCCTTTGGAGGCTTACGCAAAAGAATTTCAAGATTTTTTTGCCAGCGAAGAGGTTAAACAACGTTATGAAATGATCAAGGGAACAGAAAGTCTCCTGTCCTCGCGGGCGCTCGAACGGCAAGATTGGAAGGCGTTTAAAGCCGCCGTGGATCAAGTGGTGGATCCCGAGTACAACCGCCAAAAATTGCTGTTTGCCATTGTTACAAGCGGATGGCCCGCCGCAATGGAGTACGCGATCACTCATTTTAAAATGACCGACGACAACCGACAATTGTTGTCCGCCGCGGTCGAAGCGGCATCGTCCAATAAAATACGGAGTGTGTTGGCCAATCTGCAATTTGAACGCCTTACCGACGAGGTGTCCCCCCACGGTCGGTTTTGCCCCCTTGCCAATTAAAACACGGATCAAAAGTGAAAAAACCGCTGTGGATTTGTGGACCGTCATTGGTATGTGTGAAGCGTTGTCCTCCACCCCCATTGGTTACCCCGAAACCCCCGAAGGGCGCGTGTTGCAACAGTGGGGGGCGGTCCGACAAAGAGATCTTTTAAACAGCGCGCTGGACAGTTCGGACACCTCACCGCGGGTCACCCGGAAAATCTAAGCTGTGTTGACAGGGGATAGGGGCGAGCTAAAATATCTAAAAATCTTGAGAGAAACGGATGAGCCAAGAAACACCTCTTCATTACAACGATATTCTCCCCCTTCGGAAAAGCGAGTCGCAACGGGCGATGATTTTTTGCGTGGTTCCCAGTGATTTGAACTTGGCGGGCGACACCGGAAACTTGGAAAAAGACCGCGAAAAAAATAAAGAAAAGCTCAAGACAGTGGTGTTGCGTTTTCCCAACACCAACTTGTGGGCGGGAACAGCAGTGACCGCAGCATTAAGTCTGGTTCCCACGATGGTGGTTGCTCCCACCGCCGTGGCGCTGACCCAAGGAGCGCTGGCTTTGGGCTTGTCGGTTGTCTTGTCCGCGCGCAACAGCGCGGGAAAGGCCGCGCACCACGCCCACCAACAGTATGTGGAAGCCTATGCCTCTGTCTCGGAAAAAGTCAAACACAAAGATGTGCAGGAAAAATATCTTAAAGCTAAACAAGTCCGAGACCGCCGTTTGCTGTTTGGCCAGGTGTTGTTGGCCGGCGCCATCGTGTCCACGGGGATTTCCAATGCCCACACGGTGGGAAGCGTGTTGTTAATGACCGCAAGCGCCCTTGCATTTGGCAAAGGATTTGTTAACCACATTCAACAAAAATGGGCCTCGGGGAAAACCATGCAAATGGCCGAGACCATTGCTCTTCGCCGCGGCGAGATTGTTGCAGAACAACCCAAATCCAAACCCAGCCC
>OBJT01000406.1_pt1 | contig 11311 bp, 7 predicted proteins | sample 1519861 | NCBI WGS metagenome assembly OBJT01 (sample SAMN02401118, study PRJEB22541) | soil metagenome, isolate JX
AAAACCTTGCCCCGAACTGTCCCCGTTACTTTAAAGGGTGGGGAGAGGATTGCTGCGGTGTTATACCGTGTTTCGTGTTTGATATACAGTTTGAACTGTGGGTGTCCGTTTATATTTTTCGCGTCTGAGTCTTTTGACGCTGGCGCGCGGGAATTTTGACCTCGTGACGCAGCAAGGCGTTTTGCATCAATGGATGCTCAAACATCACCCGCAATTGCGCATTGGTCGAAGCCGTGGGATGGGATTTTAACCACTTTTCCCGCTCCGCAGAGGTGGTGCATGGTAACAAGGTGTCCACCCATTTTTTTGTCATTACCGCGCTGCTTCCCAAAAAATGACTGCTTGGGGCGCTTTGGCACATTTGCGCCAAGGTGTCCATTCGCAGTCCATTCCAATACGGGTGGCTGAAAAACACCTCTTCCACTTTGGGAGTGGTGCGGGGGGACAAGCGGTACACGATAATATCGGACATGTATAAGGAAAACATATGGTTGAGGTGGCGGCGGCTCACCGACATCCACACGTCTTTTTCTACAGCCTGTTGAAGACGCCCTTCGGTGAGAAGGGTTACAAATGTCTCGTTTTCTATAAAATTGGATACGACTTGGAGTTGCGAAAAATCCGAATACGTGGTGTAGGTTTGGCGCAAAATTTTGGCCGAATTGCTGTTGATCACATGACGCAGACCCGCAATAAAATCGGTGCGCACACACTCTTTGAGTAAGTACCCTATGGTTTTGGGTGTGTTCTTGTTTTGCAAATGGTCGGACAAATACACAAAGGCCTTGAGCGCGCGTTTGCTCATACTGTCCTTTAACAGACGCAACAGCCAATGTGGGTGTTCTTTTAAGGTCCGATGGCGGCACAAGCGTCCCAGCCAAGGGATATTGTTGTGCACCACACATTGGTAGGCCAATTGGTATGTGTCGTGAGCTTCAGGTTTGCCGCGATCCCACAATTCCAGCCACCGTTCGTCGCTGGAGCAGCGAACCGCTCCGTGAAGTAAAATTTTATTGAGAACACTGCGCCAACTTGTCGGATTGTCCATGTGCTCCCACACTTGCCACCAAGCCAGAGGTTTTTCCTCCAATCCCCGTTTTAACAGCTGTTCTTCATACTCAACAAATACAGTTGAGTCCAATAGGGGAGATACATTATAGGTCCACGCTAACGAACCCACCGTCTCCGCGAGCAATTGGGGGTTGTCCTCGTCTAAAGCCTGTTGCAACAGTTCTCTGGTGATCATAGGCCCTCCCGTTTGGAAGCGGAGTGTACCACACCAATTGGGAAAAACCAATATTCTCCTTTTGCAATTTGAAAAGGCGCTTGTTTTTGTTACACTGAATGCAACTTTCTCCTTCGAGCTATTATGCAAATTGAAGATCTCTCCCAGGACATTTTGGACATCTCAGAGATGTTTGTGTCCAAACTTTTGGTGAACACCGAGACCTCCGCCAGCGATATTATTGCCTTGCGTCAAGCAACCATTGAACAGGTGACGGGGTATTTGGCGGACGACTCACTGTGTGGCTATGAAGCGTCCAAGCGTTTGTTGCTTCAAACGTGGAACGACCATTATCCCGCTCCTGTGGAGGAAGACCAAAACAAATCTGTATGGAACGCTGTTGTTCGTTACAGCAACACCGAGCAGTTTACCACAGTGCACCGGGCTATCGATGTTACGGGCAACAACACCCATAAAAATGCAAAACTTACTTTGGATTGGCAAAATTTAATTCGGGTGATAACGGCGTATTGCGCACACTTTCAAACCCATGGAAACTTTAACACCTTCAAATTTAAAGACTATCTGTTGTGTGGGGGGAACCTCAGCGACGAAGCGGATATGGCAAACAATATTGTGTTGCAGCAAGTGGCTATTCACATCTTAATGCGCAACAAAAAAACTTTGTCCCCGGAAAATGTAAAAGTTGATAATCCTCAGGCGCACATTTCTGAAATTGTCTCCAGCGCTCGGGCGGCCCGTTCCGCTTTGGTGAATGGGCTGTCTCAACAAATGGTCCTTCCCGCGGTTGCTCAATCGCCTGATACATCTGGTTTGGGCGAATACGACTTAGGCCGCAAAAAGACAACACCATGAAAGACAATGACATGAACACGCTGGATTTGGACGTTATTGAACGCGACACGGACTTTTGCGTGGCGGCGGTGGTTCAGGGGTGGATGAAAAATCTTCCTTCCGAATCCGAAGAGGATTACAATCGGTTCAGTTTGTTTTTGTACACCACGCTGCGGCCGTTCGTGTTTGACATTTTGTGCAGCGACACCCCTATGTCTTATCAGGATGTGAAATCGTTAATTGTTCAACAAGGGGTTAAAGATCTGGAACCGCCCTTCACAGTCCTCACCGACAAAGAATACAAAAAATGCATTGAAGCGCGCATGCATGTCGTCAAATCCCAAGTGATGAGTGGGGCTTGTCGCTCCCCTTGGTCTTTGCAAGACGAAATACGCCTGCAGATGACAGGCGAAGTGGAACGACTGAGCCACAAGGTGGTCAGTGATTGGTTGGAAGGGACACATCCGCACTGGGAAAAAGAAATTTACACGCACGTGTTGGACAAAGTCACCCAATTTTGGACAAAATCCACTTTCGTTCCGTTTGAAGAAATTCTGTATTGGTTTGACTATTACATGACCCCATCGGCCAACACCCAAGAACGCAAGCAGTGGAACAAACAGCAATTTTTACACGACATCGATGTGACGCTTTGTGTGTTTGACTATAAAATCCAGGCTGAAAACGAAAAAATCCCGCCGGTTGATCTTGCGTTTGCCGAGCGCGTGCTGACCCGAAGGCACCGCAAAGACAGCGCGACGGCGCCTACTGAGCGCTTGACGTATTGACAGACCGCCTTAAGGATTTACAGTGGGGGGGCCGGCACCCGGCGCGCCCTCTCCATTGGCAAACGTGTATGCGAGGTGAAAACACAACTTCCACGACCTTCTTATCGGTGCGCGGGGACCAGGAGAGCAGCCCGTTTGCGCAATCGTCAGGAGATCGTATGCCTTTTTCATTCCCCCCCGCCGTTCAACCGATTCATTTGAATAATTTTTGTCAACGCCTCACCCATCATTTGAAAAACACGCCTGGGTCGTTGATGGCCACCCAAGAAGCTTTCTGCAAAGCCGGGGGCTACCCCAACGCCCACGCTGCTCAACAAAACATTCTCAAGCAAAAGGCTTTTTTTTGGACAACAAGCAACAACCATTCGGTGGACACCCTTCCCAGTGTTGCCCCCAAATATTTGTTTGAGTGGGCCAAGCGGGCGTGGAAAAAACACCGCGCGCACTTAAGCCTTCCCACCCAAATTACCATTCAGACAATGCTGGCGGAAATTTGGGGGTATGCGTTGTGGGAGAATATTGAACTGAGCTTGGGCACAAGTGATCAACTTTTTGCCAACAAACCGTTGTCCGCTTCCACATTGGACAAACTGTGCAATATGGAAGCCGCGGGGCGAACAGCACGCCCCTCGGGGTTGTATTTTCCTTTGGGGCGCGATCAAGACAAATGGGTGGGCACCAGTGTGTTCACTGCCTTGTGCCACACTCTTGTGTTTGGCCCCTCCCCCGCCCACCAAATTTCTTTTATGACTCAGTTGGCGGTTCACCGCTTGCGTCAAGGAGACACCTTGCTGGCGTTTGTGGGGAAAGGGTTGCCTCAGGTGGGCGCCGCAATCACTTCCGCGGCCACCGCTCAAGGGCAAACAGTGGAGCACATTGCCCGCCACTCTCATTTGTTGGTGCCCGCGCATATTGTTCAAGCACAGGATAAAACCTTGACCGCGGACTGGTTGCGTCAGTGGGTGAATTCCGCGCTAAACCCAGTGGACGACCCGGGATTTGGGTTGTGGCTGGAATGGGTGGCCGAAGAGTGGCTGGGGCAGTGGGCGAACACCCCCTCCGACACTTTGGGAACTCTTTTGGATGGGCGGGCCTCGGGTCACGCGTTGTGGACCACATTGACAGCGCAAACCCAAGAGCGTTTGATTGGTGTTGCGCAAATCATTGAGAAATGGGGGGTGCGCGTGGTGGAATTGACGGCGGGGAGTATTGTGGTGGTGGATATGCCCCATATTAACGAAACCGAAGAAACCGAATTGGTGTGGGGGCGGGTGGTTCGCAGCGCGTACAATCCGTGCTATGACTTATTGTCCTTTAACTCTAAAATTTACGGAAATTGGGCGGAGGTTTTGGACCCCCCCAAAAAAAGGCCGTTAACGAGTTGGTTGTTTTTCCACACCGACCCCAGTTCCGATGTCCTGGGAGCGGCGGTTTCTCTGGCCCAAGCGCGGGCGGTGGGACGGGCGATTACAATATCGATGCAGCATTACAACCCCCAATGGAGCGAGGAAACTAAAACTCTTTTGGGTAGCTTTCACACTAAAATTCTGACTGAAGTCCGGGAAGGAAAAGTGGTAATGGGGCGTAATTTAATCTCTTATACACCCTATCACCTCCCGTTCTAATCCGTGTCGCCATTTGGATGATAAAAATCAAGGGGCCCGAAGGCCCCTTGATTACACCCCTTTGATGCACACCACGGCTTTGATGCGGTGTTTAACAACCACCAGATCGCGCTGATCGTCCATCACCCGTTTGATGGGCTTGTACGCCGATGGAATTTCGTCCACCACCGATCGGTCTTTGCGGCACTCCACGCCTGTGGTTTGTGCGCGCAAATCTTTTGCGGTGAAACGACCTTGGGCGGCGGAGCGGCTCATCACACGCCCTGCCCCGTGCGAACACGAACAAAACGACGACTCTTCCCCCAACCCCTCAACAATGAAGCTTTCTTGCCCCATGGCCGACGGGATGATACCCAAATCACCTTTTTGTGCGCGAATGGCGCCCTTGCGGGTGATCCATACATCGCCGCCATAATGCTTTTCACGGGCGATGTAATTATGATGGCAGTTCACAGCGTGCATGGTGGGCTCGACCGGACGCCCCAATGCTTCGCTCAACCCTTCAATTGCGGCGTGCATCATGCACTGGCGGTTGATGGAGGCAAACTGTTGGGCCCACTCCACAGATTGCACATAATCGGCAAAGAGAGGATCCTCTTCACGCAACCAGCCCAACCCATTGATGGCCGAACCATCCAAACGCGCGCGGCGTAACGCTTCGTCAATGAAGTATTGACCCACTCCGCTGCCCGCTCCACGTGAGCCTGAATGCAACATCACCCACACTTGCTGGCTTTCATCCAAACACACTTCAATGAAGTGGTTGCCTGAACCCAATGTTCCCAACTGTTCGATCGCTTTGGGGCGGAACGCGCGCGAATGTTTCTCTTCCAACCACTTGTGACCCGCTGCCAACGGCGCCCACGCTTGCAGGATGTGCTCCGGGATCTCTTTGTGACGACCACCGGCGGACAACGGCACTCGGCGCTCAATCAAACGGCGAACCTTTGCCAAATGATCGGGCAACTGTTTGGCGTTGACGTTCAACCGCACGGCAACCATACCACAGCCAATATCAGTGCCAACGGCGGCGGGAACAATGGCGCCCACGGTGGGCAACACGCTTCCCACCGGCACGCCTTTACCAAAGTGCACGTCGGGCATCAGAGCCAATCCTTTGGGGTGCACAAAACTCATGTCGGCGAAGCTTTGAGCTTGCGTCCACGCGTTGGTGTCCAAATGACTGGCCCACACTTTGACGGGGTTGCCCTGTTCGGTGTAACGAACAATCGGACCCACGGCGTTTTTAGCGGGGTATTCTTGTACAATTTTCGGTTTATCTTTTTTGCGGCGCTCAACGTCACCGCACGCCTTATCGATTTCGGCGCGGTTCAACTTGCCCATGTGGGACTCCTGAATTAAGAAATGACAAAATTTGAAGTTAAATTATTGTCTGGTGTTCAGGAGTAAAAGATCGCTGGATCTTAGATCTGAACACCAGACGTGTTGGCAATGAACTTCATGGCAACCTCCGTCTGGTGAGTGAATGAACCTATCATACATAGGTTGTTTGCAAAAAACAACCCCATGGTTTTGACCGATGGGGGTTGTTCATTGGGGGTTTATAGATGTTTATTCTCTTAGTTCTTGAGTTGCACGGGCAAAGGGGGCAAAACGGAAGGTTTTTCTGCGCGTTTCTCTTGCCAGTTTTTAACCTGCGAGGAAGAGACGGCAAGGACGTGTGGATCCATACGCTGGGACTGATCGGTGTTCCACCATTGCTCCAAACTGATGAAATATTGATTCCAAAGGGAAACATTGTTGCGGCTTTCCACCAGGGTGGGAACATACAAGCCCGGCTCTCCGGCCATCTCTCCGCGCAACAATTTTGTTTGGTTGTCTTGATACAAGGCTTCCAAGTGTCCTTGGAACACAAACGCCAATTTTTCTGACCCCCGACGCAAATACATGTTGGCGTCTTCTCGCTCTTCGGCCCACATTTGCGCATCGCGCGGATCATTGGGGTCGCGGTGGTTTTGTTGGGCCCATCGGTCCAAGGGATAGTGTTCGGCAATTTCCGCGGCGCGTTGGCGGTACCGCCACCAATTGGAGCCGTTTTGTGGTTCTTTGTTTTTCACCGCTTCCGCGGCCGCTTCGCTTAACGCGGTCATTAAAATGCTGGAAGACCCCTGATACGCTTTAGTGCGTTGCGCCACTTCGTCTTTGAACGCGCGGCGGGCGGTCTTGGATAATGTTTCTTCATCCAAAGCGGTGTTTAAATCTTTTTGTTTTTCTTGCAAGTTGAACCGGTCTTCGTACATATTCAAATTGCGGTTGAGCAAAAATTGCGACACCAGCCCCTTTTGCCCACGTCCCCGAATGGCGGTGGCTTGAGCGGCGTCCACGGCGTGGAACCACTCATGCCCCAAAGTGTCCCACATCGACTTGATCCACAAATACCCATTCTCCATTGTTTCCATGCGTCCATTGGTGGCAATGTATTCGTTGTGCAACACCACACGTTTGTTCAGTCCCAACACCGGGCCGTTTAATCCTGTTGCGCGGCGCAAATCCACATTGGCTTGACGCAGATATTTTGCTTGCATTTGCATCAACAACGGGGAACGACTGACGTCTCCGGGAACCACCAACGCGCCCAATCCCACCTCTTGAACCGCTTGACGCAATTGTTCGCGAGCTTGCGCGGGTGAAACAGGCGTCAAGACTTTATCTTCCACCATCATATTGATGTCGTTCATGGCGTCAATAGTGGGGTACACCGAAAACGTTTCGCGGGTGGATAATGTTTGCAAATCATAGTTCTTTTTTTCGGAGTTTTGATTGACCCAACTTTTCAACGAGGTTTTGCTGTATTCCAAATACTCCCGAGCAATGTCGTTGGGGTGCAAGGTGATTTCCACGCCGTTTTGTTGTTGTTGAATTTTTACCCACGCGTCTTCCAACCACTGCCGAGCGTTTGCGTTGCGCTCTTCCAGCGTGGCGCGCAAAACAGGTTCATCGGAACCCAGGACATACTCTTCCATCGCCACTTTATAATTGATGGCCACCAACATTTTCTGACTGTCGGTCATTTTGAGTTTCCGAAAGACACTCTCCAACGCTAAAAACGAATGAAAAGCCGAGGGCTCTTTTTTCCATCCTTTTACGCCTTCGGTGTGCCAAATTGTGGGAGAAGGGGCGTTCATCCACACCGCGGGGCCGGACGCCACAGGGGCGTCCACCGAGGGAGTCTTGTGCTCGGTGTAAACGCTCATTCCGACATCCAGAGCCTGGGGAACGGCCCAGAAGGTGGCGCCCAAAAAAGCGACAAAACTGATGCGTTTGAGTAAAGGCACCACCCGACGTTGGCTTGCGGGGCGGTTTCCAATAATGTGCACCGTCGGAGTGGCAGCGGAGGAAGCAGAAGTCATGACAAAATCCTGTCTTGGTTTCTCTTATTGTAACAAAACAATCACAAAGCGCACGGGGTGGTTAGGTCTTTTTGCGTTGAGTGAACGACCGCCATTTTTCTTGTAAGGGGGCCCACCACGGTTTAGGCGCGGGCGACGGGGTCTTCACCGGTTTGGAAGAGGGGGCACTGGAAGAGGGTTTGCGCGCGCCATGCGGAATAGGAGTAGGGTCTTGGCTTAAAGGCGGAATAATGAAAGGGGTGCGCGCCACTTTTCGCTCGTGCTCCAACATGGTGGTTTCCACCGCCGCAAGCCCTTCGGCCCACCGCAACGTCAACGCATGGAGCACGTGGTGCAACTGTTCGCGATCGGCGTTGTCCACCCCGCCGCTTCGTTCCAAAGCTTGGGTGATTTGCGCCAACTCCTGTTGAAGGGTTTGCACATATTGGGTGTGGATTTTCCAATCGGTTTGGGCGCCCGTGTACGGGGGCAACACCGACGGCAGCAGCAACGGCGGGAACGCGGGTGTTGAAAACGAGGGTTCTAAGGGAGCAGAATGTGTAAAGGGTTGTTGTTCTTTTTCGGCGGGGGGTTGGTCTTCTGGTTCAAAAAACGGCTGTTCTGGTGCGGTGGGTGAATTCCCCCACTCCAGTTCCCATTGGGGGGCCGCGGGAACGGAGGACTTAAGCGCACTGGGTTCACCGCTCTCGCGGCTGTCTTCTTCAGGGGAAACCTCCAATTCCAAAACCCCCCATTGAGACGCGGGCAGGGGGGCCACCGAAGGAAGAGGCTCTTCGCCAAAGCGCTCCAAAAAATCGTAGGTCTGATGGGGCGTTTCCGTCAAAGTGGATTCGCCGGTGGTGGGTAAAAGCGGGGCGGGAGGCGGAGGGGAAACGTCCACTTCCCAATTTTCCAGAGATGTTTTCATCTCCATGGCATCGGACTTTTCAGGGGCGGTTGGGGAGAATACGGATTCGTCGCCCGCCTCCACTTGTGTTAACCAATGGTCCAACTCCGGATGCAGTGGGGGGGAGCGCTGCTCACGCAACGCCAAGGCGTGGCTTTCAAACATTTGGTGGCCTTGTTCCATCATCTGCAACACCACAGGCGTGAGGGGGCGTTTGCCTTCCATTACCTGATTGAGCGTGGATTCAATTTTCCAGGACAACTCTCCCAGCGAAGCCAATCCCACCACCCGACCGGATCCCTTGATGGTGTGGAAGGATTTGCGGATGTTGTACACCAAGTCTTTATCTGTGGGGGTTGTGCGCAGTTGCGGCAACCATTCGGACAAACTGGCGATTTCTTCGTCAAGTTCCTCGGCAAAAATCTGGTGAATATCATCGTCCAAGGGCAAACCGATGGGGGAAACTGGGGGAACGATCACCTCTTCATTGGTGGGCGCGCTCGGTTCCAATGGAAGGGTGTTGCCGCGCGCGGGCGCCATCGAGGCAAATGGATCAATGGTGGGAAGGATTGTGAATTCTTCGTGATTGGGGTCGAACACCGCCACGGCTTTTTTGGCAAAATTCAAGACATCCGGAAGAATGGGCAGATAATCGTTTTTTGCTTCAATGTAATACTCGACGGCCACCAATGTGTCGGCCCAACTTTGCAAAACAGGGGAAGGGGCGCACCATTGTTCGGTGTTTTGCACAAACGTTTTTAAAGAGGACACGTACGGCACCAGTTCAATCATCCCAATAATTGCCAAAGCGCCTTCAATATTGGCCAGCAACACACAGGTCTCGTTGCGCTTGGTGGCGCGGAACGAGGAATCAGAGGACAGTTGGGCGTCGGACACCGCGTGGCGAATTTTGGCAAACGACACATAAATTTCTTTAAACACCAACGCGTTGACGTCGTCGTGGGTGGCGTCAAACACTGGAGCAAAAATTCGTTGGTGGCGCTCTAAGGAATCTTCGGCCAACAAAATATTGTGGGCCACGTCTTCCAACATTTTTTCCACCACGGTGGGGCTGATGACGTTTCCTTTTAACGCGCTCATCACACTGGCCACAGCCGAGCGTTGTTTCTCCAAAATGGCGCAGGCTTCGTTGGCCCCGGCCATGCGCAACACTTCTTCCAAGGCGCGCAAACTGTCTGGCAGGGTGGACAAATGAGTGGGGTCGTTTGTGCGCAGAAACAAATCCAGATTTTCTTTTACCGTGGTGAGGTCCTGTTTCACACTGTGTCCGACGGCTTCAATCACCGCGGCGTTTTTCCCGGCCAACATTCCACGGGCCTTTTCCAAATCTTCCGCGGTTGGGGGCGGACCAATAATCTCTTTAACAAAATCCAACAACAACGGCGAGGCGGTTTGGGAGGCGTAATACACCACATGCGACAGCAAATCGGGAGAGGGTGTGAATTCGTTCCAGGTGGGGGAATGAGACAACTCGCGCTCCAAGCGCTTGAACACCACTTGGAAATTGACATGCAAGTCGGTTTCGTGGTTGGCGATGGCCTGCGTTACGGTGGCGAAAGTGCGCAGGATCCACGCCCCCGTTAGTGAGGGCGCGGCCGCGGCGGCGTTTTCCAGTGACGCTTGAAGAGGAATGGCGGCGGACAAGTCCTTATTTAAAAACCGCGCAATATTCTGTTCCACGCCGCGGGGGTCTTCGGTGGGTTGGGCGTGCGTGCGCAACGGAGCCAACGCCACATCCGCAAAAATATCGGCGGCGCGCAGTTTGGGGGTTTGTCTTGCGTCCCGCAGCGCGTTAAGGGTGGGCAGGACGGCCTCAGGGCAATCGGGGGATCCGGTGGCCATATAGTCCAACACATACGGCAACTGTATGCATCCTTGCGCCAACGCCGCGTTGCCTTGTTCAATTTTTTCTGGGTCGTCCACCTGAAAAAGGTGCACATACGAAGAGGCGATTTCCTCCACCAACAAGTGAGCGGTGCGCAATCCCACCGTGGCAAACAGCGCGCTGAGGTTGCGCAAGGCCGTTTCGACCCGCTCGTCGCGCAGACGGGTTTCGATGCTGGCGTTGACGTTGTCCATCACCACAGCCCACTCGTGGTCGATTTCTCCGCGCAGCCATTTCAACGCCGAAGGGGCAAAATTTTTCATGCGTACATCCTATTGCGTGTGTTGCGTGCGGCGTTTTTTTACCTAAAAACGCGCGGTGTTGCGGATTTTACGACCACTGCATTTCGGGAAACACTTGGTCCAAGGCCTGCACAACGTCTTCGCGCGTGAACGGCTTGGTTACGTACAAATTGGCGCCCACAATTCGGCCTTTGGCCTTATCAAACAATCCGTCTTTGGAGGACAACATAATAATGGGAATATGCTTAAACTGGGGGTTGCCCTTAATCAATGCGCAGGTTTGGTACCCATCCAATCGGGGCATCATAACATCCACAAAAATCACGTCGGGGGTCAATTGAAAAATCAAAGGCAAAGCTTCAAAACCGTCCACCGCGGTTTCGACGGTGAAGCCTTCCTTTTTCAACAGAACC